>Ga0181338_1000177_pt1 | contig 13843 bp, 11 predicted proteins | sample Sp13VDMM110SD_FD_122168 | JGI IMG/M metagenome (GOLD analysis project Ga0181338, IMG submission 122168) | Freshwater viral communities from Lake Michigan, USA - Sp13.VD.MM110.S.D | ecosystem: Environmental > Aquatic > Freshwater > Lake | place: USA: Michigan | collected 2013-04-23
CTTCAGGAGTCCATCATGAAATTCTCGATTCTCTGCACCGTGGCGGTTATCGCCGCTCTGCTCATCGCTGTGGCCATCAAGCCCGGTTTCTTCCAGTCCGTGGGCGAAAAGCTGCACGACACGCTGTTCTCCCACATGGCCCGCAATGGCCTGGTGCTGGGGATGTCCGACACCATCACCACGCAACACGTCAAGGCCTGGGACACAGCCCTCCGCCTTGAAGCACAGCAGCAAGTCTCCCGCCTCATGGGCACGGTCAACGACCGCGGCACCATCGTCGGCGCATCGTTCACCATCAACGCCCTGGGCTCTGCTGGCGACCTGGACGAGAACACCACGCGCCACGGCGACACGGTGTTTTCCGACATCGAACACACGGCCCGCAATGCCGTGATGCGCGACTTCTACAAGGCCTTCCCCATGGACCGCGCCGACGTGGCAAAAGTCCTGGCGAACCCGATCACGGGCGGCCATTACATGAAGTCGCTGATGGCAGCCAAGAACCGCAAGATCGACCAGACGATCTATGAGGCCGGCCTGGGCAGCATCACTTCCGTGGATGGCACTACCACCTTCACGCTGCCCTCCACCCAGATCATCGTCAACGGCGCCACCGGTCTGACTAAGGCGAAGGTCATCGCTGCGAAGCAGATCTTCCGCGCCAATGAGGCCGACGAGGAAAACGGCGAGGAGCTGTACATGCTCTACAACGACGTGGCACTGGGCCAGATCCTGGCCGACACGACCCTGACCAGCGCCGACTACATGGCTGGCCAGATGCTGCAGACCGGCACGCTGAAAGGCAAGTGGATGGGCTTCAACTGGATCCCATACCAGCGCCTGACCAAAGTGTCGACGGTGTACAGCACCATGGCCTATTCGAAGTCTGCAATCGACTTCGGCACCGGCTACGAGGAAGGCAAGATCAGCCCGCGTCCTGACAAGAAGGACCTGGTTCAGGCCTCCATGGCTGCGAGCTACGGCGCCGGCCGCCAGTCCGAGCTCAAGGTCGTGAAGATCGACTTCGTCTAAACCCGCACAACATCAGGAGTCCACATCATGGCTGAACTTGCAACAGTTACCCGCACCGCAGTAGCGATCGCCGCGGGTAGCAAAATCCAATCTGCCGCCCACAACCGTGTGCGTTCCGTCATCCTCGACGCAGCTGCCGCCTACACAGCGGCCAGCGGCGACACCTTCGGGACCGGCATTGTGCTGCCCAAAGGTTCGCGCATCCTGGCAGGACCGATCCTGTCCAACGCTGCGAACACCGCGTCTCTGACCCTGGCCCTGGGCCTGCGCGATGCGACCACAAAGGTGGCAGTGGATGCGACCGCGATCATGGCCGCGACCGCGATCACTTCGGCGGCCACGGCACCGATCTACACCGGCACCAAACTGACTGCCGGCCAGTACTACGTGCTGCCGCAGGACTGCGAGATTTACGGCACCTTCGCTGCGGCCACGCCAACGGCGAACGCTGCGATCCGCGCGGAAATCCAGTACGTCGCACCGTAAAGAGCAGTTGCCATTCGCGTGACCGTCTCCAACGCGGTGGCGTTTTACACGGGGGGCCTCTGGCTCCCCGTTTTTGTTTGAAGGACCAGCAGCATGACAACGGCAGTATCCATTTGTTCGAATGCCCTCCTGATGCTGGGCAAGGACCCCATAGCCAGCCTGCAGGAGGACAGCGACCGGGCGCGGTACTGCGTCAACCTGTACCCATCGCTGCGAGATTCCCTGCTGCGCAAACACTTCTGGAACTGCGCGATCAAGCGCGTCCTGCTGTCCCCTGACGCCGTGCCGCCCGCCTATGGCTACACCGCACAGTTTCCCCTGCCTTCGGACTTCCTGCGCTTGATGGAGGTCGGCCGGCCCGGCGCTTTCGTCGCTGACTTCCAGCTCGAGAACCGCATGATCCTGGCCAACGCGACCGCGCTGCCCCTGCGCTACGTCTGGCGCAACGATGTGGAGGACAACTGGGACTTTGGTCTGGTTGAGACTGCCACCGCCATGATGGCCGCGCTGCTGGCGTATCCGGTATGCCAAAGCACAAGCCTGCGGGACTCCCTGCTGGAAACGGCCACCAAGACGCTGCGCGAGGCCCAGGCCATCGACGGGCAAGAAAACCCAAGCGACACCTTCGGCGATGAATTTCCGCTGCTTGCCGGGCGCTTCTGATGGGCAAGGCAGTTCCCATTCAAACCAACTTCACGGCCGGGGAGCTGTCCCCCCGTGTGGGCAGCCGCGTGGATATTGCCAAGTATGGCAACGGGCTCAAGGTCGGGGAAAACGTGCAGTACCTTGTGCAAGGCGGTGCCCGTCGCCGGCCCGGCTCCCGCTGGGTTGCCGAGGTCAAATTCAGCGCCAAGGCAACCCGCCTGATCACCTTCAAATACAACCGGGACCAGGCCTACATGCTGGAGGTCGGGGACCTGTACATGCGCGTTTTCAAGGACGGCGTGCGGGTCGGGTCCTTCGAGATTGTCACGCCGTACACCGATGCCATGCTGGACGATATCGGCTATGTCCAAGGCGCCGACACCATGTTTCTGGTGCATCCCGAGGTGCCCACCCAGCGCCTGCAGCGCTTCGGGGATGACAACTGGCGGCTCCTGGCTGCTCCGTTCTCCGTCGAACCCTTCGATGAACTGGGCGTCAGCCCGGCCCTGGTGCTGACCCTTTCGTCCGCAGCGGTGGGCGCTGGCCGTAACTTCGGCGCGACGGGCGCATTCTTTGCGGCTGACGTGGGGCGGGACATCGTCAGCGGCTCCGGCCTGGCCACCATCACAGCTTACGTCGACGCCAACAACGTGACGTGCGAGATCAAGAGCGCATTCCCCGGCACCAGCATTGCATCGGGCGACTGGACGATTGAAGGCACCCCGCAGACAACCCTGACCGCGTCCGTGGTGGGTCCGGTCGGCGCTGCAGTGACTGCAACCCTTGGCGCCGCCGGCTGGCGCGCGTCCGGCGAAGTCGGTAAGTACATCAAGGTCAACGGCGGGCTGATCAAGATCACCGGCTACTCGAGCAGCACCGTGGTGAACGGCACTGTCCAGCAGATCCTGACCAGCGTAACGCCGGCCATTGCCAATTCCTGGACCCTGAACCGGTCCATCTGGGGCGGCACCAACGGCTACCCGCGCGCCGTGGCGCTGTACGAGCAGCGCCTCTTGCTGGCGGGCTCCCCCGGGCACCCGCAGACCCTGGCTTTGAGTCGGATCGGCAACGTGCTGGACTTTGAACTCGGCACCGCTGACGACGCCGCGTTCTCAAAGACTCTGGAAACCTCCGAGATTGCACCGATTCAGCACTTGTCACAGGCGCGCCGGCTGATGGTGTTCACGTCCAGCAATGAAATGAGCGCGCGGGGCGGCGTCGAAAAGGCGATGTCTGCCACAAACTTCCAGAAAAATGACGAGTCCAACGCCGGCGCAAACTTTGTGCGCCCGGTCAAGGTCGGCAACGAAATCCTTTTTGTCCAGCGCGCCGGCCGGAAGATCCGCGCTTGTGGCTACAAATACGACATCGACGGGTTCGATTCACCCGACCGGACGGCATTTTCCGAGCACATCACCGAATCCGGCATTGTGGGCATGTGCTTCCAGCAGGAGCCAGACGCACAGCTGACGTGTGTCCGCGCGGACGGCCAGATGGCCGTGTCGACCTACGAAACCGAGCAGGAAGTCAACGCCTGGGGCCGCTGGACCACTCAGGGCCTGTACGAGTCCGCCGCAGCCATCCCGACCGCCACGTCAGAGCAGACCTGGAACATCGTGCAGCGCACCATCGACGGCAACGTCAAGCGCTACATCGAGTATTTCGATCCCGACCTGAAAACCGATTGCGCCATGACGGACACGGACGGGGTGGCAAAAACCACGTGGACCGGCTTCGATCACCTGGAAGGCAAAACCGTCAAGGTCCTGGCCGATGGCATTTACCAGGGGGAGCAGGTTGTCACCGGCGGAACCATTGAGCTGGTCCGCACCGCCAACGCCGTGGAGGTGGGGCTGGGCTACACGCCGCTGATGACCCTGAAAAACCCCGAAGTCGGCAACATCGCCGGCACTTCGCAGGGCGCCGCCATCAGCGTGGCCGAGGTCATCGTCCGCGTGCTGGACACCGTCGGGATCGTGGTGAACGGCCGACTCGCCAAAGACTTCCGCCGCATGAATGCCGAGCTGCTGGACCGCCCGCCCGAAGTCGGCAGCGGCGACCTACGGGAAACCACCCTGTCCGACCAGATTTATCTGAACGAGCTCACCATCAGCCAGCCCGAGCCCGTTGCCTTCCACGTCCTGGCGGTGATCCGTAAATGCACGGTGAACGACTGATGCCAAACATCACTTTTCGCCCAGCCACCGCGGAGGACGCCGCCCACATCGCCGCCAACCTGCGCGCCGCGGACTTGAAGGAAATCAGCCTGTCCAACCCTGGCGCCCCGGCGGTTGACCTGGTGGAAGCCAGCCGGGGCTGGTCGGTGTGGTGCCGGACGGCAGAGATTGACGGCGTGCCGTCGGTGATCTTCGGCGTGACGCCTTCGCATTTGGAGGGCTGGGGCGTGCCCTGGTTGCTGGCCACCGATGCCGCAATGCCTGTAGCCCGGCGGCTGGTTCGCCAGTGCCATGCCCAGGTAGCGGACATGCACAAGGAATACGAATACCTGCACAACCAGGTGCACCGTGAAAACGTGGTGTCCATCCAGTGGCTGCGCTGGCTGGGGTTCACGATCGGCACTGTGCCATGTGGGCCGGATGAGCAATTTCTGATGTTTTGGAAGAGGGGGTAAACCATGTGCGAACCGACCACGATCATGCTGGGCCTGGCGGCGGCCGGTGCCGCAACCAGCGCCATCAGCGCCGTCAACCAGGGCAAGCAGGCCGAGGCCGAGGGGGAGCGCATCGCCGCCGTCAACGAGAACCAGGCGCAGCAATCCCTGGCCATCGGCAACTACCAGAAAGCCCAGGCCGAGGCCGACGCCGCCACGGCGCGCGGGGAAGCTGCGCTGCAGGCTGACCAGATACGACAGGCGTCCAAGCGCCAGCGCTCCGCGGCAGTTGCGGCCACCGCAGCCAGCGGGACATCGGTCAGCGACGGAACGGCCGAACTGATCAACTTTGAAATCATGCAGGGCGGGGAGAAGGATGCGCTGACCACCATCCTGTCAGGCAACACCCGGGCGCGGCAGATCATCGCGGGCGGGCAGGGCGCATCCATATCTGCCGACACCGCCGCAGCGAACGCACGGCAGAACGGCGCCGCAGCCCTTGCATCTGGCAAAAACGCGAAGTCGGCCGGCTACCTGAACGCGGGTAGCTCTGCACTCAAATTCGGCTCGCAGGCTTACGGCTCTGGCTGGTCCTCCACGGCATCAAACCCGATGTCGCGTTACACGTCCGGCAACCTTGGGAGCGGTGACTGATGGCAAAAATTCCAATGGGCGAAGGCGGCCAGCTGACGCCACAAACCGCCCGCACCCCGACGCCATCACTCACGCCGATTGCATCGGGTCGACCAACCGACGACGGCGGCCTGGCTGCTGCAGGGGCACGGCTGGGCGGCACCGCGTCAGCCATTGCCGACCAGGGGCTGGCCGAAATCGAGCGCGCGCAGAAACAGGTGGAAGCCGAGAAAAAGCGCGAGGCCGAAAAGCAGGCCGCCCGCGCCGAGCAGATCCAGCAACTCACCGCACACGCTGGCATCCAGACCGGGCTGGCTGACCTGAACGACGACATTACCAGCAAGCTGTCCACCGGTGTGCTGAAAAAGGACGACGCGCGCAAGCTGTGGACCGAAGGCAGCGCCAAGGTTCTGACCGAGAGAGTAAAAGCCCTGCCCGCCGACCTAGCGCCGCTGGTCACCGCGCAAATGCAGGGGCTGAACGGGCAACTGGGCAACCGCCTGGAGGACACCATCCGCAAGCGCGACCAGCAGGAGGCAGACGCCGGCCTGTTGACCTACAAGGAGCAGATGCAGCGGTTTGCCGGGACCGACATCGAGGCCGCCAGCAAACAGTGGGAGCAGACAGCGCGCACCGCCGGCCCGGCCGCCGGCTGGACCCCTGAGAAGGTGGAAAAGGAGGTGCAAGGCTTCCGCGAAACCGTGAACTACACCCGCGCTTACGAAATGGTCAGCGGGGCGCGCAACAACCGCGGCCAGCTGGACGTGGTGGAGCAGACCATCAGCAAGATGGACGGACTGGACCCGCAGAAGAAGGCCGTCCTGATGGATCGCACCAGCGCCTACAAGTTTTCACTGGACCAGCGCGCGGAAATGCAGGCGGCACGCGCAGCGCGTCAGGCCGAAGCCAGCCTGAAAAAGGCCGAGGCGGCTTTCCAGACGTTCCAAGGCGTCAGCGACAAGGGCCTGGCGATGGACCCGGCCTACATCGACAAGGTGATCAGCCAGACAGCCGGCACGCCCTACCAGGCCGGGGTGGTGCAACTGGCCCGGCAGGCGCAAGAGTCCGGCGGGTTGGCCTCCATGCCCGTGCCGGCGCAGCGCGCAGCCCTGGACGCCATCCAGGCAAAGATCGCAAAGGAGGGGAATTCCCCAGACCTGCAGCGCCGCCGCGAGCAGATCGAAAAAGTCGTGAACGGCTCCAAGACCGACATCGACAAGGACCCCATGCGCGCCTACCTGGAGCGCAGCGCAGATGCCGCGGAGTTCAAGCCGCTGGACACCAGCTCCATTGCAGGCATCACCAAGAGCCTGGCCGAGCGCGCGCCCATCGCTGACCGTGCACGGCAATGGAGCGGCGGGCCGGTGGCGCCCTTGACCGCCGAGGAAATCGAGCCCGTCCGCCGGATCCTGGACAACCTGCCACCGAAAGAGAAAAGCGCAGCCATCGCCACCCTGGCCACCACGATGGGCCCGCAGGCGTCCGCCGGCATGGCCCAGCAGCTCAATGAAAAAGACCGCGCCTTGGCGCTTGCATTCGGATCGGCAGGATCGCAAACCACAGAAGGACGCTTTGTGTCGGAGTTGATCCTGAAAGGAGCGGCAGCCGCCAATGACGGCACCAGCACCAAGAACGCAGCAAAGGCGGATGTGACCACCGGGCAGTGGAAGCGCTTCATGACCGAGGAAACAGCCGGGCTGTTCGCCTCCCAGAAGCTGACCGAAGGCGTCAGGGACGCCGCGCTGTACATCGCCCACGGCATGGCCGCAGAGAACGGCGGCAGGCTGGCCGAGAAGGACATGCAGCGCGCCGTGCGCCTGGCGGTGGGGGGAAACATCATCGAGCGCAACGGCAAGCGCCTGCCCCTGCCTGCGGGCATGGACGAGGACACGCTGGACAAGCGCCTGAAAAGCATCAGCGCGGCAGATATTGCCCTGCAGGCCGCAGGGCCCGGCGCGAAACCGGCCGATCAGTTTGTCCGCGCTGCCGGCGTGCCGGTGCCGGTTGATCAGTTCGTCAAGAGCCTGCCGGGTGCCGAGCTGTCCTATGCCGGCCCGGGAAAGTTCAATGTCATGGTCAACGGCCGGCCGGTGATGTCCGCCGATGGCAAACGCCGCATCACCATCGGAGCGCAATAAATGCTGGGCGACCTGTACCAGAACGACACGGACGCAGCACTCGATAACCTGTCCACGCTCCCGCCTGAACGGCCGAAGCCGGTCCCCAAGTGGAACGGCTGGAGCGCACTGCCGCGCGGCGTCACTGCAGCGGTTGCCGAGGCCGGCGGAGCGGCGTCGGACATGGGCAAAGCCGTATCCGACAAACTGTCCGAAGTCTCCGATGAAAAGGGTTCATCTGCTTTTGACCTGCTGACGATTCCCGCCAGACTGGGGTCGGACGTTGGGCGCGGCCCGAAAGAAGGGCAGTTCACCAGCGAAATGGGCACGGCTCTCCGCGAGGTGGCCCGAGATTACCGCCCGGACGCAGCAACCGCCAGCACCGCCGAGCGCCTGACGTTCGACCTTTCCCGCTTCGTGACCAAGGCGGTGGGCTACACAGTCACCGGCGGCGCGCTTGCAGGCGCCACCATGCTGGGAGGCGATGAGGGCCTGACTGCTGCGGACGACCTGGCGCGACAGGGCGTTGACATCAAGACCCGGACACAGGTCGGCGCGTTGACCGGAGCGACCGCAGCGGCCGGCGTGCTGCTACCGGTGGCTGCGCCAGCCTCCAAACTGGCGACCGCCGGCCTCTGGGCAGTGGGCGGGCCTGGCGCGTTCGTGGCGCAGCAGGCGGCCACCCGGGAAATCCTTCGAAGCGCGAATTACAAGGAACTGGCCGAGGCGTACGACCCGCTGGACCCTGTGGGCCTGGCGGTTTCATCGCTGGTGCCGGCCGGGTTCGCGGCATATGCTTTGCACAGCGCAGCCCGCGCCACACGGGCGCAAGCAGCTATCAAACCTGTAGCAGGCGAGGCACCAAAACCCGCTGAGCCGGCCGGGCTCACCCCTGACCAAACCGATGCGGTGATGACCCACAACCTGACGCTGGCGCAGGACGTGCGCGAAGCCACCACGCCGCGAGAGGCCGCCGCCATCTTGCAAGGCCCGGTGCGCGGGCTGGCCGCCGACCAGCGGATTGTCGAACAGCGGTTTACTGACCAGATGCTGGCCGACGTGGACGGCACGCTGGCAGCCTATGCTGCCAAACCGGAGACACGCGGCGGCAAGGTGGTGAATACAGACCTGTTCCGTGACCTCTCACCCGACTACGCGGCATCCAAGGAATCCCGCAGCCGGTTCGCCGCTGCAGTCCATGAGCCCGCCAGCTGGTTGGCCCGCGAGCATTACAACCGCCTGCTGGCCCAGCCTCCCGAGACCGGGAGCGTGATGATTCTGGGCGGTGGTGGCGGGTCCGGGAAGTCCACCAGCCTGGACACGGTGGCACCGGGCTACGAGGCCAAATTTGACGCGATCTACGACACCACCCTGGCGAGCCTGAAAAAATCCATGGAGGCCGTGGAATCCGCGCTGGCCAGTGGGCGCACCGTGCTGATCACCTACACCGCGCGCGACCCCATGGACGCCCTGGTCAACGGGGTGATCTCGCGCGCCGAGCGTGACGGCCGGACGGTTCCCCTGGGTGTGGCTGCGCAGGCGCACCAGGATGCCCCCAAGACCCTGGCCGCCCTGGCTGAAAAGTACGCTTCGGACGACAGAGTAAAGATTCGAATCGTGGAAAACACCCGGGGGCCGGGACAGCAGCGCTTCGTTGCGCAAATCCCTGATTTTTCATACAATGACCTTGCCGGCCGCGCTTATGCCGCAGCCGACCAACTCTATGAAAAAAGCTCAATCAGCAAAGCAACCTACGATGGCCTTGTCTCCGGCCGCGCAGGCGAAGCTGAAGCGGGACTTCCAGGCACCGAGTCCCGAAGCCCAGGAGTTTCTGGAAGCGATGCAGAAGTCAACCCTGGCCGCACAGCAGCCAGCGCAGAAGCCAGCGTAACGCCCGGCGGCCCTGCCGCCACCGATGCCGCCCAGGCATCCCCCAAAGACCACCACACAAAATCCGTACTGGACCGCGCCGCCGAAATCGAGCGCGTGAATCCTGACATGGTTGTCGGCAAAGACGCGGCCGGCAATGACGTGACCGTCGCCCAGGAGCTGGACCGCATCCGCCGGGAATCAATCGAGGGCACGGATTCAGAGCTGGGCGTGCAAGACGCCCCTTTGCTTGAGGTGGCTGCGAACTGCGCCCTGTCTACGGGAACAGCATGAACCCGCCCGCCAGCACGATGGCCACGGCCGCCAGCGCCGCGATATGCCTGGACAGGGTGCCGAGGTATCGCCAGCCGAGTTTGAAGCTGCCCAGCGCTGCGGAGGCGCACAGGTACGCCATGCCCAGCATGCAGCCGATGTAGAACCAGAAAAGAAGGAATGTGTCCATGAATCCGAACTGCATTAAAGCCGTGAACGCCGCCGCTGGCAAGCCCCTCAGTCCGGCCAAAATCCAGGCCATCGAGGACGCCATCAGCGGAAAGATGCGGGAACTGGCCCGGCTGGACCGGCAGCGCTGGCAGGGGCTGTCCCGTGATCAGCGAGTCACCGAGGCGGCAGTGGCCGCCATGGAGGACATGAAGGCCCAGGCGGCGCTCAAGGAATACCGCGCCACGCTGCAGATTCTGCGCACCTCCGAAACCGACATGAGGATCCAGAGCGCTGCCGCGCTGGGCAACCTGACCCGCTCGCAGGGGCTGATCCGCGACATCGAGCAAACCGGCCAATATATCGACGGCCTGCGCAATGAGTCCATCGCTGGGCTGGGCGACATGATCGACGCGGCGCAATCCCGGGACGGCACCGGCGCCATGCGGAACCTGGCCATGCGCATGTTCGACGTGGACAACCCGGCCATGACCGCGGACGTGGTGCGCGAGGTGTTCGCCAACGGGGCAGGCGGGACCGGCAACAAGGTGGCGCAGGCCGGCGCGAAGGCTTGGCTGTCCACCATCGAGGCCATGCGCCTGCGCTTCAATGCTGCCGGCGGGGATGTCGGAAAGCTGGGCTACGGTTACCTGTCCCAAGCGCACGACGCCGCGAAGATACGAGACACCGCCCCCGGCGATTGGTCGGCCAAAGTCCTGCCGCTGCTGGACCGGGAGCAATACGTCAGGCCGGACGGCCAGCTGATGAACGACGCGGAAGTCCTGGACCTGCTGCGCGGCGCGCATGACACGCTGGCCACCGGCGGATTGAACAAGGTCGACCCCGGGGCCTTCAAGGGGTCCGGCGCGCGTGCCAACCATGGCAGCGACGGCCGGGTCCTGCACTTCAAGGACGGCGATGCCTGGATGGGCTACATGCGCGAGTTCGGCGAGGGTTCGCTGTATGACGCCATGGTCGGCCACGTCGGCAGGATGGCGCGGGACATCGGCCTGGTGGAGCGCTACGGCCCGAACCCCGAGCAGCAATTCCGCGTGCAGTCGGACGTGGCGCAGCGTGTGGACGACATGGGCGGCTTGGCAGGCATCAAGGACCAGCGCCTGGCCGGCACCACGGCGGAGGCCTACTGGAACGTGGTCAGCGGCAAGGCGGCCACCCCGGAGAACGTGCTGCTGTCCCAGGTGGGGCAGGACCTGCGCAACATCCAGACAGCCGCCAAACTGGGCGGCGCCGTGCTGACCAGCGCCACGGACATGGGCACCATCGTGGCCACCCTGCATTACAACAAGCTCCCCTACTTCGACATGCTGCGCAACATCGGCAAGCAGTTCGACGGCGACACCCGCGACTTCATGCAGTCCCACGGGATCATCGGGGAATCCCTGACATCGACCCTGAACCGCTGGACCGGCGACAACATGACTCACAGCCTGACCGGACGGGTTGCCGGGTCCGTGATGAAGCTGTCCCTGATGAACGCCTGGACCGATGGCCTGCGCAATGCCTTCTCGCTGACGCTGATGTCGGGGCTGGGCAAGATGTCCGCCAAGAAGTGGGGCGACCTGTCCGCATGGGATCGCCATCTGCTCGAGCGCAAGGGCCTGACGGAAGCCGACTGGTCGGTGGTCAACCAGGCAAAGCCGACCGACCACCAGGGCCGCCAGTACCTGACCCCGGACAGCATCAAAGCCACCGGCGCACCAGACGCTGCCCAGGTGGCCACCAAGGTGCTGGGCCTGACTCTTGATGAGGCAAATTTCGCCGTGGTCAATCCCGACGTGGCGACACGTGCAATCGTCACCGGCGGCGGGCGGCCGGCGGGCACCATCGACGGGGAACTCTGGCGCTCCTTCGCACAGTTCAAGAGCTTCCCCATCGCCATGCTGACGCGGCACTGGCGCCGGGTGCTGGATACACCGCAGGGGCTCGAGGGCGCGCCGGCCGGGTTCGGTGCTGACACAGCCGCAGGGGGCGCTTTCAACAAGGTGGCGGTGCTGGCCGGTCTGAATCTCACGCTGACGATGCTGGGAGGCATGGTGCTGCAGAACAAGGCGCTGGTGCAGGGCAAGGACCCCTACGATATGACCGAGGGGAAATTCTGGATGCGCGCCTTCACCCAAGGCGGCGGCGCCGGCTACCTGGGCGACATGCTGTTCAAGGACCCGACCGAGCAGCGCGGCAACAAGACCGAGCAGGTTGTCGGCACGGTGCTTGGCCCGTCCGCTGGCGCTGTGGCTGGCCTGGCCGGTGACCTGGTCGTCGGCAACGCATGGGAGGCCGCCAAGGGCAAGGAAACCCACATGGCCGCCGAAACCCTGCGCTGGACAAACTCGCAGCTGCCCTACAGCAACCTGTGGTGGAGCCGCGGGGCCTATGAGCATTGGTTCCTTTTCAGCGCGCAGGAGGCGCTGAACCCCGGCTACCTGGCCCGCATGAAGCAGCGCGCACAAAAGGACTGGCAACAGGGGTATTGGTGGGATCCAGCCGATGCCTTCCCCGACCGCGCGCCCGATCTTGAACAAGCTATAGGGAACTGACCATGAAGCAAACCCAGATCGAGAGATTGCAGGAGCTGCAGGAGCTGCTGGCCGATGTGTTCCTGGATGAGGCCGACCCGCGTAACTGGCCGAGCGCCGGGGTCAAGCAGGCCGACATGCCGCAAAAGGACCGCGGCGACCGCGTCTGGATCAAGAAAAACGCCATGGGGACCGTCAACCTCATTTGCCGGATCACCACCCTCCTGGCACCCAGCGCGCCAGCCGGGGGTGGCACGCCAGACGATGAAAAACAGGAACTGGCCGACATGCGCAAAGCGGCGGAGAAAGAGGCGACCGAACTGCTGACCCGCCTGAACGGGGCCGAAGCCCAACCACCCAAAAAGCCCAATGCAAAAAGCCGAGGATAAGGTCAGTTTCCTGGTCTTTTTCTGCATGTGGGCCAGTCTCCTGCACTGGCAGGTTCCGCTGTTGCACGTCCGCATGTGCGAGTGGCTGGAGAAAACGGACGATCCCGTCCGGGTACTGATGGTTTTCCGCGGGGCCAGCAAGTCCACTACCTACGCGATTTACAAGGCATGGCGCCTATACCGCGACAAGGACAATGTTTCGCTGGTCTGGGCCGCTGATGACAAGCTGGCCACCAAGCTGACGAAAGATACTTTGAACGTGCTGCGTCGGCACCCGCTGACCCGCGGCATGCTCCCTCCAAAGCCCGGCGCGCAGGCCTTCTCAGTGATCGGCGCCAAAGACACCCGCAACGCCAGCATGGAGGCCGTGGGCGTGAACGGCAACGCCACCGGCAACCGCGCGAACGACATTGATTTTGATGACGTGGAAATCCCCAAGAACATCAAGACCGCCGAGGCCCGGCTGAACCTGCGCCAGAAGATCGAGGAATCCACTCACATCGCCGTGCCTGGCGCGCAAAAAACCTACATCGGCACGCCACACACCCACCACTCCATTTACACGGAGCAGATCGAAGGGGGCGCCGCTGTGCTCAAAATCCCACTGTTTCAGCATTCGTACCGCACCCTGACGGGTGACAGGCCTGTTTACACGCTGGCCTTCGACGCCGGGCCGGATGGGTATTACGTCCTGCTGGGCATCGGAAAGTTCGCGCGCCTGCTGGTGGAGGGCGTGGACTATCGGGTCGAAGGCCGGACCATCGTCATGCCCAAGGCGCCGGGCGCCATCTTGGACATCTACGCCGGCAACGCTTGGCCCGAGCGGTTTGTCCGGTCGGACATCGAGCAACGGCGCAAGGCCACCCGGACGCTGAACGCCTGGGACAGTCAATACCAGATGGAGGCCAAGCCGGTGGGAGAGACGCGCCTGGATCCAGACCGGATGCGCGAATATGCCGAACTACCGAAAGTTGTTTACCGCAACCGCGAGGCCGTCATGTTGCTGGGTTCGGTGCAGATCGTCGGCGCCTGCGCGCGCTGGGATGTGGCGCTGGGCAAGATCAAGGCCGACGCATCCGCCTTTTC
>Ga0181338_1000180_pt1 | contig 13738 bp, 3 predicted proteins | sample Sp13VDMM110SD_FD_122168 | JGI IMG/M metagenome (GOLD analysis project Ga0181338, IMG submission 122168) | Freshwater viral communities from Lake Michigan, USA - Sp13.VD.MM110.S.D | ecosystem: Environmental > Aquatic > Freshwater > Lake | place: USA: Michigan | collected 2013-04-23
ACCGCTTGCCGCTTCGGCCCGCCTGATGGCTTTTAGGTAACGCTCAGACTGTAGCTGGCGTTGTGCATTCAAGGCATCAATTCGTTTTTCCTTGGCGTCAGGTGAAGCGTTGGAGTTACGGATAATGTCCTCTTGCGTACGCAGCGCCCCCATGAATTTCTGGTATTGCATGGCTAGTGGTGCAACCATAATCTCGGCACGGTTGTCGGCAAGGAACTCCTTGGCATCTTCGAGCTTGCCGGTCTTGCGGTAGCTATCAAACGTGCGTTTGGCTTCCATTGCATCGTTGGCTAACTTGTACACCACATCGGCGTCCTCGCCGCCGTACTTGCGTTGGAAAGAACTGCCAATTAGCGGCATCTCTGACAGCTTGCGGGTGGGTTCTTCCTTGCCCTCACGGAACATCTCGTTGGTGGAGGCCAGCACCATCAAAGGTATTTGCCCCAAGTACCCAGACACAATGTGCTCGATCTGGATAGGCGACAGCCCCGGAACCATCGTAGCCATCCACTTAGCAACTTCCGTTGTGTGGGCGTTGTACCGCGCTTCAGGCGCTAGCTTTTCTAGTCTTGTTGACTCCAGCGGTGTGCCGCTAAAGAAACTCCTGTTGGCGTACACCTCGGCCAGCGGCTTGACCAGTTGAGGCACAAAGTAGCTGCTAGCACCGGGGATAGCGCCCACAAACATATCCTTGATTGCACGCAGTTGCTGTGGCGTGTCCACCTCGCCCTTGATAGCATCCGCCATAGCTACGCCAGCGGAGAAGAAGAAACCAAACTCGTACGGGATTGGTAGCTTCAGCGGCTCATCCACACCCGGCAGGGGTATAAAGAAGTTGCTGTACCTATCCCTTGGCTTGGCGTTTTTGTAGTACTCATCGTCATCCATTGCCATCGCGTATGCAAGACCGAAGCCGGTAAGCATCATGGCGTTGTTGGCAAACTTGCGTTTAATCTTCAGTACATCTTCGGCAGGCATGTTGCCTGTGGCGGCTTTGACCAGCACACTCAAGCCTTGTATCTGCGCATTGAAGAACGGTATCAAACGGCTGGCGTACTGCACCGTAGGTGACAACCCGCGCTTAGAGAAGTTCATCGACTCCCGCACCGAATAGTCAGCTTCTGCTTCGGACAAACCGTTTTTGATGGCGTTGTCGTAGATCAACGCACGGGTAGCAGCATCAGCCTGCAACGCCAGCCTGTCGGCTCCGGCAAGTACGCGGTCTATAGCGCCCTGCGATTTGCCGCTTGCCAACTGCAAGGCAATTTTAGACATGTTTGTGATATCGCCCTCAAACAGCCCGCTTTGCAGCAAACCTTTTTCAATCATCTTAGCGCCGGTCTCGCTTTTGCCTGCGGCTATTTTCAAGAACTCTTTGTTGGCTTTAAAGATGGCGGTGATGGGGCCGTAGTCCAAGCCGGAGGTAGCGGTAGCTGCAAACGGGTCACGGAACAACTGACGGGCTAAGTAGATTGGCGTACGGGTAATACCAGAGCGCAACAAGTCGCCAGCAATGCCGCCCCACTTGAGGAAGGCAGGCAACGTCAGGTGTGCGCCGTCCAATGACTTAATAATCAGTTCGGCGGGAATACCACCAAACAACGTGCCATTGGTTTCCACGCGTAGATAACGGTCACCCTTATCGTCTGGTTTGCTGGGATCAGGCTCTTGCGTCCAACGGATTACGTTGGCTTGGTCTGGGCCTTTGCCGGAGAGAACAGGCATCAAGTTTGTTGGCTTACCATTCTTACCTATGGGGCCGAGGCCATCACCGGCAGCTTGCATGGCGTAGCCTACGTTCTTCATCGCCATGTTGTTCATGCCCTTGGTCACCAGCAGCATGGTGTTGCGCATGATGGACTTGTCCAACGGCATGATCTTGGCCTCGCCACCTTTTAGCTCGGCAAGGTATGGCTGGTGGCGGATGTCGCCAATGGTCAGCGTCTTCTCGCCACCAAAGACCAACTCAGCCGTGCCGTCAGCACGCACGCGGTAGTACGGAACGTAGTCCTCATCCTTTAAGTAGGCCTTGGCATCAGCCTGCGAAATAGCCGCTACCTGTGGAGAGGACAACCACTCAATCATGCCCCGGTTGTACGCGTTGTATTTCTTGCGCACATTCTCCAGCGCTGCTTTAAGTTTGGGGTCAGCGTTTGCTGCCGCCATTGCGTCCTGCAACTCCTGTTCGGTAACGCCCAAAGCGCCAAGGTCTAGCTTCTTCAACCCTTTGTTTAAAGCTCGCTGCGCAATCATGTACACCGAGGCCAAGCCCATCTTGGCTTGTGCGTCCCCATAGCTATCTGGTATGTCCTGCACGGCATCAAACACTTGGCCCGCATCATTTTCCATGCTGCTGTTGACCGAGTAGTACCCCTTGGCATCCTTAACCATTTTGGGTGGGCCAACGGACAACGACATTTGCGTAGTTGACATAGCCTGATCGGCTGCGGTAATGCTAAAGATAGCTTGGCGAAACAGCTTGGTGCTGCCCATAGTTCTTGGGTCTTCAACCGCGTTGTTAAGCGCCTTGATTACACCGGCCCGCATATCCGCCGCTGCCATTTCAATCTGAAGCCCAATGTGTGACCCGGCTTGTTCTTTATATGTTTTATCTTGCGCAACAGCTTTCTTTGCTAGTTTTGTCAGCGCATCGTCAGACTTGTAGTCGGCCTTGCGAGACAACATTATTTCGTTGGTTGTCCCAACGGGTTTAAGGTTAACCGCAAGAATTTCAGGCGCGTTGTCTATGTATGCACGTTCAATATACTTACGATCGTTTTTTTGCTCAAGCGCTTCAATACCTGCGTCTTTTAGTAATGCGTTTGCTTTTTCAACGCCAAGTTTTTCGCGCATGCCGTAGTACAAAGAATTTAGGTAATAAGTACCCGTATCCTCAAACTTAATTAAGTTATATTTGTCGCCATATTTTTTAAGCAACACGTCAATCTGTGGGCGTTCCCCGGCTCTGGCGGTAGAGTTAATACTAAAAATCTTTTCGCTTGGAATATCATCAAGCGCCCGGTACAAATTTCCTGCGGCAGGTCGTTTTGTCAGGCCATTGATTTTTGTGGCATCTAAAGTGTTTATTGCTTTTAGTTCCCTGCGGAGAGTTGTTAACTCGTCTCGAGCTTCTTCCAAGCTACTTTCTCTAGCTTTTCTTTTTTCCCGGCTGGCAAGTGCTTTTTCCCAGTCACTAACGCTTTTAGTTAGCCGATCACGCGATGCGCTTATGTACTGTTGCGCGGTTTTGTTTTCTACAGGGTTTAATGCGCCCCCAGAAGAAACACTTGATAAATAACGGCTCAACAAAACAGATTCGTATTTGCTTTGCAATTCCGCAACAGACAACTTACTGTTATCGGCTGTCATAAACTTTTCGTCCATACTGCGGTAATCTTCGTACGTTTTGTTGCCGTACCCTGTTTCGTTTGCAGCTTTACCAAACGGTATGGCGTGCTGGTAGTACTCCCCGTACTCTTTGTCTGGGGTTGTGTATGGGCCAGCGCCTAAAGAGTTATCGGCATCAAAGCGTCTGTCAAATACACCTTCCCCCGCACCGGCTTTACGTACATCAAACTTTGTAAAAGTTGCATCGCTTCCGTGCCATGTGCCTTTAAGTTCCAACTGCGCGCAGCCGTAGGCAAAGTTAACCAAGTCGCCTGCTTGCAAGTTGGTTGGGTTGATACCAAAAGCGTTGAGCGCTTTCTTGAACGCCGCAATAACCATGTTCAACCAGTTGCGCAACGCTGAACCGCCTTTAACACCTTGTGGGTTGACGCCCATTTTTACGGCTTCTTCTACGGCATAAGCCAACAACTCGTCGTCTATATGGGACTTTTGCGTGTTGGCAGCTTCTACGCGGCGCATTGCAGCCGCGCCAATCTTTGCTTCAATAGAACCATCGGTGCGCTTCGCCCATTGCCTGATTTGATTAACCAGTGCTTTGTACTGGCCTTCGTTAAAGAAGTTGCGAAAGCCTATGTGAACGCCAACCTCGTGGAGCAATACACCGAGCCCTTCGTTTTTACCAATATTCTCAGCAAACAAAACCGCCTTGTTGGCTTGCGCAAAACCTTTGGCATCTGACGGAATTTGTTTGCGTAGCTCATCTTGTAAGTCAGCGTCTTGCTGCCCGATGTATTCTTCTACGTTGTCGTAGATTTCTACGTTACCCCGGCTGGTGACATCACCACCCATAACTTTACGAAGTTCTTCTTTGAGGGATTCAACGGTTTGACCTTTAACGGGCGTGCCACGTGACAGCATTGGGCGTGCGCCTGTTGCAGCAACAAACTCTTAGGTGGACTCGGATACTGGCCCCAGTTTTTCCCGTTGCGCTTTTGTAATGTCTTCGGCTTCAAGCAGCGCTTTTGCTGCATCCAAATTGCCACGGCTGGTTTCCAGCCGGTTGTCTGCTGCTTCGTACGCAGCCTTTGCGTCTTCTCTAACTTGCGCAGGCTGGCCTTTTGAAGCTTCATACACCTCGGTTGCTTTTTTCAAGTTAGTTGCGGCTTCATTGGCTTTTATTTGCGCTGCATCTATGTTGGCTTGCAACCGTTCCAGTTGTTGCTGCCTGTCGCTTATTGGTCTGCCTGAGCGCTTGCTTTCGGTCAGTTTAGCCACGTTGCTGGTTACACCGCGTGTCACGGGGCCAGTGCGTGTCACATTTGATGGGGCTACGTTAGCGCGTTCGGATGCCCTGCGTTGGGGTTCTTTTGTTTGCGTTTCTTCAGCCGTTTTACCTTGGCGCTCCAAGGCTTCCACTTGCTCTATCCGCTGCGCAACTGAGTCGCGTTTGAGCCGGAGTATTTCCGTTTGCCGAAAAGCAGCGCCCTGCCCTTTAAAAGCAAAGACGGGACTGGAGCGTGCGCCCCCCGGTGTTTTGTTACGTTCACTTGGTATCAACTGCGATACTTTTACTTTGCTGACTTCAGGGTACTTGCCCGGTGGTAAGCTGGCAAACGTAACTAACCCCGCTTCTTTGGCTTTTTGTTTTTCAAAGTAAGACAAAGACTTTGCCCGCGCCACTTTAATTTTGTCTTCCAACGCATTGACTCGGTTTTCCAGTGTGCCCAGTTCTAGCTTTAGTTTCTTTAAGGGCCACGCAAGAATTTGTTTTGCGTACTCTTTGTTGGACTTGGCAATGCCTTCAGTCTTTAGCTGCTCGTTGTAAAACTCGTTGGCTTCTTGCAGCGCAGATTCCAAACGCGTAATTTGCATTTGCTGCGGCTTGCCGGGAAGACCTTCTTTTTGTTTGTCTTCCAGTTCTTGTTTTAATTCGTTAATTTCTTTTTCAATCGCGTCAATGTTATCCATTGCCGCATTGGTAATTTGGTTTTGTACTTTGCCTGCATACGTTGTTGATGTTATTGGTGTTACAGAAATACCACCCGGTAAAGTTATTTTTTGCTTTGCCCCATATAGCCGGACGTTTTCTTCTTTTATACGTTGTGCCCGTGCTTGGTCACGCAACTTAACAAGTTCAGCATCAATGCTGGGACGGCGTTTTTTAAACGCCGCAGAAGCTTGTTCGTACGCTTTGGTAGAAGGGCTTTTGGCGGCTTCTTTACTTGCTGCGTCTGCTTCCTCTTTGGCAACAATGGCGTTACGTAAGTCAACTTGCGCCTGCGCAATTTCTGTTCTTAGCACTGCGGGGTCTTTGCCGTTGTGTTCTAAATCCCACAAGGTCTTTTGTGCGTCCATGACCGCAGGTATCTTGTCGATGTTGTCTTGTGCTTTGGACACGCTCTTTAGCGTGCTGCTCAAGTCTGCCAGCATTGCCTGTGTGTTTTCTGCCGTGGTACGCAGCTTACTAAACTGCGATAGCTCTTGCCGTAGTTTTTTGTTTTGCCGTTGAAGCGTGTCTACCAAGACGCGGTTCTCTTTAATCTTTTTAAGCGCTGCCTCAAACATCATCATTGTTTGGGCGTCTTCTTGCCCAAAAACAAAAGCGGGCGCTTCATACCCAATCTCACCAAACCCAAGTTTGGACTCTATCTGGCGCTTGAGACTTGCAATTTCGTTTTTGTATTCTTGCGTTTTTTCTGGTGCGGGTGTGGCTCCTTCTTTTTTAAGTTCTTTCTGAAGTTCCCTCAGTTGTGCTGTTGCAGCTTCCAACTTTGTTTCTAGCGGGGCAATGCCCGACAACACTCTGTTTAACTTTTCAATCTGCTCTCTACGCAAAGCAACCGATTGTTTTGCGGCATTGCTTTGTTTGTCCAGTTCAGTTAAAGTTTTTGTGTATACCGCTACATCTTGCTCAAGGGCTTTAATTTCTTTTTCATTGTTTACCGATGTCATAGCAAGTATGGTTCTAAACATCGGGTCGGTTTTAAATTTGCCGTACTGCTGGAGCAAGGCTACAACGTCATCGTTGTCTTTGAGGATGCTCTTGGCTGTGCCGCGCAAGTCAGATTCTGTAACCAATGCGTTGAGCTTGGCTTCCAGTTCATTGATTAAGCCAAAGTAGTACGTGACTTTTGGCGCTTGCTGTTTACGTACTTTGGTGCGTGCTTCAGCCTCGCGCATTTCTTTAACAATTTTGCTGTCAAGAAAACGGCGGAACATGCCGGGGGTAGCGCGGCCCAGTGCGGTTGCGGGTACTTCTTTCTCAGGAAAAAGGGACATCTGGTCAATGTCTTTTTCTGACTGCGCCAGTTCTTCTTTGACCCGCAGGTGCGTTTCCAATTCCCGTGGTAGAGACAGCGGCTTGGCTTTGGCCCTTTCTCCGCGCATTGTTCCGCGATTTTCAAGCTGTCTTGCTGCTCTTTGGACATTAGCTTGCTGTGCGGCTTTAGGGTTTGCTGCTATGGCTGCTTTAAGTGCTTGGTCAGCGTTCATTGTGGGGGCAGCTTCGGCACGACCCCGCACGCTAATAGCTGTAGGCCCAGTACTGGTCATGAAACCTTGTTCAACTTCTTCTGGCTTAATTAAACTTGCCAGACGCGCCGCCTCTGCCCTAGATTTACCTTTTTGAAACACGCCGTTTTTATCAGTCCAAAGCTCAACAAGGTAGTCATACTTTTCTTTTTTAACTTTAGCAAGTGCTTTGGCTCTTTCGCTATCGCTAAGTTTGTAGGTTTTATCCGCAAAATCAGATTCAACTTTTTCCGCAGCCGTTGGCATTGTTACGCTACCGGGAAGTCCCGTAACCGTAGAAGGCAAAGCTGCGCCCGACTCGCGCAAGGCTCGGGCCATAGCGCCCGTACCTTCTCCACCACGAGGCGTAATTTCAAGGCGTTTAGTTAGAGCCCCCTCGCCGTATACCCCTTCCTCACCGCGCTCAATCTTGCCAAGTTGCTCGTCGAGCATAGTAAAAAGAGAAGCCCCGCCAGCCGTTTCAGTTTCTTCATTGTTTGGCTCAAACGTGTATTTAGCAACTTGATCTAGCGGAACATCGCGTGTTTCCGTTCCTGTTGCAGAAGCTTTACTGGTTACTTTTGCACTAATATTTTTACCTTGTGCATCTTTAACAAACGCAACACCTACGGGACGACCTTGCGTATCCCGGTAATTTAACGGCACGCGCTCTGTAGTAATTGCTAAATCGTTTTCACCGATGTTGGCGTCTGCTCGGCGCAGGAATGCGTAAGCCTCATCACTCAAGTCTTCACGCAATTGAAGTTGGTTAACCCGATCACGCAGCGCTGCTGCTGTCACTGGCTCTGCCGTACCTTCTTGGCGGGGGCGCAGTTTGAATGGGGCTGCCCCGCCGCGTTGGGGCTGGGGTTGCTCTACGGGTTGTGTTTCTTCCGCAGTAGGTAATTCTTCGCCTTGCGTCAAAACTTTTTTAACTTGGTTTAATGCAGCGGAAGAACCCGTGTCTGGGTAAGGCTGCTCAAATATATCAAACTGCTGCATTGACGAGACACCGCCTACTGGGCGCTCACCAATACGTTGGAGCCCTTTTGCCTCCATCCCCACTTTAATTGCCCGGTCTTGCTCTCTGCCCTGAGCCCGGTACTGTTCTTCAGCCTGCGCCTGCTGCGCGGCAATGTCGGCTTCCTGCTCCTCAACACCAAGGTTAAGATTGGCTGCGTACTGTGGACGAATGGCTAACTGCCTGTCACCTGTAACCGTTGACTGGAACGGCTGCATTTCAAACTGCTGCTGGGGGCTGGGGGCTGAGGGTGCTGTTTCTAGCTGTTTTTGCAGTTCTTTGATTTGAGCTGCATATCTAGCGCTTATATCTACATCGCCGTTTGTGTCAGCCTTGGCAATCTTCTTTGTTAAATCCGTAATTTTTGTACTGATTGCGTTTACGTCTACTTCTGGAGGAACAATTTTTTGAACCTCAGTCAGCATTTTTTTAATTGAGCTGTACTTTTCGCCAATTGCTATTTTGGCGTCTGTATCTGTAGCGGGGATTTTTGCGTTCTCGTCCCGCAGCCGATTAAGATAATCCGAAAGCCCGCGTATTTGTAGTTGCAAATCACCTTGGTCTTCAGCCTGCGGCTCGGGCGCTGCACGCTCCACGGGCTTGCCCTGCATGTCCAGTTCAGGCGTCTTGGGGGTTGGCAGGTTGCCAAACATATCACGCTGTTGAAGCTGGGTTGTGTCCTGCCCAAGCGGTGGGGCTGGCTCTTTTGGTAGGAACTGGCGGTACTGGCGGTATTCTTTGTTAGTATCTTTGAGCACCGTAGCGTGCTCGGCAAGCGCCTGCTGCGTCTCGCGGTTGTCCTGCTTCTGATCTTCAGTGAGCTTGTTGCCCTTGCTGGCCTTGTGAATCTGGCCTTCCAGTTCTTTTTGTCTTTGCTCGGCAGCAACGTAGTCGGCCTGTGCTTTTTGGGCGTACTCCGGCGTTTGTTTTGTGGCTAGGGTGGTTGCATCCAGCTTGTCCTGCTCGACTCGGGCTGCGTCAGCTTGCGCTTTCTGTTCTTCGCGTTGCTGCGTGTCAAACCGGCTTTGCTCACCACCGCGCTCCACGTACCGGCCAGCCGGAGCAATGACACCACCAAGCACCGCACCGCCAACAAAACTGTCAAAGTACTCTTTACGGGCTGCTTCATTAGTGATGCTTAACCCCGCCTGCATACGCTCAAACACCTGCTGGCCTGCCTCAGTCAGACCCTCTCTTCCCATTGTCTTACCGGTAGCTAAAAAGTAATCCGCAGCGGTTTTCTTCAAGGCTTCTTTGGTGTAGTTAGCTACCACTTGCTCGGATGCATTAATACCCGCGCTTTGCAAAATCTTGCCTACGCCGGGGAACATACGTAAGCTAAGGATGTCTAGCGCAGCCATAGGAATGGCAGCTAGGGCGGCATTGGTGAGGTCGGTGTCTTTTAACGCTGTCTTAGGCCTGCCTTCTTCGGGTTGCATTTGCCGAATTAAGTTTGAGCCTGCAAACTGCCCCGCAGATGCAAGCCCCGCAGCGCCAACCCCTGCGGCTGTTGCCGCCAAACCGGTTAGAGGAAGCGCAGCAGCAGCGCCCCCCGCGATCAAAGGAGCCACTATATAGGGTATGGAGCCGCCCGCCAACTCACTAATCTTAGCCAGTGGGTCTTCTGTCCAACCTGCTTGGGTTGGAACAACTGTTTTCTTTTTGTAGGCTTCTTGCTCGGCTATGTACTTCTCAGCAGCGGGCAAGTCCATGATACCGGTACGCCCTGCAAGGGCAGCGCCTGCGCCTTTAATATCTGCGACTGCGCCTTTGAGCGACGGCATGAACCCAGACTTTGGGCTTTCTTCTGGGGCTTTCTGCGTTAACCCAAAAGCTTGAGGATATAGTTTTTCTGCTGCGCTTAACGCCGATGCGGGGTCTTCGCCCTCTTTTAGCGGAAACAAATTACCATCAGGAAGTCTCACGTATTGGGGCATATATCACTCAACAGAAAGTGCGGCAGCGACCCGCGTTACGCTAAAAACATTATGCCTTATTGGGGCCGTGCCAGAACTCCGGTTGTAATAGGCTCTTTGGTTGTAACCACAGACGCGCCCTGCGGAGCCATTGCCGCCATAACCCCTCGAACTTGTTTTGCAAAATCTGTAGGAGAAAGGGCGTCAACACCAGTTTTACGTGCATCTGCAACGTGTTCAATATACATCTTGGCGTACACCTGACCAGTCTTGTCTGCGGTAATTTCTTGCATTTTTCTAAGACCTGTTTCGTAATTGCCGCCGCCTAACAGGTTTGTAATTGCTCGAACTTCTGGCGGCATCGCATTTGCTTGATACAGCGCTCGGGCATTTGCTCCAGCTTGTTCTATGGCCGTACGATTGTTTGCCTGCGTTTGCTCGTAGACAGCTTTACGGTTAGACGCCATCGTGGTAAACCCAATTTCGGCTTCTTTGCGCCCAAGTTCTCCGTCTTTAATAAGCGCATTGAGGCCCAACTCTCTGGCTTTAACTTTGGTCTGCGCAATATCTTTAGTTGCTTGCCGTATTTCTTTATCGTTGAGCATGCCTTCTGAGCGGCGCAATTCTTCGATTTTGGCAAAAGACTCGTCCAACTTGTCCCGCGCTTCGGCTAGTTTTTCCAAGCCAGCTTTGTAGGATTTGACCCCAGACTGCGCACCCGCACCAATATTGGTCAACGCGTGTGGGGATGTGCCTGCCATCATTGCCAAGCCCGCCTCCATGATAGACATACCCGACAAATCAGACTCTTGTTTGGACAGGCGTTCTTCCCGTCCTTTTAGGCGTGTCTCATAGCCTGCCATTGCGGGGCCACGTTTCTCAATGTCCGCTAGTAATTGTTTTTTGTTTTGTTCAAGCATTGCCGCTTCGGCATCAGTCATTTCGCCAATCTCTTTACTGAAGCGGTTTACGGGTGTATATGCATCTCGAATTTTTGCGTACTCCGCAGCTATTTTGGTCGGGTCTGTTTCAGGAGCCCCAGCTTGGCTAATGCGCGTGTCAGTTTTCAAAAGGCTTTGCAAGCCTGAGTCTGCTTTTGCCGTATCGGCTCCAGCCCTTGCCTTGCCTGTTGCAATCAATTCTTTTTCCGATGGGCCACCGCTCTTACCACGCCCTTGGTCTGCGCCTGTGGACGCCAGTGCTGCGGGTTTTACGGCGGGTGCGGGTTTTACTACGGGTGTTTGGGGGGTGTCCCGAGAAGCCCCTAAATATGCTTGACCCGCTTCAATAGCTTTGGCTTCAGTGCTTGCTATTTTTTCAGGTGTCGTTTGTTCAAACAAGCCGGGGCGATCCCGCTCAGCCTTCATCATGGCTTCGTTTTTTCGCTTTGACTCTTCAAACAACTTCCTTCTAGCAATAGCTTCTGGGCTATCTTTAAAGAATTCTGAAAACCTAGACGTTGTACCGCCTTCATCAAAACCCACAATCCCGCCGTCAGCCATACCCTGCATATTGGGTGCAGGTAGCTGCGCGATGCCTTGGTCTTCAGGTAGTTGCATCTGCGCTTGGGGCATGGCCTGCTGAGGCGGCATTGCCTGTGGCGGTGGTGCTGGGGGCGGGTTGATGGACGCAATTGCCTGATCGACCACTTTGGGGGCGGGCATCTGCCCAGCCTGTCCCTGCTGCGCGGCGCGAAGTTTTTGGCGGCGGTTGTTCTCGCTCATAGCCAAGGACATGATGTACGGATCGTCCTTGTTCATCATTGCATATTTCTGCAATGCTGCGTCCGGCATCAGCGCTAGGCTGTCCGTTACGTCTTGTATTTGACCGATGTCCATGTTTTACCCCCGGCTCATTTGATACATTGCCAAGTCACTCAGGCCCGCGCCGGGTTGCTCATAGATAGCTCCCCCCGCTGCGTATGTTTTTTTGCCCATTTGCGATGCCCCGTACAGCGCAGTGCCTGCGCCTGCCAACTGACTTAGTAGCGAGGGGGCGGGCTGCGTAACGGTGCTGCCAAGATTACCAACGGGTTGTCGGTTAACTACGTCAGACATAAACCCAAGCTGTTTGTACGGGTAGTTTTGCTCCGCAGCATAGTTTTGCTGGGAAACGTCCAACATGTTCTGGCCTTGCTGTTGTTGTTGTGTGCCAAACAGGTTTTGCATGTTTAAATTGCCTGTTGTCTGCCCATACAGATTCTGGCCTTGTGAACCCAGCGTTGCGTAGCTCTGCCCCATACGGTTTCGGTCAGCGTTGTACTGTTGTTGTGCTTGCTGAAAGGCTGCTTGGCTACCCATAGACTGGATGTCACCCATCTGCTGCCCAAGATTGCGCTCCCGTTCAGCCCGCATGATGGCATCCCTACCCCCGCCAAATGCTCCGGCTTGCGCAGCTTGGGCTTGTTGCTGTGTGCCTTGAATACCGGATTGGCGCTGTGCTTCACGCTTTTGAATGTCCACCACGCTTTGCATGTAGGGCGACATGTACTGGTCAGCTTGCGCCTGATCAAAACGCGACCCCGCCAAGCTTTGCAACCCCTGTGCTGCTGCTACTGAGTACGGGTCTTGCCCAATATCTCCAACGCCTGTAAACGCCTTGTTCTGCAACCCTGTAAATTGGGCAACTTGGTCGCCTGTTAAACCCCGCGCCCTTGCGTAGTCTGCATAGCTTTGGTAATTTCTACCGGCAAGTTCCGCCGCACGACCCATCGCGCTTTCGGAATAGTTTTGTATTACATCCGTCGGATACCCTTGGATATTTGTCGTTGTTAGCGTGTCATTAGCCATGATCTATTCCTTAGACGGGAAGATATTTATCTGCGCGGCTGTTTGCCGCTACTTTGTTTTTGCCCACGGTTTTGGAGCGGGCCTTCTGTACCCTGTCCATCATGGCGTAGAGCTTACGCGCACCAGCTTCTGTGGAGCCATTACCTAGTTCTGAAACAATCCGTGCGGGAACCACAAATTCACCGTCTGCGAGTCGGGCAGGTTGGTTGCGTCCAATAGTAGCGGGGATGTCATCAGATACCCCATCACCGGGGCCACGCAGCAGCCTGCCGCCATCAGAGTAGGAGCCGAGGTTATACATGCCGCCCTGCGCCAGTGCAGTGATGCCGCCGCCGTAGGCGTAACGGGAATCAAGTAAGCCACCATCGTTAGCGTGTTGTCCTTGGCTTCCAAACCCAGCACTAAAGGATCCAGTATTTGTACTAGCATTACTACTTCCGCCACCAGCATCGCCACCACCGCGCCCTCCACCGCTAGTTCCAGATATTTCATTAGCAAGAGCACGTTCTACTGCGGCTTGCTTTTCACCTTGCAGTGCGGCTCTGTCTGCGGCATCTTGTTGGGCTTGTGCAGCTACAGCATTTACTGCTGCATCTTGTTTTTTTTCTGTATAACCGCTTTCTCGATCCATTTTTTCTTGTCGAGCAGCAAGTATTTTCCCAAACGCTAAGTTTTCGGCATCTCTTTTAGCATTTATTTCTGGAAGCGTTTGTCCTACTGGCGATGATGCTGCTGGTGGTGCTCGTCCATCTTGACCGGTTAACGTTTGGCCCTGCGCTCTAGCAGGATCAATACTCATTGGGTTGGCAGGTATTCCTGCGCCGGTTTCAGATGTAACTCCATAACCCCCTTCAGATACAGGTGTTCCATAGCCCGCGCCTGCAAAAGTTTTAAAATTACTTGGGGGTGCGCCAAACATGGTTCCTTCGGCATACCCTTGTATTGCTCTTGCTTTAGCCGCCGCTGCATTAATTCCTGCTTGTCTTAATTCCCCGGTCAACATATCTTGCGATTTTAATTTTGCCAGAGATGAAAGCGGTAAAATTGGAATGTTTCCGTATGCGTCTAAAAATCTAAACCCAAGGCTTCCTTCCTCTGGAGAGGCTAATGGGCTTACGGGGACATATTTAGGCTCTGACCTCTCCTCACCACCA
>Ga0181338_1000181_pt1 | contig 13685 bp, 14 predicted proteins | sample Sp13VDMM110SD_FD_122168 | JGI IMG/M metagenome (GOLD analysis project Ga0181338, IMG submission 122168) | Freshwater viral communities from Lake Michigan, USA - Sp13.VD.MM110.S.D | ecosystem: Environmental > Aquatic > Freshwater > Lake | place: USA: Michigan | collected 2013-04-23
ATTAAAATGAAAAATGGACTAATTGTTGATTGTTATGGGACCAAACAATATTATTTTTATGGAAGACTGCATCGAGAAGATGGTCCTGCTGTTGAAAGCCTAGACGGTTCAAAACAATGGTGGGTTCATGGAAGGCTTCATCGAGATGGAAACTTGCCGGCTGTCGAATATGCAATTGGAAGAAAATTTTATTATTTAAATGATCGATATCATCGTGAAAACGGCCCAGCAATTGAATATCAAAACGGATATAAAGAATATTACTTAAATGACAGAAAATTTTCTGAAGAAGACTATTGGGAAGAGATTAAAAGAAGAAAATCTCTTAATTGTATTCTTTCAAATGTCAAAAAATATTTCTCTCATCCTGCCGTTCGAAACACATTAATTGATGTTCGGCGAGGCATCAAATGAAAAGAAGTTCCAAAATAATAAATTTAGATATGGATGGAACCCTATTAGATTTTAGTAGTGGAGTTTTTTCTCTTTTTGGGGTAACTTCAAATGATGATCTCATACAAAGAATAAGATTTTGGGATGCAATTCCAACAGTCTTAACTGAAGAATTAAAAAGAGAAGTAACTAATGAAGAACTATGGCAAAAGATAGATGAGGCAGGATCTGACTTTTGGGCCAATTTAGATTGGCTTCCTTGGGGAAAAGAACTTCTTGAAGTATGTGAACATTATGGACAAGTTGTCTTAATGTCAACACCAAGCAAACATCCTTCTTCTGCTCATGGAAAAATTGAATGGATAAATCGTCATTTGAAAGAAGATGCGAAAAGACATTATGCACTTACTCCATGCAAACATTACATGGCACATTCAAAATCTTTATTGATTGACGATAGCGACGATAATGTTTCTAAATTTGTTAAACATGGAGGAAATGCTTATCTGGTTCCACAGCCTTGGAATAGCAATTCTCACAAATATGGAGAGTCATTTATTTCTGATGTTTCTCATTTTCTTGAAAGTGAAAATAAACCAATTCGTGCAAGAAGGAAAATAACTAAATGAAAAGTCCAAAATGCCCAATAAAGCCACAAAAACAACCACCAGATTGTAAAATTATTCTTTATAAAGAGACGAATTATAGCTCTTTATCACTTTCATCTATAATAGAATTTTTTCCAAAAGATATATCGTTAGACGATGTTCTTATTAGTTCTGAATGTGAAGTTGATTACTATGACAATTCTTGTTACCCTGAATTAATATTTTATTACTTCAAAAAAATTGATTATGAAAAAGAAGAAGCGTCTTATAATGAAAAGATGAAAAAATACGACAAAGAAATGTTAGAGTATAAAAAGAAATTAAAACTATATAAAGAATATCAAAAAAAGAATGCAATACAAAAACTAGAAGTAAAGTTAGAAAAATTAAAATTAGAAAAACTAAAATTAGAAGGAAAACCAAAAGAGAAATAATATGCAACGTCCAATAATTTTAGTTGATCTTATGAATGTCTTTTTAAGGCATTATCTTGTAAATCCACAAATGGATAGAAATGGAAACCCTATTGGTGGAACAATAGGGTTTCTTAAGGCTATTGGTGCTTTAGTTAAAACATATGCGCCATACAAAGTTTATATCATTTGGGAGACTGGAGGTAGCCCGAAGAGACTAAGCCTCTATCCCGAATATAAACAAAGGTCGCGGCCCATGAGACCCAATCGCGCCTATGATGACGCGATACCAGATACAAAAGAAAATGAAATTGCTCAAAAACAAATATTAATGCAATTATTGCAATATTTACCTGTTTCACAAATTCATGTTGAAAATTGTGAGGCAGATGACGTAATTGCATATTTGTCAAAATCAATATTTCAAGACAAAGAAAAAATTATTGTATCAACAGATAAGGATTTTTATCAGCTTCTTGATAGCAAAACAAAAATTTACAATCCTGCAAAAAAGAAATTTGTTAAAGAAAGTGACGTTATTGAAGAATTCAATATAACGCCTGAGAATTTTGCCGTCGCTAAATCTTTGAATGGAGATTCGAGTGACAACATCCCAGGAGTCCCAAGAATAGGATTTAAAACTTTAGCTAAAAAAATTGTTTTAAATCAAGGAGCAGTGTCCGTTGATGATATTTTGGCCGAGGCAAAAAACCACATTATTAATGATAAAAAGCCATTAGCGATGTGGCAAAATATAGCCTCAAACGAAGATTTGGTTAGAAGAAATTTAAAACTTATGAAACTTGATGACAGAATGCTAACAGCATCTCAAGTTCAAGATATTGTGAGAATTGTTAAAGAATTTGTTCCTCAATATAATAAAATAAAATTTTGGAAAACCTATATAGACCTTGAACTTGAAGGGATAGATGTTGAAAATTTGTGTAACAATTTTCATTTTCTTATTCATAGCAATAACAATGGCTAATTAATCTTTCTTAATAAAACAATATGAACAACGAAGAAACACCATCCAAAAATAAAGTCGTTTTATACGATCAAACATTTCAAGAAAGAGTTATTCAAGCCTTATTGATTGATTATGCATGGGCAGAACAAATCCATGAAATCATAAGAGCCGAATATTTTGAATTAGAACATTATCAATATCTTGTAAAAAGATATTATGATTACTATAACAAATATAGTACATTTCCAACAATTCAAATTCTTGCAACAATTTTAAGTGAAAATCTAAAAAAAGGTGCAGGTGCTGACGAAATAATATTGGCGCAAATTGTCCCTTTGCTTAAAAAAATAAAAAAAGATCCTGACTTAAGGGATCTTCCATATGTCAAAGAAAAAGCTTTAGATTTCTGTAAAAAACAGGCAATGAAAGAAGCTTTGATAAAATCTACAGAATTAATTATTTCTAATGAATATGATGAAGTATTAGAAATAATGAAAAGAGCCTTGATTGCTGGAGAGGAAACATCTCAGGGACATGATTTTGAAGTAGACCAAGAGGCTAGATTTACAGACACTCTAAGAGATCCAATCCCAACAGGGATTGACAGGCTCGATCAAGCTGAAGTTTTGAATGGTGGACTTGGAAGGGGCGAATTGGGCATCTTTGTGGCTGCCCCTTCTGTCGGAAAATCACATTTTTTGGTTCAAGTTGGAGCTTCGGCCCTTCAGGCTGGGTTCAATGTTCTTCATTATACTTTAGAAATGGGAGAGGCCGAAGTTGGTCGGCGTTATGATGGATGGTTCACTGGAATAAACAACCGTGAAATAACAAAAAATAGAACAAAAGTTCTTGAATGGTATAGGCAAAAAAGAGAGGAATTAGAAGAACAAGATAAAAGGTTTGGAAGGCTAATGATTAAGGAGTATCCAAGCAGTACAGTAACAACAAATACGTTTAGAGCACATATTCAGAAATTAATAACTAAAAAGAACTTCTACCCAGATCTCGTAATCGTCGATTATGCAGATGAAATGTGTTCAATTAAAAAGTTTGACTCTTCTTCATCAAGGCATGAATTCAAAGCAATTTATCGAGATTTGAGAAATCTTGGAAGAGAAATGTCTCCAAAATTTGCTGTTTGGAGCGCATCACAAAGCAACAAAGAAGGCTCTTCGGCTGAAATAGTTACTGGAGAAAATATGAGCGAAAGCTTTAGAAAGCTTGATGTTCCTGATTTTGTATTTACTGGTGCCTGCCGTCCAGACCAAAAGGCATCTGGTGCTATGCGTGGATTTACTGCCAAAAATAGAAATGGGCGAGATGGGGATATTCTTCCTATGCTTGTAGATAAATCAACTTCTAGATTTAGAGTTATTACTGAAGAAGATTTTGGAAATTTAATTCAAAATGACAAAGACAAAGAAGACAATCTAAAATCAAGAATTGGAAAAAAATTAAAGGATTTTTGATCGGACATGGATTGTCAAAACATATCTATACTTTATAAAAGAATATTATGAACCTGTTAAGCAAAAGACAAACTTATAAACCGTTCATTTATGAAAAAGCATATGAATACTGGATGAAACAGCAAAATGTCCATTGGCTGCACAGTGAAATTGCAATGAGTTCAGACCTTCAAGATTGGAAGCTTGATTTGTCAGAAACTGAAAAAGATGTTGTTGGCGGGGTTTTAAAAGGATTTGTCCAAACTGAAATTGTTGTGAATGATTATTGGACAAGATTGGTTGGAAAATGGTTTAGACATCCTGAAATTGTTATGATGGCATCTTGCTTTGGAAATATGGAAACAATCCATACTATAGCCTATGCTTATTTAAATGATTCATTAGGATTGCACGATTATGATGCGTTTTTGCAGGAACCAACTGCCAAAGCAAAAATTGATAGATTGCTTTTAATTAATGATGAAGATGCAAAAGATGAAACTGGAGAGAATTATAGAAGAGATATAGCAAGATCTTTGGCAGTTTTTTCTGGATTTACTGAAGGAGTATCTTTATTCTCATCTTTTGCAATTTTGTTAAATTTTTCTAGATTTAATAAATTAAAAGGAATTGGGCAGATTATTTCATTCTCAATTCGAGATGAATCTTTGCATAGCGAGGCTGGCTGTTGGTTATTTAGACAGTTTATAAATGAAAACCAAGACTTATGGACAGATGACCTTAAAAAGGAAATTTATAATGCTGCAAGAGTAACTGTTGCATTAGAAGATTCTTTTATTGATAAAGTCTTTGAAAAGGGTAATGTTGAAGGAATTGAGCCAAAAGACTTAAAGCAATTTATTAGACATAGAGCAAATGTAAAATTAGGTGATCTTGGACTTAAGACAAATTGGAAGAATATAGATCAAGAAGCACTATCAAGAATGAGTTGGTTTGACTTTCTTTCAAGTGGTGTTGAGAGTCAAGATTTCTTTGCCCAAAGAGTTTCTGACTATTCTAAAGGTAATATAGATTTTGATAATATTTTTTAATGGAATTATTTATGAAACTAGAAGAATTAAAGAAGATTGGAGAAGCGCCTGAATGGCTTACTGAAGAAGGATTTGTAACTCTTTCAAAAGGATATATGCTAAAAGGAGAAACTCCTAAAGGATTATGGAGAAGAGCGGCAAAAGCTTCGGCAAAAAATCTAAATAAGCCAGAACTTGAAGATAAGTTTTTTGATATAATTTGGAAAAATTGGCTATGTCTTGCCTCTCCTATTGCCTCAAATATGGGCACTGAAAGAGGACTTACAATTTCGTGTTTTGGGGTTCATATAGATGATTCTGTTTTGGGAATTATGGATTCCATGAAAGAGGTTGCGCTTCTTTCTAAAAATGGTGGTGGAATTGGAACTTATTGGGGAGATGTTCGATCAAGAGGTTCTTCTATAAAAAATAATGGGAAAAGCGATGGAATTATTCCATTTTTAAAAATTCTTGATTCTGTAACAATTGGAGTGAACCAGGGCGGAACAAGGCGTGGAGCATCTTCTGCATATCTTCCAATTGAGCATGGAGATTTTGATGAATTTATTGAAATTAGAAGGCCAAGCGGAGATCTGAATCGTCAATGTTTAAATCTTCATCATGCTGTTTCAATTGGCGATGACTTTATGCAAAAAGTTATTGACGGAGATAAAAAAGCAAGGGAAAAATGGAAAAAACTTCTTAAGTCAAGATTTGAAACCGGTGAACCATATTTGTTTTTTAGAGATAGTGCAGAAAGAGACAAGCCAGAATCTTATAAAAAGAATAATTTAAGCATTAAAACCTCGCAATTGTGCTCGGAAATTTTATTGCACTGTGATCAAAACAATACTTTTGTTTGCTGCCTTTCATCAATGAATTTGGTGAAATGGGATGAATGGAAAGATACTGACGCAATAAAAACAGCTATTTGGTTTTTGGATGGAGTAATGGAAGAATTTATCCAAAAAACCAAAGACAAACCAGGCTTTGAACGTGCTCGAAATTTTGCAATAAATAGCAGAGCTTTGGGTCTTGGAGTTCTTGGATTTCATACATTGTTGCAACAAAAAAATCTTGCATTTGATGATCTTCCGACATATTTGCTAAATTTAGAAATATTCAAATTAATGAGAAAACAAGCTGATGAGGCAACTGAAGAATTGGCTTTAGAATATGGAGAGCCAAAGTGGTGTGAAGGCTTAAAAAGAAGAAATACACATTGTTTGGCAGTTGCTCCAACCGTTTCAAATTCATTGATTTCTGGAAATGTTTCTGCTGGAATTGAGCCATTTGCTGCAAATGCTTTTGCGCAAAAAACTGCAAAAGGAACATTTTTCCAAAAAAATAAAACATTAAAAGGGTTGCTTGAAAGTTTGAATCAGGATACTGAAGAAGTTTGGAAAAGTATTGTAAATAATGATGGAAGCGTTCAGCATTTAGATTTTTTGAGTGAAGAACAGAAAAATGTATTTTTGACCGCAAGAGAAATTAATCAATTTGTTTTAGTAAAATTGGCAGCTGCTCGTCAAAAATTTATAGATCAAGGGCAATCATTAAATTTGTTTTTCCCTTCAAATGTTGATCCTAAGTATTTTAGCGATGTTCATATTGAAGCCTGGAAGGAAAACCTAAAGACATTGTATTATACAAGAACAGGGTCAGTTTTACGAGGAGATTCAGGCACAAGGCAATATAAAAGAGAAATATCAGAATGTTCTTATTGCGAAGGCTAAATAAGACAAATTTGTTATAGACAACAAAAGTTTTTAATGGTATGCTGCAAAAGATATGCAGCAATACCTTAATTTAATTCAAGACATTTTAGATAACGGAGAACAAAAAGGAGATCGTACAGGAACAGGTACAATCTCCATTTTTGGGCATCAAATGAGGTTTGATCTAGCGAAATCATTCCCTTTGGTAACAACAAAAAAAATGTTTCTAAAGGGAATTATTCATGAGCTTTTATGGATTATCTCTGGCTCAACAAATATCAAATATCTTAAGGATAATAAAGTCAATATTTGGAATGAATGGGCTGATGAAAATGGAGAATTAGGTCCTGTTTATGGAAAACAATGGCGTTCTTGGCAAAATATAGATGGAACTACAATTGATCAAATTAAAGAGGTTATTGAATCAATTAAATCAAATCCAAATGGAAGAAGACATATTGTAACTGCCTGGAATCCGAGCGATATTGAGAAACAAAAATTGCCACCTTGCCATTGTTTTTTCCAATTTTATGTAAGTAATGGAAAGTTATCATGCCAATTGTACCAAAGATCGGCAGATCTAATATTGGGAGTTCCATTTAATATTGCTTCTTATGCGCTTTTAACAATGATGATAGCACAAGTTTGTGATTTAAAATGTGGAGAGTTTATTCATACATTTGGAGATGTTCATATTTACAATAACCATATAGAACAGGCAAAACTCCAATTAACAAGAGAACAATTTGAAGGACCAAAAATGATAATAAACCCAGAAATAAAAAATATTGATGATTTTAAATATGAAGACTTTACATTGCATGGATACAAAAGCCATCCAGCAATCAAGGCGGAGGTTTCAGTATGAAAATTTCATTAATTGCGGCAATGACCCCAGGAACTAATATAATTGGCAAAAATGGAGGAATTCCATGGAGATTACCTTCGGATCTTAAAAAATTCAAAGAACTAACAACAGGAAAAACTGTTGTTATGGGTAGAAAAACATATGAAAGCATTGGTAGACCATTGCCAAATCGAACAAATATTGTTATTTCAAAAAATCTAAATTTGGAAGAGTTTCCAGGCAATGATGGCAGGTTTGCTGGTTGTACTCTTGTTTCTTCAACTGAAGAGGCGATGGGAGCAGCTAAAGCAATTGGAAAAGATTTAATGGTTATTGGTGGAGAATCAGTATATACTTCATTCCTCCCATATGCTGATGAATTACTTTTGACATATGTTTTTGGTGCTTTTGATGGAGATACGCTATTTCCTTCTCTTATGAAATTTGATAATCCAAAATATCCTGATGATGTTTGGCAGCCATGGAAAATTGTTGAGGTTGGAACCCCAACAAAAGAGGAAAAAGATGAATGTTGGCATATTTTCTGTAAATATGAAAAGAGATATGGCTAATGTGCAATAAATATTATATATGAAGCTACTTGAATCCTTTGTTAGAAGTTCTTTACTTGAATATCTTTTAATAGAAGGGATATATGATGTAGCAAAAAAAAAGTATGTAGATTCAGGAAAGCTGGATTTAGATACTTTTGAATATTTAAGGCAAAATGATCCATCTCAAAAAAACAAATATCTTGATTGGATGTCAAATCAATTATCAAATGATCTTGACCTTGATCCAAAATATGTAATTGAATTAATTGAGCAATTTCACAATAATCAAAAAAAGCTTGAAAAAAAAGACATAAATCAATATAAAACAATTACTGACCTATATGATGGACTGACTCAGGCAGAACAAAAACAAGGCCAACAACGAGCAAGCACAAGGCATTCTCAATATATTGATTTAGAGCCTGGTACAAAATTAATATATAAAGATGATAAATATATAATTCTTCTTCCGCTTACAAAGAGTGCTGTTTGTCATTATGGCGCCGGCACAAAATGGTGCATAACCCAAGGAAGCGAAGATAGAGATACTGATGACATGTTTGAGGGATACAGCGCCAGTAATACACTTTTTTACTATATCCTTGATCTAACAAGAAAAAGCAAAGATTCATTTTATAAAGTTGCGATTTCTGCTGAAAGAAATGAAGACAATCAATTTGTTGGATTTGAGGCCAATGATGCAGAAGATAAATATCTAAAAAAGGCAGACTTAATAAATGTTTATGGTGAATTTTGGGATCATTTGCTTTCTATAATAAGGGCAAATGCCTCACAACAGCCAGCAACCGAAGAATATGAAATCAGGGCAAAGCATAAAAAAATGAAAGAGCTTCATAAAGAGCTTGATGGAATTGTTAGCAGATTTGTTAGAAAATCTGATGTTTTGCATGCCAATTTAAAGCATCTAGATCAAGATAATGATGAGTTTACTTTTGAAGTTGCAATAACCGGTTATTTTGGTCCTCCAGCCTCAAAAAATATTTATAGAATTTCTTCAGAGCCTCACAAACTATCTGACGCAATTGCAATATTGCCAGAAAAAGAGTACATAGAATATATAAAAGATATTATAAATCAAATTTTAGATAATTTTTATATTGTTGAGAAAGTAAAAATCTTAGAAAATGAAGGAAACCAACCTTCAATATCATTTAAAATAAATGACACTGATGCCTTTTCTGATATAGACGATATATCAAATGTAAAAGATTCTTTGGATTTTCTTTTAGATAGGGATTTATCAGTAAATAATATCATTCTTCTTTTAGAAAGGCAATTGGTAAATGATGGAAAGATTGAAAATTGGCTTGGAAGAGACGATTTAGAAAATCTTCAAATGGAAAATTTATATTTTGAAGAATCTGTTGAAAGAAATAGAAACGTATTACAGGTTGCATTTCCATTCAAACGGGTTTCAGAAGAAGAAAAACAATTTATAATAGAAAATCAATCAAATATATTGTCAATTTTTTCTAAGAAAATTGAAAAATTTGCTGATGATATCTTTGGAGAAGATGCTCCATTAGAACTTGAATTAGGGATTCCTAATTCAGAATTTGTTTTTTTAGAAATTTATCCAAAATATATTTTTAATATAACTCATCAGAGAGATGTTGAGCGTGGCATTTTTTGGGCCAAATTTTTTGAAGAGCATGCTGAATATATACAAAAAGCATTTAATGATATTTTATCAAGAGTTAAGCTCTAATTAAATATAAGGATTTCCGCAATGATTTTGGAAGAGTATATTCGACAAATATTGAATGAAGTTGATTTAAAGGTAATTCAAAAATACCTAAATAAAAATAAGGTATTGCCATTTGAAAATGTTTTTAAGGGAAAGTTGAGAATGGTTATTCCTTATGAAACTTCAAGCTTTAATGATTTAAAGAAGCTAATGAAAAAAGAAGGATATGAGGTTGATTTTGCGAACAAAAAAGCTTATATCACAAAAACTTCAAGAGATGGTAAGCAAAATAAGGTTGAATTAAGGCTTGGAAAGGCCATTGCAAACCTTATAAGAATGAAAGAAAAAAATGGCGAAGATAGTGAAGAGCTTGATAAGTTAAAGGATCTTTATAAAAAATATGGAGAAGAAAGTTCAAATTATTCTTCTTATGAAAAAGGGACACAATATTCAATTGTTTTAACAAGGGCTCCAATCGATGTCTTAAAGATGAGTGATTGGAAAGCTCTTAAGTCTTGTCATTCTCAAGGTGGAGAATTTTGGCATTGTGCTGTTCAAGAAGCTCAGTCAGGTGGAGCGATAGCTTATTTAGTAAATTCTAATGACATTGAAGGGCTCGATATGGAAGCTCCTGAAATTTTTAGTGATAAAGATCGAGAAATAGATGGAATAACTCCTCTTGGAAGAATTCGTATTAGAAATTTTAGTTCTACTAATTTTGGAAAGAATGGTTCATTAGCGGTCCCAGAACTTAGAATGTATGGTGTTCAATCTAATGATTTTAGATCCTCTGTTTTAGGTTTTTTACAAGAAGCCCAACCTGAATTTAATAAAGAGAATTTGCCAGAACCTCAAGACGTAACTTTAAAAGGAGGAGGTTATCAAGACAATAAGCCATACTCTCTTTTGAATGATTTTTTTGAAACAAATGTCTACGACAGATTTGATCCGTTTCAATATGAAAAAGGACAGCATGACAATAGAGATGAAAGAGGAAGGAATATACCAAGGAATGCTGGGCGTTCTGCCGAGTCTCTTGCAACTTCTTTGGTAAATGAAATTGAAGCTACCATCAATCAAACAAAAAGCAAAATCTTGAGCTATTATGTTGATAGTGATGATGGGATGGATGATGGTGATGTTTATGTTAGAGTTAATATAACATTAAATGTTAATATTTCGCAAGAAATATATGATATATTGAGCGATTTAGACCATAGAGAACTTAAAGATATTTTTGTAGAAGCATGTAAAGTTTTTGATATTGAAGACTATATTAACAAATATGATATTCAATTAGAGAGAGGCTTTGGTAATGGTATTGGTGGATATATATCTACTAGCATTGAAGATGATGATTTAAGCATAGTTGTAACACAAGATTTCAATGGTCATGAAAATATTATAAGTTCAATTGAACATTATGACAGTAAAACCGATGATGTCGAACATTATAAATTTGAAAAAATTATTAGAAATATTTTAATTAGAGATTATGAAGACATTGGTTTAAATAATGAAAATGCACTTAATGTTGAGCATCTAGAATCGACATTAAAAAACTTTAGTTTTAATGTCGATAACGATATTGAGTCTGACAATTTTGGTCAAGTTTTTGCAGAAGTCCAACTTGATGATATCGGAAATGCGAAAGATGAAAAATTAAGATACCAAGTAAAACAATTGGTATCTTATAACAAATTCGCAGAAGATTTTTGGGAAAGTGTTCTTAATAGATTTTCTCCAAATTTAAATCAATTAATTTTACCGAATGTAGAATATGGAGAGCCGCCAGTATCTTTATCTATTCCAGTTAGCGCAGGACTTAAAGTAGAAGATAATAAAATATTTATTAGTGTTTCATTCAATTTAGAAGAAGATGATTCCGAACAATTTGTTGATTTTCTTGAAACAATTGATAAAAATATTGAGACTCTAAGAGACATGTTTGTAAATTTGGTTCAAGATAAATTGGGACTATAAATTTTGGATTTGTCATGGTATAATAAAGGTATCATGACAAATTATCTTCTTAGCGACACTGTAATAGCAAATATAGTTCAACTTGTTCAATTGGCAATGATAACTGGAACAGATGTTTCAGATCATTTTAGAATGATTGCCCTAACCCCTTCAGATTTATCTCCTGGAAAGCTTGAGCTTGCGCCTTCTTATATAAAGGCGCATGAAGAAGCTGTTGTTAGAATGACAGAAGAAGCTGAAAGGCTAACAAAAGAATTGCAAGAGAAATTAGCAAAACAACAAGAAATGGGATTTGTTCAATAATGTTAAATGGACTAATCATTAATAAATTTGGAGATAAAAAATATTATTTAAATGACAAATATCATCGAGAAGACGGTCCCGCATTTGAAGGGTTAAATGGATGTAAATCTTATTATATTAATGGAATCCGTCACAGAGAAGACGGACCAGCCATTGATGATGATGATGGATTTAAATTTTATTATTTAAATGGAATACATTATTCTGAAGAAGATTATTGGAAAGAGATTAAAAGGAGAAAATCTCTTAATTATATCCTTGATAAAATAAAGAAAGGAATAATAAAATGCTAAATGGTTTAGATATTGACAAATATGGAAATAAACGTTATTATTTAAATGATAAACTTCATCGAGAAAATGGTCCCGCAATTGAATTTTTGAATGGAGATAAATCTTATTTTATCAACGGAGAATGCCATCGAGAAAATGGCCCAGCTATTGAATGGGCAAATGGAAGTAAATGTTATTGCATAAATGATAAACTTCATCGAGAAAATGGCCCTGCCTGCGAAGAATCAAACGGAAATAAAGAATGGAGAATTCATGGAAAACTTCATCGAGAAGGAAACCTCCCAGCAATTGAAGATTCAAATGGAAATAAATGTTATTATATAAATGGAAAGCTTCATCGAGAAGGAAATCTTCCTGCTTGTGAATATTCGGATGGAACCAAATTTTATTATATTCGTGGAAAGCCTCATCGTGAAAACGGCCCTGCTATTGAATATATAAATGGAGACAAATATTATTATTTAAATGGAATCTTTTATCTTGAAGAAGATTATTGGAATGAAATTAAAAGAAGAAAATCTCTTAATTATATCCTTGACAAAATAAAGAAGGAAATAGAATTATGAAAACAATTATTGCTGGGACAAGAACAATCACAGATTATAGTCTTTTATTAGTTGCTCTTTCTAAAATTGATTGGAATATAACAGAAGTTGTATGCGGAATGGCAGAAGGCGTAGATTCTTTGGGTCTTTATTGGGCCGAACAAAATGATATTAAGGTATCTAAATTCGCAGCAGAATGGAATGTATACGGTAGATCGGCTGGGCCAATTCGGAATGCTCAAATGGCCAAATATGCTGATGCATGCATTGTTATTTGGGATGGAGAAAGTAAGGGAAGTAAAAACATGATTAAAGAATCTTTAAGTCATGGATTGAAATTGAAAACCTTTCTTGAAAGTGAATTAAAAAAACATTCTGGCCCAATTAAAAATAATCCAATTTTCGGTAAAGAAGCAATTAAAATTAGCGAAGGAAAAGATTCAAATATTCAAACAAAAACAATATCATTAAATGATTGTCGCCTCATTGTTTATGAAGATCCAAAGAAAAATTCTAAAATAGAAAATATGATTGTAGAAATTGTAAAAGAATTGGAAAGAATTAGAAAATGAAAAATGGATTAATTGTTAATGACCGTGGAAATTTTTGGTATTTAAATGACAAGCTTCATCGAGAAGGAAATCTTCCTGCTTGCGAATGGACTAATGGAACCAAAGAATATTATATAAATAATAAGCTGCATAGAGAAGATGGTCCTGCCATTGAATGGCATGATGGATGGAAGGCTTATTATGTAAATGGCCAACGCCATCGAGAAGACGGTCCTGCTATTGAAGGGATTGATGGATTTAAATTTTATTACTTAAATAATATAAATTTTTCTGAAGAAGATTATTGGAAAGAAATTAAA
>Ga0181338_1000185_pt1 | contig 13534 bp, 14 predicted proteins | sample Sp13VDMM110SD_FD_122168 | JGI IMG/M metagenome (GOLD analysis project Ga0181338, IMG submission 122168) | Freshwater viral communities from Lake Michigan, USA - Sp13.VD.MM110.S.D | ecosystem: Environmental > Aquatic > Freshwater > Lake | place: USA: Michigan | collected 2013-04-23
AGAAAGCAATGGGATAAATTTGCTGTAAGATTTAGAGTAGGTATTATAGACTTCTTTACAGTAGAAGTAGATATCTCTAGAGACTTTTATATGCTAACAATATTAAACTTTACAATTAAAAATAGATAAAGCTTCTCTAAGCACAGGAATCCAGGTAATTTAATTTATCTGGATTTTTTTTTGTTTAAATCTTTTCCGTTTAAACTTTTCTTGTATATTTGTGTAAACATTAATTATATAAAAATGGAAAACCAACAAGAAAAAACATTTACTCAGGAAGAGGTAGATGCTAAGAAAGAAGACATGTTAAAGTTTTATACTGAATCTTTAACATACTTAGAAGCTCAATTAAAGTATGAAACTATTCTAATGAATATAGATGAAGTAAGATTTAAAAGAGCGCAGTTTCAGATTCAGTATGCTATGATGATGGCACCACCAGAAGAGGAGGAAAACAATGAAGAAGAAACAAGAGTTAATCCAGAAACTTCTCAAAGAAGATTAAAGAAACAGTAATGGCTTTAGTTAACCAAGTACAGAAAAGAGTAGTAATGTCTAAAAAAGACGTTATCAAATATCAGATACTAACTCACTGTTATATTAAACGTATAACAGTGAGTAATTCTGACTTAGATTGTCTTACTTTACTTAGTGATTTAGGTCCTATTGAATTATCTGCATTCTGTTATGAAGCATCTGATGAATACACAATTTTTAAATCAGAACAAACAGTTAGAAATTGTATAAATAAGTGTGAGAAACAAGGATTAGTTGTAAAAGATCCAAAAAATAAAAAGATTGTACTATTAAATCCTGTGATGAAAATACAGACAGACGGTGACATATTCTTAGATTATAAATTTTTGGGCAGATGATTCCAAAAAAATCTAAATTACTATATAAAGATGTATCAGAAGAAATGAATGTTTCTGAAAATTTAGTAGATGCATTGATTGACTTTTATTATAGAGAACTTAAAAATACACTTACCAATTTACAACACCCAACAATAAATGTTGAGGGATTAGGTCAATTTGTAATTAGAAAAAATTTAGTTACTAAATCTATTCCGAAATGTAATAAGATGTTAGAGAACCATGATACATCAACATTCAAAGCATACTATAACAAGAAAGCTATTGAAGAAAGAGTTCAGTTACTAGAAAAAATGAATGAAATGATAAATCAAGATTCTTTAAGAAAAGAAATATTTAATCAAAATAAAAATGAAAAATACACTAAAAATAATCTGGGAGAATAGAAAACAGATTCTTGAAGGGATAAGTAATTCTATTATTAGAGATGAAACGGTTGAAGAAATTGCAACTTTAAGATATTCAATATGCGAAGAATGTTCCAGCAAAGGTAAAAAATGTGCAGTAAAAGGTACAGCTCCATGTTGCAATGAATGTGGATGCTCATTAAGTTTTAAAACTAGATCTTTATCATCTGAATGTCCATTAGGCAAGTGGTCTGCAATGGCTACTGAAGATGAAGAAACTAAACTAGAAGAGCTATGAGTATAGTATTTAATTCTGAAGATCATAGCTATAGAAGCATTGATGAAAGTAACATTAATTGGATAAGTGTTACTACACTAGTATCTCATTTTAAAAAACCTTTTGATGCTAAAAAAATTGCTGAAAAAGTAAGCAAAAAAAAGAACTCAAAATGGTATGGTATTGATCCAAAAATAATTCAACAAATTTGGACTAATGAAGCTGACAGATCAACTACACTTGGAACATGGTACCATAACCAAAGAGAAAGCGATTTATCTTCTTTAGCATCAATAGAAAGAGAAGGTATTACAGTTCCGGTATTTAAACCAACTGAACTTAATGATGGAATTAAACTTGCTCCATCTCAAAAATTAGAATCTGGTGTTTATCCAGAACACATGGTTTATTTAAAGTCTGCAGGCCTTTGTGGACAATCAGATCTTGTAGAGATAGTTAATGGTCATGTAAATATTATTGACTATAAAACAAACAAAGAAATCAAAAAAGAATCCTTTGTTGATTGGGAAGGTAAATCAGAAAAATTACTTGCTCCTGTTGATGCATTAGATGATTGTCATTTCTACCATTATGCTTTACAACTTAGTATTTATATGTATATTATATTGAAGCATAATCCCAAACTGAAGCCAGGAAAGATATTTATTCATCATATAACATTTGAAATAGAAAGAGAAGACGAGTGGGGATACCCAATTGTTAAGTTAGATGATAATAAAGATCCAATTATGAATAAAGTAACTCCTATTGCGGTTCCATATTTAGTTGATGAAGTAATGGCAATTATTCATTATCTTCATGATAATAGACATAAAATAAAAAAGAAATGAATTTTACAAAACTATTTGATGTTCAGAATGGAGTGGTAATTCCTACTGAACATTGTTATACATTAAAGGCTCTTAAGGATGTCATGGATGAATATCCGGATGACTATCTTAAAATATATATGTATCTCTTTTATATGTGTTGTCCAAATCCAGATTTAAATCCTTTTTTCTTTACACCAGATATGGAAAAAGAAATGATGATTATGGATCAAATAGGAGGAGAATTTTCTACAGAAGATGAAACAGTTTTTGTGGCACTGCAGTTCTGCCAAAGAATGTATGAAACTCCTACATCCAGAGCATACAAAGGAATTGCATCTATGTTAGATAGATTAGGTAGATATATGGAAAATACACCAATTACACATGGTAGAGATGGGAACTTTAACTCTCTTATTGCTGCAGCTAAAAACTATGAAGCTATTAGACAATCATTTAAGGGTGCTTATAAAGATCTACAAGAAGAACAATCTAGTAAAGTAAGAGGTGGTCAAGGATTAGCATATGACATGTAATGAGTGAAATTTATCAAGATATACCGACTTATGAAAATGAAACATGGACAACAACCAGCTTTGAGTCCAGAGAAGACTTTACTGACTTTATCAGAAGTATATTTAAAGAACCAGGTCAGTACAATTTCAATGAAACTACCAATAAAGTATTCATATCTGAGGCAATCAAATTCAAAGAAGATAGAGTATATTGTATAGCTCCCTTTAAATCAAAAGACTTTATAAACTATTGGGATGATCAAAAGACCAAGTGTAGAAAAGGAATAATAGTTAAAGATGGGGATTTAATTTGGTTTGTATGTAGAGAATACTACATGTGGTTAAACTTTCTACCAATCTTTGATAAGGAGGAACAGAACTTTGGTTTTGCTAAAATAAGAGATGCTCAATATCATTTGGCACTCTATGAACTTCTTGCCGAACTTAACTATAAACATGCAGCAATTTTAAAAAAACGTCAGATTGCATCTTCTTATTATCACATGGGCAAGTTTATAAATCAGCAATGGTTTGAAGCTGGTGTTACTCTTAAGATGGGTGCAAGTCTTAAAGATTACATTAATGAGAAAGGATCCTGGAAATTTTTACAGGAATATGCAGCATTTCTAAATGAACATACAGCATGGTACCGTCCAATGTCACCAGACAAGGTAATGATGTGGCAGCAAAAGATTGAGGTTAGAAAAGGAGATAGAAAGAATGAGGTTGGACTCAAAGGGACTATTCAAGGTATGTCATTTGAGAAAGATCCAACAAATGGTGTAGGGGGTCCAGTTAAATACTTTTTTCATGAAGAGGCCGGAATTGCTCCTAAGATGGATCAGACCTATGAGTATATGAGACCAGCAATGAGATCTGGTTTAATGACTACAGGAATGTTTATTGCTGCAGGATCTGTGGGAGATTTATCTCAATGTCTTCCATTAAAAGATATGATTTTAAATCCTACGGCAAAAGATATATATGCCGTAGAAACAGATCTTATTGATGATAAGGGTACAACAGGTCTTTCAGGTTTGTTTATTCCAGAACAATGGTCTATGCCTCCATATATTGATGAATATGGTAACTCACTTGTAGAAGAAGCATTAGATGCATTGCAAAGACAATTTAAAGAATGGAAAGAAGAATTGGGACCAGAAGATTATCAGTTAAGGATATCTCAGCATCCTAGAAACATTAAAGAAGCATTTGATCATAGAACTGTATCTGTCTTCCCACCTCACTTATTAACAGCACAGGAAAGAAGAATAGAAGATAAAGAATATGGGTATGAGTTCTTAGATATATCTACTGATGCAGAAGGAAAGCCTACAGTTACTAAAAGTAATAAAAGGCCTATAATGGAGTTTCCAGTAAATAAAAAAACAGAAGATAAAAGAGGATGTTTAGTTGTATGGGAAAGACCAATTAAAGATCCGGAGTTTGCTAAAACATACTATGCATCCATTGACCCTGTGTCAGAAGGTAAAACAACTACCTCAGAATCTCTTTGTTCTATCTATGTAATGAAGGCACCCATACAAGTAACAACTATTACAAATGGAGAATCAGAAACATGTATAGAGCAAGATAAAATAGTAGCAGCTTGGTGTGGTAGATACGATGACATTAATCAAACACATAAGCAACTAGAACTTATTATTGAATGGTATAATGCATGGACTGTTGTTGAAAATAACATTTCACTCTTTATTCAATACATGATTCAAAGAAAAAAGCAAAGATATTTAGTTCCAAAAAGTCAAATAATGTTTTTAAAAGATCTCGGATCTAACAACAATGTATTCCAAGAATATGGTTGGAAAAATACCGGTACACTATTCAAAGCTCATTTACTTAGTTATGTTATTGAATATACTAGAGAAGAACTAGATCAACAAACAAAAACTGATGGAACAGTTGTGAGAACCACTTATGGTATTGAACGTATACCAGATCCAATGCTTATTAAAGAGATGAGAGAATATGCATACGGAGTTAACGTAGATAGACTAGTTTCTTTTGCAGCTCTTGTTGCTTTTATGAAGATACAACAGTCAAATAGAGGTTATTCTAAAAAAACAATTTTAGATGAAGCCTCTAAAAACTTGCAAAAGTCAGAAAATTTATATAAATTAAATAGCAGTCCTTTCCGTAATATGGGAAAGAGTATGTCTGCAGTAAATGGAAAACTCTTTAAAAAGTCACCGTTTAAAAACTTTAAATAATAGATATGCAGGTATATAATGCTCTTCAGATAAAAAAAGGTGCCAAGGCTGACTATAATAAAATGGCCAGTGTTACCCAACCAATTCAATTTTTACCTAAGAAGGATAAAGATGATGAATGGGCCGCATGGAATTTAGATTGGTTAGAGTGGCAAGGATTAAAACAAATCCGAAGAAATGCCAGAAGATTAATGAAGAATTATAAATTAGCTAAGGGTATTATTGATAAGTCTGACTACATTATAGAAGAAAATAATGAATATAGAGATGTAGTAGAGCTTCTTACTAAAGAGGACCACTCTGCACTAGAATTAAAGTTCTATCCAATTATTCCAAATGTTATAAATGTACTTGTAGCAGAATTTGCTAAAAGATCAACTAAGTTAACATATAGAGCTGTTGATGAACTATCTTATAATGAAATGCTAGAGCAAAAAAGAGCAGCAGTTGAAGATGTTTTATTATCAGATGCTAGAATGAAAATTGAAAATGCTCTTGTGGAACAGGGTATGGATCCTGAATCACCTGAGTTTCAAGAAGAAATGAATCCTGAAAAAATCAAATCTCTACCAGAGATAGAAGCTTTCTTCAAGAAAGATTATAGATCTATGATAGAGCAATGGGCTTCTCATCAACATAAAGTAGATGTAGAAAGATTCAAAATGGATGAGCTAGAAGAAAGAGCTTTCCGTGATATGCTTATTACAGATAGAGAGTTCTGGCATTTTAGAATGATGGAAGATGATTATGAGGTGGAACTTTGGAATCCTGTAATAACATTCTATCATAAGTCTCCGGATGCAAGATATATCTCACAATCAAATTGGGTAGGAAAAACTGATATGATGACAGTAGCAGATGCTATTGATAGATATGGCTATATAATGACTGGTGATCAATTAGAAGCTTTAGAATCAATTTATCCTATTAGATCTGCTGGATATACAATTGGTGGTCTTCAAAATGATGGATCATTTTATGATGCAACTAAATCTCATGATTGGAATGTTGAGTCACCATCATTAGCATATAGACAATATACCACAGCAATGAATGGTGCAGTTCTAGAAGGTGGAGATATTATTGCTCAAATACTTTCAGAAGGAGAAGACTACTATGATCAAGGAACATCTTATTTAGTAAGAGTAACTACAGGTTATTGGAAGTCACAAAGAAAGGTTGGACATCTAACAAAAATTACAGAAACCGGTGAAGTTTCTAATGAGATAATCACAGAAGATTATAGAGTTACTGATAAACCAATCTATGACACTAAATTATTTAAAAATAAAACAAAAGATAATTTAGTATTTGGAGAACACATTGATTGGATCTGGATTAATGAAGTATGGGGTGGTGTTAAAATCGGTCCAAATATTCCTTCTTTCTGGGGTATGAATAATCCTGGTGGATTTGCACCAATATATATTGGTGTTGATAGAAATACAATTGGCCCACTTAAGTTTCAGTTCAAAGGTGATCAAAGTTTATACGGCTGTAAATTACCAGTAGAAGGTTCTGTGTTCTCAGATAGAAATACAAAGTCTACAGCATTACTAGATTTAATGAAGCCATATCAGATTGGATATAACATAGTAAATAATCAGATTGCGGATATACTTGTAGATGAGTTAGGAACAGTAATCTTATTAGATCAAAATGCATTACCAAGACACTCATTGGGTGAAGATTGGGGTAAAGGCAATCTGGCTAAGGCATATGTAGCAATGAAGAATTTCTCAATGTTACCTCTTGATACATCTATTACAAATACTGAGAATGCATTGAACTTCCAACATTTCCAGAAATTAGATCTTGAGCAAACTCAAAGATTAATGTCTAGAATACAACTTGCTAATTATTTTAAAACACAAGCATATGAAGTAATTGGTGTTAATCCACAAAGGATGGGTCAACAATTATCTCAGCAAACAGCAACTGGTGTAGAACAAGCTGTAGCAGCATCATATGCACAAACAGAAGTATTCTTTATTCAACACTGTGATTATTTAATGCCAAGAGTGCATCAGATGCGTACAGACTTAGCACAATACTATCATTCAACTAAACCATCAGCAAGGTTATCATATATGACTACAGCAGATGAGAAAGTTAATTTTGAAATTGATGGCACAGAACTTTTAATGAGAGATCTTAATATCTTCTGTAGTACTACTGCAAACCATAGAGCTGTTCTTGAGCAATTAAAACAAATGTCATTGCAAAATAATACTACAGGAGCAAGTATCTATGACCTTGGTAAGATCATTCAATCTGATTCAGTTGCTGAACTAAATACTGCTCTTAAATCATCTGAGCAAAAACAACAGCAGATGAAACAGCAAGAAATGCAAAGTCAACAGCAAATGCAAGATCAACAACTTCAAAAACAACAAGAGATTGAAAAAATGAAGATTGATGCTGTAGCTGCTGAAAAAGAAAAAGATAGACAAAGAGATATTTTAGTTGCAGAAATTAGAGCTGCTGGTTATGGGGCTATGGGTGATGTTAATCAAAATCAAATGTCAGATTATCAAGATGCTATGTCAGAGATTAGACAAACTGATCAGTATGAACAACAAATTAGTTTACAATCTCAAAAGAATTCAGACAAAGTAATGATTGACAGAGACAAGAATAACATTGAAAGAGAGAAGATCCAAGCACAAAGAGATATTGCAAACACACAGCTTGATATTGCTAGAGTAAATAAAAATAAGTTTGATGATAAATCTAATAACAAAAAGAGAAAGTAGTTTAGCTATATAATGCAAAAAAAGATTTATGCAGTGATAAATTTTTGAAGTTTATTTTGTATATTGAAGTATAACATAAAAAACCAACAACATGAGTGCAAATAATTTAAATCCTGAAGAAGAGCAGGTAAAAGATTCTACAACGGTAGAACAGGTAGATGTAAATATTGATGAAATCTTTGGAATGCCTGGAGCAGAAAATGTAATGCTTCCACAAGATGAAGAAGAAAAACCAAAGTCTTTATTTTCAAAAGAAAATGTAGACACTACGTTCCTTGACAACAAGTCTCCACAAAAAGAGGAGACAAAGACTGAAATAGTTGATGAGACTATTGCTGAATTGGATAACTTGATTACTCAAGAAGAAGATGCCGGTAATAAAGGAAGACCTAAAGTTGATAAGTCTGGTCTCTATGAGCTTGCACAAAAAATGCTTGATGAAGGTAGTCTTGTAGGTTTTGATGATGATAAACCATTAGAAGAGTATACTACTAAAGACTTCCGAGAATTATTTGAAGCAAACTTTCAAGAGAGAGAAAATCAAATTAGAGAAAATACTCCAAGAGAGTTTTTCCAAGCATTACCAGAAGAACTTCAAATTGCAGCAAAATATGTAGCAGATGGTGGAACAGATCTTAAAGGATTGTTCAGAACACTTGCACATGTTGAAGAAATGAGATCATTAGATCCAGATGTTGAAGAAGATCAAGTAGAAATTGCAAGACAGTATCTTTATGCAACTAACTTTGGAAATGCTGAAGAAATTGAACAAGAGATTCAAGATTGGCAGGACTTAGATAGATTGGCTCAAAAAGCAAATCAATTTAAACCAAAACTAGATGCAATGCAAGAAAAGATTGTAGCCAGAGAACTTGCAGCACAAGAATCTAAGAGAGAACAGCAAGCAAAAGCAGCTCATCAATATACAGAAAATGTATACAATACTCTTTCTGTAGGAGACTTAGGAGGTATTAAACTTGATAGAAAAACTCAGAGTTTACTTTATTCCGGATTAGTACAACCTAATTATCCATCTATCTCTGGTAAACCTACAAACTTATTAGGACACCTTTTAGAAAAGTATCAGTTTGTAGAACCAAGACATGACCTTATTGCAGAAGCATTGTGGTTACTTGCAGATCCAAATGGATATAAAAATAAGGTAAGAGAGATAGGTTCAAGAGAAGCAGTTCAGAGAACAGTCAAACAATTAAAAACCGAAGAGGGAAGAAAATTAGTTAATTCCTCAAATGATTATAAAGAAGAAGATAGAAGAACAACAAGTACAAAACCACAAAAAACTATTTCAAGAGCAAATATGTTCAAGAGATTTTAATTAAGTAACAAATAAAACAAATATAAAAATGGCAACTCCAGTTTTAAATAATGGTATCTTTCTACGGGATACAGCCTACCAGGCAAGTTCACACGTAGACTCCTATCACTTGGTTAACATGTTGAAGGATGCAGAACCAATGGATTTAGGTCCAGTTGATCTTTGGGCTATGGCTCAAAAAGTAGAAATGCCTCTTTACCAAATGTCTAGCTTTGGTGGTAAAAACGTAATTAATGTGGATAACCACAGAGGAGAGTATAAATGGCAGACTCCTGTATCTATTGACCTTCCTTACATTGTTGAGGATATTGAGCCTCTATCAGCTTACAGAGGTACTGATGGATCTACCTTCCGTATCAAACTTAACAGACGTGAATTTGGACATGGTGATATTATCACTTATGACAAATATAACGGAGTTGAGATGTACATTACTGATGAGGATATCCTTCCTGTAGGAGATGGTTACATCTACACTGTACAATTAGTTAATAATGATAATTATAAATACCTAGATGCAAAATATCTTACCAATGGTACTAAAATCTTCCGTAAGGGTTCTGCCCGTGGGGAATATGGTGAGAGATTCTCTGACATCACAACAAGAACAGGTTTCCGTGAATTCTACAACTTTGTAGGAGGAGCAGAAGCTCACGTACATTATTCTATTTCTTCTAGAGCAGATTTAATGATCAAAGGGGGAATGAATGCAGATGGTACAGTTCCTGTAACTGAAATCTGGAGAAACTTTGACAAAACTATGGACCCATCAATTTCTTCTTTAGAAGATATGATCAAAGTAATGGGGAAAGATAAAGTGAAAAGAGCATTTGATAATGGAGATCTTTCTAGAACTTTCTTAACACAAATGGAAGCTGCTCACCTTTCTAAAATTGCTATTGACATTGAGACTTACTTAATGTGGGGACAAGGAGGTAGAGTACGTCAAGATGGACCAGATGATATTAGATTATCTGTCGGTCTTTGGAGACAGTTGGATAACTCATTCAAAAGAGTATACAACAAGAATAACTTTACTCTTGACTTGTTCCGTGGAGAAATCTATAACTTCTTCAATGGTAAGGTTGAGTTCCAAGGTCCAGATCCAAAGAGATCTCTAGTAGTTCAAACTGGTATGGGTGGAATGAGAATGGTAAATGAAGCTATTAAGAGAGAAGCAGTTGCTTCTGGTCTAATGATTCAGGCTGCTGACATCGGTGCTATCACTGGTAAAGGTATGGACTTGAACTTTGGATTTGCTTATACTTCATATGTAATTCCGTTCTTGGCAAATGTTAAGTTTGTTCTTAACCCAGCATTTGACAATGTTCACACAAATGATATTGAGAACCCAATCATTGATGGTTTCCCATTATCTTCTTATAGCTTTATCATCTTTGATATCACTGATAATACTAATGACAATATCTACTTATTGAAATTGTCTTGGGATAATCAATTGAAGTGGTGGTATCAAAATGGTACTATGGATTACATGGGCCGTAGCCAAGGATTCCAGTCTTCTGGTCAATTCAATGGATATCGAGTTTACATGTCTCAAACATTCCCAGCAATTTGGGTTAAAGACCCTACTAAAGTGTTGAAGATTGTTATGAGAAACCCAGTAACTGGTGGTTCTTTCTAATCTATCATATAAACAAAAAAAGGGAGGGGGCAACTCCTCCCTCTTTTTTAATTAGTAATTTAATAATTAACAAAATAAAAACCAACAAAAAAATGGAAACAACAGGATTTACAATGGTAGAAGTAGGAGTAGGCAGCATTAAAAAAACATCACTTGCTGTTAGACCTTACTTTGATAAACAAGCAACTAATATGGGGCTTGAAGAATATGGAATGAGTCTTTTTGACGGAGTAACTCATAATGAACAACTTGCTTGTTTAGAAAACAATGGAGTAATAAGATATATAACAGGATTAAATGAATTTGCACCTGAAATTAAACTTCTTGATCCTGAAGTAAAGGCTGCAAGAATTAAAGAAATAAGAGCTTCAATTGCAGAGCTTGAAAAAGAATTAGCAGCAAACTTTATTGAACCAGAGGATAAAGATTTTTGGAATAAAGTAAAACTACTTAAACCAGATAATAAAGACTTCTGGAATAAAATTGAAATTTCTTGTGGTAATGAACCATTATATTTAGATCCAAACAAACCTTTTGATAGAATAAAACTTCATGCTATTGAAGCTGGTGCATTTGCAATGATTGCAAAAAGTTATGAAGATGCAAGAGCAAAAGCAGTACCACCTAAATTTTATCTAGATAAAGAAGAAGAAACTGTAATGGCAAGAACTGAATATAAGAAAATGCGTAATAAAGCACTTTCTGAACTTCAGAAACTATACGATAAAAATAGTACTAAATTATTCTATGTTGCTAAAATTGTTGATGCAAATAGTTCACAATATAGAAAATCAACCCCACTTGATATTATCTATGAAAATATGGACAAATATATTTCTGGAGATGGTGCTGAATCAAATAAGGAAAGAGCTGCAAAAACATTCCTTGATGCAGTAAATTTAGATATGGAATCATTAAAAATTAAATCAATTGTTCGTGATTCCGTATTTTTTAAGTATATTATTAATAAGCCAGATGGATATATTTACCATGCTAAAACAAATGCTTTACTTGGAAGAAATGTATCTGATGTACTTGAACACTTAAAGAATCCCTTAAATGAGGATGTTTTAAAAGATTTAATTGCATCCTGTGAGAAATATTGGAATACTTAATTATAAACAATTTAAAATAAAATAAAATGGCAGCTAAAATGAAAATGGTAACAAAAGGTGGAAAAAAAGTTCCAGCTTTTGCAGCAGATGGTAAAGGTAAAATGAAGATGGGTGGTGCTAAGATGAAGAAATTTGAACCTGGAGGAGTAAATGACTTTGAAGAAAGACAAAGGAGAAAAAGAGCAAGAGCTGAAACAAGAGCTGAAATAGCAAGTATTGAAGGAGAAGGTACAGTTGCTGATAAAAGAAATAATAGGGCTCAAAGAATTTCTGTAGCTACAGGAACGGCACGTGTAAAAGTTCCAAAAAGTGTAAGTACATCTACAAGCACAACTACATCAAATACTGATAACCGTAATAGTGGTAATACTTCTAATACTACCTCTTCTGGTTCATCTTCTGGGTCAACTTCTGGAGCAAATGCTGGAGCAAATGCTGATTCAGGTAGCAGCTCAAATAGTAATTCTAGAAGTTCTTCTACTACTCCAATTAGAACTCCACAGCAAGGAAAAACTGGAAAACCAGACATGAGACCTAAAGTCACCCTCCCACCTAAGAGTAAAAGAGGAGGACCTGTTATGAAAAAAGCCATGTATGGAGCATCTATGGATCCTAGCATGATGAATCCTAGCATGATGAATCCAGGTATGATGAAAAAAGGTGGTAAAGTTGCTACTAAAAAATATTTCACTGGTGGACCAACAGGTGATGATATGAGCACAATGAAGGCTACTAAACCAGTAAAAAAACCTAATTCTACTACTGGAAGTAATAAAGGAATGATTGCTCCTAAAAAAATGGGTGGCTCTACAATTAAAAAAGCCATGTATGGGACTGCTATGAAATCTAGTATGATGAGAAAAGGTGGTACTAAAAAGAAGTAACAATGCCAAAGGATTCTTGCTATCATAGTGTAAAAGCACGGTATGCTGTGTTTCCTTCTGCAAGGGCTTCTCAAGCTATTGCCAAATGCCGTAAAGGTAAAGGGCAAGTAAGAAAGACTGAGAAGGGTGCAGAGTTAAAAAGATGGCAAGCAGAGAAATGGCAAGATACTAAATCAGGAAAAGCTTGTGGTGCCGGTGGTAAAAATGAATACTGCCGGCCTACAAAAAGAGTATCTAAGGATACACCAAAAACAAAGTATGAACTAACTCCTTCTAAACTAGCTGCTAAGAAAGCTGAGAAGTCTAGAGTAGGAATGGGAAGAAGAGTTAAAAAAGCATAGTTATGGCAATTAAAAAAACAACAACAAAATCAACACCAGCTAAGAAATCAAGTTCTTCAGTTGGTATTTCTATTTTAGGTGGTAATAAAGCAGACATGAGAAAATGGGAAATTGAATCTGCCATGTCTACATTACAAAGAGCTTCTGAGATTCAGAAGAATGCAAAGCTCATGAATGATGTTAAAAAACTAGCAGCAGAAAAAGCTAAAGAATTTAGTAATATAGCTGCAGGTAGAAAAATATAATTATGAAAACTCCCAAAAAACTTATTGAAAGAACTAGGGAGGTGGTAGAAACACCATACGGTAAAAATATACAAACTACTTTATATAACAGACTTACAAAAAAAGGGGTTAGTAAAGAAAAAGATATTACATATAGA
>Ga0181338_1000186_pt1 | contig 13511 bp, 21 predicted proteins | sample Sp13VDMM110SD_FD_122168 | JGI IMG/M metagenome (GOLD analysis project Ga0181338, IMG submission 122168) | Freshwater viral communities from Lake Michigan, USA - Sp13.VD.MM110.S.D | ecosystem: Environmental > Aquatic > Freshwater > Lake | place: USA: Michigan | collected 2013-04-23
GTTTCGCGCGGTCGCCTTTGCCGCCATGGATGATATCTTGCTGCATGTGCATCACCATATCAAATCATGGGAAATGCTGCAACTATCCGCAATCTCAATCCAGGCCTACTTGGCTTAGGATGGCCGAAACCAATTCAGGAACAGGCCTTTCGCCATCCATAACAACTGCGCCGGTTAGCTTGGCTAACGCCAGGTATCGCTGGCGCAGCGTCTCGATCCGCGCCGTGTCTTCTGACTCAAACACGACATCTCGATATTTTTCACGTCGCTGCATCCTGGCTAGGCTTACCTCGCTAGGTATATCAATGATAAAAAGGAAATCAGGCACGAGAATAGATTGGCTATCATTGGAGGCTGCATCGTACGTCTGATTAACTAGCTCCTCAGTATGGAGATCAACCTGGAACACCCGACCCGACAACGTCGGATGCCGATCGCAAATCACCGTCACGCCCGCTGCCAGTTCGCGCTCAATACTACTGTTTTCCTGCAAGCCATCGGCGCAAAACAAATAAAGGTACGATCTGGGATTCAGTACTACATCCCCGCGCAGGCCCGATCGAATCAAAGCACCCACCATGTTGTCCGACGGAAACCAGCGATGAGCCGCAGGCGATCCACGATTCGTCAAGTGCTGCATCATGCAGCGAACCAACGTACTCTTTCCGCTACCATCGTTGCCCTCAATACAGATATATTTTCCTCTTGATACAGTCTTGTTTTCGTCGATTTTCATTGATGGGAAATTACCCAATAAGCTTGCCAGCTGTCAACGCTGCCTTGCATTTCGTGGACAATAAAATAAAATTAAGGTATGTGACGGCATGAGTTCAAAAGGCCGAAAACCAGCCGATCCCCACGAGTTCTTTCCGACGCCATCTTTTGCTATTGATGCTCTCTTAACATCTGACCTGCTAACCCTGCCAGGCGGTCGATGGCTTGAACCATGTGCCGGCACCGGATCTCTAATTAAAGCCATCCGAAATATTCGCGATGATATCAGATGGACAGTCTACGAATTGCAATCCAAATTCGAACCCTTCCTTGAGCCCCTGATGACACCGCTGGATACCCTCATCCCAGCTAGCGACTTTCTTGCATCGCCCAACGACCAGCCGCACGCAGATGTTTGTATCGCCAACCCACCTTTCACCTTGGCTATGAAATTTGTCGAGGTCGCACTGCAACGCGCTGACTGGGTAGTAATCCTGCAACGCAAAGGATGGTTCGGCCCAGGCCCGCGCGCCGAGTGGCTACGCCAACACTGTCCTGATGATTACACGCTGCCGAAGCGCCCATCTTTTAGGCCAGACAAGAAGACCGACTCCGCTGACTACAGCTGGTACGTCTGGCCACCTGGAGATCGGCGTAGGCGTACAGGCCAAATCGCACTCTTGGAAAGACCTGCAAGCCTTCAGGCCGTAATCAAATTGCCAAAAGCTAAACGTGCGCCGAGAAAAGCAAAAACCTAAGCCTTCTTCGCGCGCTTGCCATAGCTTAGAAAAGCTCGCCTAAACTCAATTGGTACCTTAGAGATTACCCGCCAAGGATGGCCGACATGGGACATGAATGCCATGACCGCACCGTCCATCCGCGCAACATACTGAGCACTGGAAATCCGATGCAAGGCGTTTCTCGCGCTTGATAGATCTTCGAATTCTTCAAGAATCAGATGATCTCGCGTCATCAAAAAGTAAGACTTGCCGGACATAGAGCGACTGTTACAACATACCCATCGCTAGTTAGCAATGCGACTCCTATGTATTGTATCTAATAATAGGAGCGCTGCAGATTGCTCATCATGCGGCATCTTCGTTGACATAGTCTAGACACGCACTAGGCCTAGTCATCGACTGAAACGTATGCTTCAAGCAGTAATAGTCACCAACGTCTTCAGGCTCTGGCCTCCAGAACTTACAGTCCAGACACTTCGCCTCCCAAGCCTGGTTCAGCGCTGACATCTCATTCTCGTAGGCTGTAAATCTTGGCAGCAAGGTTTTCTCGATGATATCGAATCTTAACCCGAGTTTAAGCCTAGATTCAGTCAGTAACTTTGCTGATATATCGATAACATTTGCAGGCGCATGCAATTCAACCAACTTGCGATAATTGAACATTCGTCGCAGGGCTCGCGCGACCTCTTCATTGTTAAGCTCCTGCATCAATTCCTTGAACTCATCAAACATGCTAAAATTTCACATCAATAGGGCTCATTGTCAATTGACTCTATTGCGCTTTTTTAGCCTGACGATGAGCTAAGATCTTGGCAATCGCGCCCTGTAGCCGCTTGGTGGTGTTTAGCGAATTCTGACTGAAATACTTCAGGCTCTTCGCATCCCGCTCCAAATCCCATATCTTCTTCTCAAGATCAGTCAAACGCTTGCCGGTCTCTATAAGAGCATGCCGATTCAACTCCGCCTGCAGTGCGGCTGCACGCTTACTCTTATCGCCTGGCATAATGCCTACTATACCATGGCACTAAGCCTTCTTACCACCATGCCGATAACTGCGCTTCTCGTTGTAGGCCATCTTCTGCCTAATTGCATCCTGAAGAGGAATCCCATAGTGGCCACTCATGTCGAACACCCTAATCAACACGTCCGCAAGCTCAACAGGCACACCTTCTGGCTTGCCATCTGGACCATAGTAGATTTCTGTGAGTTCATGGCCGTCTCTGTATTCCTCCAACGCCTCCGCTAGCTCAGTTACCGCCAACATCAGCAACATCCCAAAATTGGGAGAAGGGACACCAGGAACGTCATCCCACCAGCCTTTGCTCTTAGCCGTGCTATGAGCCAATGCAATCAAATCGTTAATTGATAAAATTTCTTCCATATCAGCTGCATATAAGCCAACCATCCTTTAATTGTCCACATTTCTACGCATGAAATCGGTGAATTAAGTGATTTAAACATTGACAATCAACCATATGACCTATATGTTATAATCATGAAGAAAATCTTACTCCTCCTCTTGATGATTGGCTGCGGATCTTCCGCTGGGACAATAAACAACGATGCTGGACCAGCGGATGCCAGGCCTGATGCGGTCAGCACTGTCGACGCGGTGCAGTCCTTGGACGCCATGCCTCCAGTCTGCATGGCGGACATTGCTAACGATAGGAACAACTGTGGGGCCTGTGGGCGTCAATGTCTGGGCACTAACGCATGCCGAATCGGTCGATGCGAGGCGGAGACTGTTATCGAAAACGCAACCAAGCTCGGCGACTTCACGGCAGACAATCTGTTTGCCTATTACACGGGTATACCACTCAGTCAGACGGCACATCGAGTCTGGAAGATGGCCATTGGATCTCCCAATCCTCCTGCCTATGCATATATCTTTGCAGACAATAATCGAATTTCTCAATTTGCATTCGATGACAGCCAACTCTACATCGCAGACCCAATCCTTCTTGGCGGCAGTCGATATGCTAAAATAACAAAATATTCAAAAGACTTAACCGCATCGGTGACCCTGGCCGAATACCAAGAAACCGTCACAACGGCCATCTGCCTCCAGTCAGGCTTCCTTTATTACGCAACTGCCGCCACTGGTGCAAACGGTGGAGATATTCGAAAAATCTCAACCTCGGGCGGCGCTCCGTCTATCATCTCCGTTACTACAGGTAATGTCCAATTTATCATGGCTGACGCTACCAACGTCTTCTGGGTAGACAATACGGCTGCACTCCGTCGCGCACCCCTGGCCAGCGGCTTACCCGTCTTAGTTGCAGCAGGCCGATCTGACTTCTTCGATATGGATGATGTCAAAATCTACATGGTACGCAAAGACACGCAAGACCTGGTTACGGTTGATAAAGCCAACAGCCAACTGCGCATCCTGGGCGTCGGATTCTCAGCAGGAGGCGCAGTCGATTCAACGTATATTTATGCAGCGCAAAACAACAAGTTAGTTGCAATGCTCAAGAACGGCAGCCCAATTAAAACGCTCTGGGAAGCACTTCCAGAAGACTTAGGCACCTGCATTCAGACTTACAATATTATGCGCACCAAGGTCATTGGCAGTTACGTTTATTTCTCGGTTTCCAAAAGCAATTGTGCTGGAAATGAACCGAAGAACTTTCTGTATCGCATCGCTCGCCTCTAGACAGCGACATCGAACTTGATGAAGGCATCATGCTGATAGTCAATCAGTGAGATATCATCAAAGCCTAGCTCGAAAAAAGGTTTAGCTGCCAACTGCAAGGTTGGCAGCTTTTTTGGCGCTCGTTCAAGCTGTCGCTTCAAACCTTCTACGTGATTCAAGTAAATATGAGCATCGCCAATAGTGTGGATGAAGTAACGAGGGGCAAGCTTGCACTCTTGCGCCACCATCGCGGTGAGTAGTGCGTAGCTCGCAATGTTGAATGGCACGCCCAGCGCAAGGTCTGCAGAGCGCTGGTATAATTGGCAATCAAGATGACCATCTTGCACATAAAATTGAAACAACGCATGACATGGCGGCAGTTTCATTTTTGGAATATCCGCAACGTTCCATGCGCTTACAATGATACGCCTTGAGTTCGGGTCTCGCTTGATAGTGTCGATGGCAACCTGAATCTGATCGACGCCATCATTGTCGGCAGCCTTCCCCCAGCTGCGCCATTGCGCGCCATAGACCGGCCCCAGCTCGCCATCCGCACCAGCCCATGCGTCCCAGATTGCCGTGTGCTGCGTGAGATCATCATTAATATTTGTGCTGCCGCGCAAAAACCAAAGCAGCTCGCGGACGACACTCGCGAACACTACCTTCTTCGTCGTCAGGACAGGAAAACCCTTCCGTAAATCATAGCGGGTCTGGGTGCCGAATGCCGAGATGGTGCCAACACCCGTACGCTCGCTACGGGACTCACCAGTCTGCAAAACATGACGAACCAGATCTTGATATTCATGCATAGTCTAATAATCTCTCATATCTAATGGACAAAGTACGATTCGCATCGAATTAATCCAGCCCGCTTCCCAACGGTGCGGATCGGAAAAGCTCAGCGATTCGCTCGAATGCTTTAGCCATTTCCTCTCGGCGCTCCTTGGATTTTGGAAGCCAAAACGTGACCGCGCTACGATCATCATCCATGGGTGGATGATGCAGCATCGGAGATGAATGCAGCATTAACTGTGCAGCATGGTAGACGATCGATTCCTCTCGAACATCACAATAAAGATCGACGGGATCGTCGCAGCCAGATCTTTTCCAGACCTCGACAAGAAGATCCGAAAGCGCCTCGCGTGGTTGACCTGTTGGTTGGCCGTTTGGAAAGCACGGAACGCCAGTCACGACGCGCCCATCGCTCTCCTTCGAGATCAGCTTGACCTCGCTGGTCAGTTCTTGACTATAGACATTAATTCTCACTGGTTACTCTCTTTCAGATTAATCGTTCTCGCGACCAGGGTTGGTCGCATAAAGAATTGCCGCAAATAGCATCACGCGGTCATCGCGACTCGCCAGCTTCAATCTGCGCGCCACATTTGACGCGGTAATCCAGCGATCAAAAAACGCTTCCTCATGAACGACAATTAGGTTTTGATTTTGCTGACGCCAAGAATCGAAGCCATTCGGCGTAGGCTCATCATATACCTCGTTGTCCAACCTGTATCCTTTGCTGTAAATCATGGAAGGACACTGGAAACCGTCACACGAGCACAGCGCTACCACGTCGATGTCTTTGTATTTTGATCCGATGATATACGCTGATCCGGTCGGGTGCGCCCGCATGCCAAGAGACTCAACTAAAACAACTAATTCATCCCAAGGGCTCATACCGCCACCTTCGCTGGAATAATACACAAAATATCATCCAGCGCAGGACAATAAGGCCCATTGGCCAATGCAATGAATTCGGCATCAAAAGCCGACTCTCCATGTCTGGCCAAATGCCACGACTGCGCATAATAAAGCAGCAAATGCAGCTTCAATTGGCTCTCGCATAACCCACGATTAATATACACATTGGCTATGGCACGTAGCCGCATATCAATTGAATCCATTACGGCACAGTCTTTCTGCGATTTGACGTATTGCGCAGAAACTCCCACTTCAGCAGCAAGTGATGCTGAAATAAAATAGATTCATCGCGCTGCGTGAATATCGATGCCCTAATCGACTTGCCCGGTCGAATGTCTAGCGCATCTGGCCGATGATTGGAGAGCACTTTCATATGCTCAGGTACTACCTTGACGGTCATCCTCGCCCAAGGACTTTCTCGCTGCCTGGCAATCATGTGAGAATCGCCAACACGCGCATATTCCACGACCAGGTCATGCGATTCTGTCGAAGTTTCGCGATTATCATTAAACGAAGATGCGCTAACTGTAATCCACTCTACCTTGACATCGGTCTGGTTCAGCTTTTTCCAGATGTCTTCATCCGCACTAGTCCTTAGTCGATGATCTCCGGCTTGAACGCATTCTTGGCGGATTATCATGGTCGCTTCGGTAACCATCTCAATTGCATGGGCGTGACTGTAGCCCCACGACATAACATCAAATTCCGGACTGTACGCGGTCCAGACATCGCCATCCTGTTCACTAAAAACCAATGCAGTCTCTTTTACCATGAACACCTTCACGCTTTTGGCGACACGCCCACGGCGTGTATCCTGATGCACTGAGTTCTGCAATGCGCCCACCAGATATTCTGGCTTGGTTGGCTTGCGTCGCTCATTCTCCGCATCTGATAGGGGCGTAAGCATCCCTCGAATAAGCGCTGCGCGAATTTTCGCATCTGACATTATTTAGCTCTTTTTTTCTTTAAGTATTTCTGCACGAATCGATTTAACCTGCGTACGGAATTCCTCTAGCTCAGCCTGGTAGCGATTCTGGATATGAATATCACCGTAGTTTACGGGCATATCAGGATCCCCTTCAATCGCATCCATTACGGACATTGTATAAATACACAGCTTCCATTCTGGATGCAGAATAGAAGCTGAAAAAATCCCATCAGTGCTGTTGCTGTTAATTCGTTCTAGGGCACCATTGTGATACCCCGGCTCTTGACTAAGGAAAAAGATATCTTGGTTGTCAATGCAGACTTCAACTTCGCCGGAAGGATCTGCGTCTTGCAGTGCAGCTATTAACTCTTTAGTGCGCATAGTACTGAATACAATTTGGCTAGCTCATTCTTTCACGTAAAAGAATAAAAACTAACGAGGCGGCTCTTTGGCTTTATTGGAGGCCACCAGCGCATCTCTGACTAAGCGTTTCTCGCCTTCGATCTCGTCATGAATGCCAATGCCGTGCTGCTCAAGGCATCGCGCTAGCTGTGGACGCATGTTATGACTGTCGTAGTTGGTGTACTTCCCCAGCATAAGCTTAACGAAACCAGCAACGTCGGCCTCAAGCTCAGACTTGACTTCTCTTGCCGTCTTGGGCTCAAACTTGACTTCTCTTGCCGTCTTGGGCTTAACTTTAGCCAACTTATTCTGCTTGACTGGTGTGGCCCTTGGCGTCTTATTCTTTTTGATCATAGCGGTGAATCCTATTCGGCGAGATACTGAGTGAGGCGACGTAGCAATCGCATTGCTTCGGCCTTGTCTAATTCAATTGATTGCATGGCCATGCGCGTCCCGTCTTTGTGAACGCTTTCGATCCATACGCGCAAGCGTTTGCGTGGCACAGGTCTAATGCCTAGCTGGCTCCCGCCTGCAGCTTGACAGGAAAAAAAGACTACTGGCCACTGTTCAGGCGCAGCTTGACACTGTCCAGCTTGGTCTTCAGGGCTGGAGCTACCTTTACTTTCAACACGAATGTTTCCTTCTTCGAAGCCTCGATCTTCTCGGCCGGCAGCATCCCGCCGTTGACCAGGAAGTCCACCTTCGATGGATCCATCGTCCAGACCATCTGCGCCGTGAACGCATCTTCGTGCTGCAGTTTCGCCTCCTTCAGGCAGGCCTTGACTACATCTTCGTCCGGCAGTGTCGCCACTCGACGCTCGCACGTCACCGTCGTGCCGTCCGTTAGCATATCGCATGTCCCGTTCTCCCGCTTCACGCCGCCAGCCTTGGCCCGATTCATCAACGATTCCCGCAACTGATCTTTCCGTTCCTTCACTACCTTTTCCATTAAATCGACTGTCGCCCATGCAGTTGCCGCCTGACTGTCCGTAAATTCTTCAATTGATCCGGTTAGCACCTTTTTGATATTCAGGTCTGCAAACAACGCCACTTCATTACTCTCTTGATCATCTTTAGTCATCGCGACCAATCCTGCTGCCGTCGTCGGCTATTGTCAATAATAACTCGTGGCAGTAATAAAAAAATAGCCCATCTAAAATGGGCTAGCTGCGATATGTAATTGTCGCTCATCTGACCAGGTGTTACCCCTTTGGGCGAGTCTTATCAAATGGTTTGGCCATGGTATCGTATGCGGCATTAAATCGAGTCGTGCCCATCATGCCAGGGTCTCTTGGCATTTGAACGACTTCATCAATGCCGGCTAATCTGCGGAATACCGACAAGTCGGCCTTGGCTTCGGTGAACTGGCCGCGCTGCATACTTTCGCTGTATTTCTTAGCTTTGATTTGATGATCTCCGGCCATGCGACGCAGGCGCTTATGGATATCTGACATCTTAGCTGTCATGGCTGTATTGCCTGAGCGTGATGCAGCATCCATTCTGCGTGCAGCTTTATCAGCTGCCTGGCCGTACACGCTGGCTGCATGATTATGCATGCTGACGACGTCAGCGGCTTCCGTCTTACTAATCTTCATGCCTGAGGCATGGATCGCTGTCGTCACATGTTCAATCTGCTGCTCCAGGCGTACCAGGGCTTGCTCATCTTGGAATAGCTCTTGGATTTGATCAGCGAATGATTTCTCCATTGGAGTTACTTTGTTCATGTCATCCAGCATGCGATTAAAATCAGCAACTGATTCGGAGAGATTGGCGTATCGATGCTTGGTCATGTGATATTCCTCTGCCTTATTGGCGAACTTGATCTAGGCCGTAGACGATTGCGATGGAGCTGACTGCGCCCATGATAAAACCACCGGTCCAGCCTATGATAGTGCGATTTTCGTCCCACCAAGAAGGTGAAATTCTTTTGATAGTAATATTGGCCTGGCCAATGCGTTCCTCATAGGTGATGCGATGCAACGACCATATCTGACGATCGGTATCGTACAGATCGCGCAGCGCATTGTAGCCCAACTGCCACTTCTTGGCGCGTGCAGCCTTAGCCGCCGAAAGCAACACGCCTTCAGTAGCTGTGCATTCGCCAGCATTTAAGGGTTTAACCCAATCTTCTTTTTCGGGTATTTCCTTGGCATCAGGCCGTTCTGGCAACGGCTTTTGCTCAACTTGTTGCTGTTGGCTCATTAAAGGATATTGCGTCACGGGCGTTGCTGCGGCGCAACCGCAAATTAAAGCGACCAACAGTGCTAGCAAACTTTTCATTTGCGAACGGCTTTGCCGACTTTGCGATCTTGTCTGAAGGCGCGAATAAGCTGAGGCGCTAATTCGTTATTTCGATCTTTCGCTTTAGCTACAAGACCAGGAAAATCTGGCCTATTCTTTTTGGCTGTAGCCATGTTTTTGATAGCAGGGTCAGCTTGCCCAGCGTACAAAGCTTGATACTGCTGAGCTTTAGTCTGCCCTTCAGCAAATTCTTGGACATGCTCATCCGAGTAGCCGGCATATTGCAATTGCTTAGCAAGCGCCGAGTGCATCGATTCGCTACGTACCTTGCCCATGCCCAGTCCAGCTTTATTAGCAGCCATGACTTGCTTCTTGCCCATAGTACGCAAGACTTTACCGCCTGTACGTACAGCAGCCATGCCAGCTTGTTGTCTGGCCTTATCTGCCGCATCTGGATGCTCACCAACTCCAATGCGTGATGCTACGCCACGCATAAAACGACCCAGACCTTCATCCATCTGATGAATACAATCCATCATGTCCATGTCGTCCGTGGCCAAAGCATGCTCATAAATGGCCATGTATTGCTCGCCCGAGAGCCCGTGCTCCTCACCAAGGTACATCTCAAAATCCTCAGCATCAACTGATGCTGTTTGAGCTTGCGCCCTGCCCGCCTTAAAGCCTGCCGCAGCGGATCCAACCATGCCGCCCGCAACTTTACCAATACCGCCTGCAAGCCTGCCAAGCAAGCCAACCTTAGGCTTAACACCTGGCGCAGCCACAGCGGCCGGCGCAGCGGTGGCTGGCTTCGCTATCGCCGTAGTACCAGCGGGAACCGCAGCCGGTGCTCCGGCTGGTGGAGTAGCACCTGCTGGCGCACCTCCGGCGACCTGTGCGGCCGGCGGAGCTGGCGCGGCGGCAACTGCGGGTGCTGCAGCTGGCGCGGGTGCTGGCTTCGTCATCGCCGTTCTGACGCCACTGGCAACACCGCCAGCAGCTTGACCGACAACATTGCCTGCTGTCCGGGCCACTGTGCCAGCGCCTTTAGCGACGGCACTGCCAGCAGCATTGATACCTTTACCAATAGCGCTAGCGGCTCTACCCAGGGTAGCGCCAATCAACTCGTCAAGCTGGTCTTCCATCTCCAGCAATTCAAGCGTCATCGTCACGTCGCCACTTTCTATGGCCAGATCAATCAGATCGCTGAATTCATGTAGCGTGGTACCCCTGTCTTCCAAGAAGACATCCCACGCATTCAGTTCCTCGAAATCCTCTTTAACGAACGTCTGACGGTGCAGCTTAATCTCCTTATCGACATGAGCCTTCTTGGCTGCCTTTTCGGCAGCAGCTGCTGCCTTTACGGACTTCATGTGCGCAATACGACCAGCCGCAAGCTTGATTCGATCAAGCCTTACCTGGCCAGGCATTTTAGACTTAGGCGGTTCAACGTCGGCGTCAGCATCAGGCTCGTTATCTGGAATATTGTCCAAAGCCTGACGAGAACCCGCCCAAGCGCCAGACTCTTTCAGCGCATACGGATCTGCTAAACCCGAGAGTTCTTTCCATTCCGTCAGATCCATGCCGAGTATATTTTTAATGCTCACGACTTACCCCCACGCTTCTTATTTTTCTTAAAGCGCTTCATCGCTTTGGCCCAACCAGGGTGACTCATGTCAGGATTACCGCTGCCATCGTCATCGCATTCAAACGCTTCATCATCTTCTTCTTTAGGCATCCCCAGCTTAGCGCGCATTGCCGGCGGCAATGAGAAGTTGCCCTTGCGCGATGGTTTAATCTGACCATGCGCAACACTTTGCAGTTTCTGGGGCGACTTGCCTGGAACGACTAATTCCTTGTCGCTTGGCCCCGGCGCTGCACCCGCAACGCGCTGAGCTACTATTTCTGCCTCAAACATTGCTCGTAAATCTTCAAGTTCAAGCAGGTCTGATTCTGATTCAATTGACTCGACTAGTCCGTCGAAAATATCCAAGGACAGGCCACGCGATTCAAGCCACATCGACCACTGATCTTGATCATCATCAGCTGACCCATTGGCTTCATTGTAAGCCGACCAAGCCTCAATGAATTCGTCTTCCAGTGCCTCGACCGCTAAAAGCGCATCCATGTCACGCGCACGATCTGCTCGCTCTACGAAAGCGGAAAACTCCGCCGGAGTCAAATCTATTGACTCCAAAAATTCAGCCCATAATTCATGCTCAATTGCCTCGTTGGTGCTGCGGCGATTCGCGTGCATGGCTGCAATTCCTTTTAGCGCAGATCGCGAAGCGACCGTGCTGCCTTTTTGTACTGCCAATGGCTTCATACCCAGCTTTGCACGGTCGGTCGAATCGACAGGTGGAGGCACCGGCTCTTTGACTTTGACGCCAATTGATCTCATTGCAGATCTAACTGCTACTGATTCTTCGACATCATCAAAGGCCTCAACTGTTGGACGAGCGGTCAAATCAACACGAGGGGAAGGTAATCCCGCCATGGAGCGCCATTCGTTCATTGAAATACCAATAAGATTGATTTTCTCGCCAGCCATCTGTGCCTCCGGTTGCTTTTTAACACGCAAACCATCTGGCTTGCCATCTGCGGGATCTTTAGTTTTTCGGTTCTTCTCACGTATCACATTACTGCCCATGGCTGCTGAGTCAGCGCCACGATTTAGCCGCTTAGCCGGCGTGGTTGTAGCCGATGCTACGTCATTATCCTGGTCCCCGAAGGACTCATATTGCTCCAGCCTATGCTCCAGCTGGGCCACCTTACTTGCCAAGAAGGATTCACGGCTGGAAGTCTGCGCAGCTGTCTGATATGCCGCTGAAGCAAACCCCGCCGACGGCGGCATCTTTGGTTCTTCCATCGCATCCGACGCCTCCGCCTGAACAGCAGGCCTTCCAGTCTTCGCCGCCTGCTCTTCTTCTAGCTTTCGATGACTAAAACCAGAGATGCGCTCGACAGCCAGATTGAAGCTGTTTGCGTTAATCCTGCTGTCGCGATTGCTGTTGCCCTTGATTAAATGCTGAATACTCATCGTCTTATAAGTCCTTTAGCTCATCAGCCAGAGCGCTTATGCGCTTGGCCGGGTCTTCAATCGCCAATTTTTCCTCAACCGCCGCTTGAGCCTTGTCAGCCTCAACCACAGCCAGATCCCGCCGACCCAGCAACTTATCTGCAGTCTCCATGGCAACTTTGGCTTTCTCAGTATCTTGAGCGACAACCGTAGCCCCCTTGCGACCGCCGAAAAACTTAAACAGTAAGAACGCGAAACCCGTCGATACTGCACCAATTACAACGTAAATCAACTCTTTCATTAACAATCTGGCCTTTTTTTAGCAATCAAAAACCATTGCACCCACTCAGCAGGAGTGCCTCCCCAACTTTGTTGCAATCTTTTAAGCATCCGCTCAGGAGAATACCCTTGTATAGCAGCTTCAACCGCTGCCCATAGGCCAGGAATAGGCAAGCCCGTCTTGCGATGATAGGCGAAGACGGATGCTTGAAAACATCCACCCCAACCTTCGCCGTCGATCGCATCGCGTACCGCTTCGCATAATGCAGATAAGTGACCCACGCAAGCAACCCTACATCATCCGGCTTTTTTATGCACCTGGCAGGTGCCGCTCAGATGACTCCCGGATGCGCTCTATCCTTCAGAAACTAAGCGCCTATTATCAGAGAAACTTTTGACTTGGCGCGCGTCAGACTGGTGTACAAGAACCTGCTGGCGAAGCTCATCGTCTTCCCGTTAGGCAAAATGGTGTCCTTGAGGAAGTGTGGATTTACCAGGTCTTCGGCCGCCAGAAAGATTGTCACGCGCCGATATTCACTGCCCTGGCATTTATGCGCAGTGCTCACATACCCGTAAGTTAGCGGAATTGGATCTGGCATTCGCGCAATCTTGAAATGCGCCATGTACTCCTTCCAATCCTTTACGTTCGGCATGCCGCCATCCATGGGTTCTTCTCGACCCTGTGTATTGGCAAAAATATTTAGCCCCATATCTGTATAGAAGTTCATGCACTTCACTTCTTGGCCAAAATGAATACCTTCACGAAATTCCTCTGTGAAGTGAATCTCACCATTCAGGATTGGTCCTGAATCGATCTCGCCATTTTTACAAAGCATGACTGGCTCATTTTTATTAGGA
>Ga0181338_1000187_pt1 | contig 13510 bp, 18 predicted proteins | sample Sp13VDMM110SD_FD_122168 | JGI IMG/M metagenome (GOLD analysis project Ga0181338, IMG submission 122168) | Freshwater viral communities from Lake Michigan, USA - Sp13.VD.MM110.S.D | ecosystem: Environmental > Aquatic > Freshwater > Lake | place: USA: Michigan | collected 2013-04-23
AGCAGGTTTATCATTTTAAGGATTTGTCTGCGGCGTCGAAGAACCGCGCTGGTCAGGCGATGGCTGTGCGGCTGGCTAAGGTGAAGTAGGGGTGTGGGTAATTTGGTGGGTCGGTAGCCGCTCGGTGTAACAGCCGGGCGGATTTGTTTTGTGGGTGCGGGATAATTCAACTTGATTTAAGGCACTATGCGGTTATGCTGTGCTAGTGTTTAGTGGAGGTACTTAATGAGTATTCAGGTTCAGGTTGACGTTCCGATGCCGGATGCTGCGTTTACGCGGCAGCGGTTGAATTATCCGTATGATGAGATGGATGTCGGCCACAGCTTCTTTGTTGCTGGCGGCAAGATTCAACAGGTTTGCAATGCGAACGCTCGTGCGGCCAAGCGGTTCGGGGCCAAGTTTACGGCTCGGCGTGAGGATGATGGGGTTCGGGTTTGGCGGATTGAGTAGGTATTGCTATGGCTGATGAAGACGAAGACTTTAACCCGTTGGATGCGCTTGAGAACGAGCGTGGAAACAATCTCTTTGAAAGCGCCTTGTCTGAGTATCCGTATCTAGCGGACAAGGACATTGCCTTTCAGTATTCGCCGGGTCGCGGGCGGGGGTTCTTAGAGTTCTACCAGCCGGATGAGCCTGGGTCTGAGGAGTATCCGCGCCCCCCTAGCCTTCCGATGGGCAAGCCAGGGATTGAAGTTTTTGATCCAAAGACTAGGCCCATTGATGTTTTGGCGGATTACGTTAGCCACTACGGCGTCCAAACCGATCCGTTCTTGGGCGAGAAGTACGGCGCTTTTGCAGAGTCTTTGACGCCAGAGCAGCGCCAACGTCTGTTGGAGCAGTACGATTATTACAAGAAAAACCCGCAGTACAATGAAACCCGCCCCTATGCGGAGTGGGAGAAGTCCGTTGGGTTGCCCGGCTATTTTCGTGGATACACTTTCAATCAGTGGGAACGCCCTGAAGAATTGTATGTCCCGAAGCAGCTAGAGCTTCTGAACGAGGTGCGGAAATATCTTGGCATTAAGTAATTGCCGTTAGCTGCTCGCTCCAGTTGGCGGCATAGGGCGGCGTTGCGTGGCCTTGGCTTCGTGGCGCTGCCCGCTTTTTTGAATAAAGGGGAATGAAATGATCGGACATAACGGAATACCGGCTTCGCAGTTAAAGAGCCTGATCGAACGAATCGAGTGGCTTGAGGAAGAAAAGGTTGGGATTGGCGAGGGTATCCGCGAGATTTTCCAAGAGGCGCGGAGCAAGGGCTTTGACCAGAAGGCCATGCGCGCCGTGCTGCGTGAGCGCAAGATGTCGGCGGAAGATCGCCGCACACAGGAGGAACTTTTAGACCTGTACCGCCACGCGCTTGGGATGCTGGATGGCACCCCGTTGGGCGATGCGGCCATGCTGGCGGCGGAGAAGGCGTAATGTTTGTCCTCCCGACTTATAAGCGGCCTGAAAAGCTGCGGCAGTTTTTTGAGATGTCGCGGGATTTGAAGATGTCCGCACCGGGCATGGTCGTCTTGAACGGCGAAGATCAGCGCGCGGCTTATGATCCAGTGTTTCGTGACTTGCTGCCGAGCAACTGGGAAGTCGCCGTGATGCAGCAGAATGTTGGTATGCTTGCCGCAACCAATTGGTTCTTCAATCACAGGCCGAACCTGGATTGGTACGGCGTCATAGGCGACGACGCGGTGCCAAAGACTGAATACTTTGACATGAAGTGCCTGTCTTTGCTGGAACCGTTTTCTACTATTAGCTGCATGGACGAAACGGCTGACGGCGCTTGGCGCACAGCCGGATTAAATATTCTTTCTGGCCCGCTGGCCCGCGCTTGTGGCTTTATCTATCCGCCCTGCACTTGGCATATCTGCGGCGACGATTGGCTTCAGACCATAGGGCCAGCCCTGGGCATTTGGCGCACGGCAACGGATGTCGTCGTTTCCAATAGCGGATATCTGACGACCGGACAGCCGCAAGACGAGACGCAGCAGACCGGATACCGAGACTTCGGCAACCAACTTCAGCAGTACCACCGCTGGCTTGCCGAGCATGGCGGCTACGTTATGGAGCGAGTGCGCCTGCTTATGCAGGCTCAGAACCTGTTGCCCGCCGAGGGCGTCTCTCGCTGGCGGATATCGAATTACACACCGCCCGCACTAAAAGCCGATTGACGGGCGCGACAATACTCCCGTATGGTGTATGCACAACACACGATGAACGGGGAATAAGATGTTAATGAAAGAGCAGATTGCTACTGTAGTTTGTGACGTATGCGGCGTGACGCAGGATCAGATGTTCTCGCCGCAGCGCACAAAGAAAGCATTTATGGCGCGCGCCCTCGCCATGTGTCTGATTCGAGACTTGCTGAACGTCTCGTCGCCGTTTATCGCCAGCTTTTTTAACCGCGACCACTCAACGGTCTTGGCCGCTATCAACCGCGCTCAAAAAAATCTTGAGACTTCGGAAGATTACCGCGTCCTGCATCGCAACTGCTTGGAAAAAATAGCTGACTTAAACGGATCGACGCGGGCAGTCGCACAATGAAGTTTGGCAAAAACATTATCGCGCAGTCGCCGCAGATCAGTGAGCGCGACTGGAATATTTTACGGTCGGGCAACGCGCGCGTCAATTTCCAGACCGACCTTGCCACGCCGGACTCTTGCCGCATTGCTTTGACGCTCTATAGCTCTCAGCCGAAAATTACGGAGCAGGAGGCGAGGAAGCTGGCTAACAAGGTCATCGAAAGCTACCCATATAAATCTACGGCCAAGGTTGGGACGGGATATGTTGAGGGCATCACTGATGTTTTTAATCGCTATCCTAACTGCGTGTCTGCTGCTGCCGCTGATTATTCTACCTTAGCGAGCAGGTTCATACCGGCCCGTGCCGATGTTTATGATTGCTGCGAGGCAATTGCCTCTGAACACCGGTCAGTTGCTACGATTGCCAGACTGCATCTGGAAGAACACGGGCGACGGAAGGCCGACGAAGAACGGCTTAAAAACCGCGCCACACCCGAGCAGATGGCAGAAATACGAGCAAAGATTGGCTAGTCTTTTTACAGTTATCGGATGGGTCATGGGCGGGTTAGTTACAATTATCCTTCTCGTTGTGGCCTTTGGATTTTGGCTCGTACTTTTTACGGACGAAGATGAAGTTTGATAAGGACCAATTTCTCAAGTTTTGTTCCAATCTAAAGATTGAGACAAAAGAGCAGGGGTTGATGCGCCTCGACAAGCTGCTTGGTACACAGCAGTACGTCATTGACGAAATTATCAAAGGCTTAGATGAGGACATTCATTTCTTCGTCATCCTCAAGGGACGCCAGCTTGGCATCACCACAATCAGCCTTGCGCTTGATCTTTACTGGCACTTCCTAAATCCAGGTTTGCAAGGCACCCTGACGACGGACACCGAAGATAACCGCGATATGTTTCGCTCTACGCTGTCTATGTATATGGACGGCTTGCCGAAAGAGTGGAAAATCCCGGCTATCGCGCACAACCGCAACCATCTTGCGCTGAAGAATCGCTCGCGCTTGTTTTACCAAGTCGCCGGTCTGCGCGCCAAAGGCAACCTTGGTCGCGGCAAGGCCATCACTTATTTGCACGGCACTGAGACAAGTTCGTGGGGTGATGAGGAGGGTCTGGCTTCGTTGCTGGCGTCTCTGGCTGAAACCAATCCCATGCGTCTCTATATGTTTGAAAGCACGGCGCGCGGCTTCAACATTTTCCACGATATGTATGTGACTGCCAAGAGAGCGCGGACCCAGCGGGCCATCTTCTGCGGCTGGTGGCGCAACGAGCTATACAGCGCCGATCCAGACGGCATGGTTTACAAAGTCTATTGGGACGGCAAGTTGTCCTCGGAAGAAAAGATTTGGACGCGCGACATTAAGAAGCTCTATGGCGTCGAGATCAACTCGCGGCAGATTGCATGGTGGCGTTGGAAGATGTTGGAAAGCATCCGAGACGAAGCCCTGATGTATCAGGAGTTTCCGCCGACAGAAGATTACGCTTTCGTTATGACGGGCAGTTCCTTCTTCAGCAGTTCGCGCTGCACCGACGCAATGAAGGCGGCGAAGAACACCGTGCCTGATTGCTATCGCTATAGCTTCGGCATGAATTTCATTGATACCCAGGTCATCAAAAGCAATCCCGCCGTTGCAACCCTCCGCGTTTGGGAGGAGCCGATTGACACTGCCTATTATGTTATTGGTGCCGATCCCGCTTATGGCTCGTCCGATTGGGCGGATCGCTTCTGCATCCAAGTCTATCGCGTCTATGCTGACGGGCTGGATCAGGTTGCCGAGTTTGCTACCAGCGAATTGAACACTTATCAATTTGCCTGGATCATCGCTCACCTTGCCGGTGCGTATCGCAACTCAACATTGAACCTTGAGGTCAACGGCCCAGGCCAAGCCGTCATTCAAGAGCTTAGAAACTTGCGTCGTCAGGCCGCGAGCATCCAAGGCCGTCAAGGCAAAGACCTTATGAACGTCTTGGGTTCGATGCAAAACTATTTGTGGCGTCGTAACGACACCCTTGGAGGCCCGAGCAACAGCATCGGATGGGTGACTACGCCAGCCACGAAGGAGCGGATGCTTAACTATATGAAGGATTACTTTGAGCGCGAGATGATGATAGTGCGCTCGACCGACGCCATTGAGGAAATGAAGGCCATCGTGCGCGACGGCGGTGCGATTCACGCACCAGGGCGCGGAAAAGATGACCGTGTTATTGCCTCGGCCCTGGCTTGCGCCGCCTTTGCCGAGCAAGTGCAGCCTAGATTGATCGCCGCTCGAATCACCCGCAACGTGTCCAAGGTCCAAGAGGACAAAACGCCCGAACAGGTCGCTATGGGGCGCACCGTTTCTACCTATCTAAAGAAGATCGGCATACATGGCTAACTTTATAATGATTCCAAAAGTAGAGTTAATGGACATTATGGAGCGTTTTATCAAGGATAAGAGGCGCGGAATAAGTATAAACTTGTTTGCTGGTTTATGCGGGCTGTCCCTGCGCGAGCTTACTTACGTTTTTGTGGATCGCGTGGTGCCGATCAGCGAACGCACCCAGATCAAGGTTTCTAAAGGTTACCATGAGTGGAAAACAGGCCATGTTAGGGTCATGCGGCGTCGGGACGGCACGAAGTTCTGGGAATACCGTGCGGAACCCAAGCCAATTGCCCGTCGAACCTACCAATTGATAGGCCATAATGGTCAAATTGGGCTGAAAATAGGCATTAAGAACGCCTCTGATTATTCTACACCTAACTTGTTGAAAGATAAGGGGAAATGACAATATGAGCGTTTATCACGACTATAAGTGCAAGCAGCACGGGTATTTTGAGAACAATGACCCGGTTTGCCCCCGTTGCGGGGCGACTGATGTCACTCGCGTATTCCTAAAGCCGCCATCGTACAAAAGCCAGCGCACCAAGACGGCGGATCAGGCGCTTCGCGGCCTTGCCAGCGACTTTAAGATGACCGACATCAAGTCAACCCGTGAAGGCGAAGCGCAAGACGGCTACTTTGCCCGCAACAATAAGCCTGAACCGCGTCAACCTCGCCCTGGAGATCAGGCCGTGTGGGGTGGTGCGAAAGGTTTGAGCATGGAAAGTCTGTTGAAAGGCAACGCAATCAAGTCTATTCATGGTGAGCCTGTGGGTATCAATCCACAAGAAGCAGGGGTCAGCCGTGGGCCGATGGCCGCAAGCTATATCCCTGACCATGAGGGGCTGAAGATTAAAAAATGAAGATTCCCGAGAAGCCTCTCGAACGCGAAGCCTTCTATCTGGAGCTAATCCAGAAGTGTAACGTCTCCGTGGAGGAGCGCCGGTCCTTCTATTCCGCGATGCGGGCCTACTACCTCTTTGGTGCAGGCCCGCAGGACGCGCCCGCCTACTACAATAAAATCTTCCCGCACCTCGACCAGCTTACGTCCTTCCTTTATTCGGCGGAAACGACGCGCTTCTCAATTGAGATTGGTGCATCTGTTAGTCAGATTGAGACGACGAAGATTCCGGCGCTGACTCGCGCTCTGCGCGACGAGTGGCTGAACAGCAATGCCGATCAGATTTTCTCGTCGGCGCTCACTTGGGCGCTGGTTTACAACACGACGTTTGTAAAGTTGATTCCGAACAAAGGCACTCACCCGCATATGGTGGAGCCTGCGTCTGTTGGCGTTTTGCGTGAGGACATTCCTTACACGGATCGCCAGGAAGCTCTTTGCCACACTTACGCAATTACCAGAAGCGAGCTTTACGCGCGAATCTACGCGCATCCTCGCCGTGATGAGATGATGAAGCGGGTCACTAGCGGCCCGACGAATCGTATTGAAATTCCCGAAGGCGTTGACAAGATCATCACGGCTTCGTTTGAGCCAGACATGATTGGCAACGTCAATCTTGATCTCTACGGAGCGCCGACCTACAAGCCTCGTGTCGCGGAAGAAACCGTTGAGATGCGTGAGCTTTGGGTTTGGAACACTGAGACTGAAGATTATCAGGTGGTCACGATTGCCAGCCCAGGCGTCGTTATCTATGACCGCCCCGGCGAAACCGTGTTTTTGAAAGGCGAGTGTCCGCTTATTCAAATCGCGCCTTCACCGCTTTATGATTACTACTGGGGACAGAGCGAAGTCTCGCGCCTCACGACGCTGCAAATGCTTCGCAACCGTCGCATGATGGAAATCCTTGATTTGTTGTCCAAGCAAGTCTCGCCGCCCACGGCGTTGATTGGGTTTACCGGCATCCTTGACGAAAAAGACTTTGCGCTAAACCGTGCTGGCGGCTTGCTGGCGACGGATATGCCGTCTGCCAAAGTCGAGAAACTTGCGCCGAACATCCCTGAAAATTTATTCCGCGAATTGAATGAAATTGACGATATGTTTGCCGAGGCGTCAGGCATCAGTTCCATTCTTTCGGGTCGCGGCGAAAGTGGTGTGCGCTCGGCTGGTCACGCGTCGCAGCTTGCTCGTCTCGGCTCTAGCCGCGCTAAGAAGCGCGCGCTGCTGGTTGAAGATGCGCTTGAGAAGATGGCGACGATGTATCTCAAGATGATGCGCGTCTACGATACGCGGCACTATACGGATGAAATCGGCAACAAATTTATTGCGGCGCAGTTTACCGATGACTTTGTGGTGAAAGTTGATGCTCACTCGAATAGCCCAATCTTTATGGAAGATTTGCGCGACCTTGCGTTCAATCTTTTCAAGGCTCAAGCAATCGACAAAGAGAGCCTTCTCGACCTTCTTGAGCCGCCGATGAAAGACCTTTTGAAGCAGCGGCTAAAAAGAGCCGAGGCCGCACCGCCGTCGGGTTTGACCGAAAACATTTTGAGGGTAGCAAAATGAACGAAGCCATTAGTCCGCGCTCAGACCAGCCGCGCGTAACGAGCGCGAGTCTCCGCCAAGAGGAGCGCGGCCCGAGCCTGGAATATCGGAACACAATCACGCGGAGCAATATGCCGGAGCGTAACGACTATCGTTCCGTCCGCCGGTATTAACGGGGAAGTTGTTTAAGGAGAATATGATATGTACGGCATGAAGCGCGATATGATGAAGGCTATGGCGAAGCGCGGTCGTAAGGCCCGTCGTTAGTGTTATGCCGGGGGATATAATCCCTCGGCCATAACCCCATTGACATACGCACTAGAATGATTGTAACCCTTGATTATAGGGGCATTGAATAAATGGCTAAAGATACAGACGACTCCGAGGAAATGCTTAATACGCTTCGCCGGGATCAGGGTGCTGAAACCGAGATCGAAGATGATGAGGCTGTTTCCGAAGAAAGCACGGCCCCTATGGCTGGCCCGATGGTCACGCCTGAGCCTAAGACTGGCGAGCGCGAGATGGCAATTGCCAATCTTTCGATTGCTATGCAGCTTATTCAGAATTCCCTAGCCGAACTTGGCAGCGACACGCAAGAGGCGAAAGACGCCGTGCGAGCCGTCAAGATTCTTGAGCAGATTACGGGAACCAATAAGGAAGCCGGTGATCTTCAGCGCGCGGAAATTCTGCGCTTGATGGAAACCCTGTCTCCTGAACAGCAGAGTGCGGCTATGAGCCAACCGGCCCCGCCTCCCTCTGCGCCGCCGATGCCTGCCCCCCCGACTGCCACACCGCCGATGCCTGGAGCGTCGGCCACTACTCCAACCATGTGAGGAACTTATGGAACTTTTTAAGCCGCGTGGCGCTACTCGTCCCCGTCGTCCGACCGACAACACTCAGCAGAATGGTCAGGTTTATAACCCGCCGCGCTTTGCTGCGATGGGCGGTCTTGATAGCGCCGGTAAGACTGGCGCTAAGAATAAGATGACCTTGACGAAGGTCAGTGACGGCAAGTCCGTCATCTAATTACTAAGGGGAATTACAAAATGTCTCTCGAAGATTTGACTATGGAACAGCGCGACGAGCTTGCGGCACTTGCTAACAAGCTCGCCAACTCTCCCGACACTCGCAAGGATTTTTTGCGTTTGACCAAGAAGGTCGCGCCGAACGTCCCGATGCCGGAAATTGATATGCTTGATGAGCAGGAAAAGCGCGAAGCCATCAGTCACAATCGCATTGAGAAACTTGAGAATGACTTGCGTCAGCGTGACGCGCGCGACCGGCTAAAGGATCGTCGGCAGTCCTTGCTTGCAAACGGCAAGATCAGGGATGACGACGAGTTGAAGGCAATCGAGAAGCTCATGCTTGAAAAGAAGATTGCCGACCATGAAGTCGCTGCTGATTACTACAATTATCAGCGGCAGATGGCGCAGCCGACCGCTGGTTCTACCTACAATCCTAACTTTATGAATGAGGGCGCGAAAAAGACCCTAGCGAACTACTGGAAAAACCCTGTGACGGCTGCTCGTGATGAAGCCGCCAAGGCGTTTCAGGAGATTCGGTCTAAAGCGCGCCCTGTTGGTTTCTAATCGGGGAATTTTTAACTAGACGGAGATGAGCCTATGCCGATTGGCGGTGGTATTCTTCCGGCAACGGGATCGAACCAATACACCGAACTGACGTATGTCACTCGGCGCGCGTTCATCCCCAAGCTGGTTGTTCAGCTATATAATTCTACGCCCCTGCTTGCTTCGCTGATTGCTAATTCTCAGCAGGCCAGCGGCGGTGTTAGCTCAGTGACCGTCCCCGTTCAGGGCAGTCAGTTTGTCAACGCTCAGTGGTCGGATTACAGCGGCAGCTTTACGCAGCCGTCCGTCCAACAGGGCGCTTACAATGCTGAGTTCAACCTCAAGCTGCTTATTTCGCCGGTTCCGTTCCTCGGCATGGAAGGCGCGGTGCAGCAAGATCATGCTGTCATCCCGCTTATCGAAGCCCGCATGAACGATACGACGAACGTGATGATGGATGCGATGGCTACGTCGCTTTACAACAACACGACGGACACGCAGCAGTTCATCGGCCTTCCTGGCGCTATCGACGATGGCACCACGATGCAGACCTATGGCAACATCGACCGTAACACCTACACTTGGTGGCAGTCGAAGAAGTACGCCGCTGGCTCGGTCAACCCGACCCGCCAGAACGTGCTTCAGTACATCTCCGGTACGGTAAAGAACGGCGCGGAAGTGCCGACCTTCGCCGTTTGCGGATTTGGTACTTGGACTCTGCTCGCGCAGGATTATGTCGGCCAGGAAACATACGTCATTACGCCGGGTAACGGCTTTGATGGCGATGCGAATGGCCCGCAGGCCGCGTTCCGCGCCCTTATGGTCGCGGGCGTTCCTGTCTACCCCGATCCGTATTGCCCTGAAGGCACTCTGTACATGATTAACAGCAACTACATGTCGCTGTATATCCATGACCAGGGCAGCTTCGTGTTTACCGGCTTTGAATCGACCCTGCCAAACTGGCAGATCGGTTATGTCGGCGCGGTGCTGATGATTGCCGAACTGGTCAATACCAAGCCCAAAGCCATGACTAAGGTCACTGGCTATAACTCGCTTTCGTTGTAAGGAGGCGGAACAATGGCTCTTGGTTTGAATAAAATCCTAGTCGCTGGCAGCGTTACTAACGCGGACAGTGCCTATTTCCAGACCACCACGGTTGCCGGTGTCACGACCGGCAACGGTACGGTTGTTGTGGCTGGTACCTATCTGATCTCGGCGCAGGCCAACACGACTGTTATTGTTTATAACGGCGCGAGTTGGGTTACGCTTCTCGCCAACAACACCGGCGGTATGTTCCTGTCTGACGGTGTTAATGTTGCCGTGAAGTCTGTCAACGCTAATACGACGGCGACCCTCATCACCGTCAATGGTGGTGAATCGGCCTCCGGCACGTACAACGATTAAGGCGGTCTGATATGGGAAGCGCAAATAAGGTCGGCACTCTTTATGCCGATAGCTTCAGCGGCTTTGCCCTCGCTCATGTGACTGGTGCTGCGTTGTCCGCTACGGGCAACGCAGTTGCCACGCTTCCTGTGGTCGGCGGCGGCTTGACGAACAATGGTAACACCGCGACGAGCGGCGCTTTTATTGTGCGTCAGATTACTTTTATGAACGCGGGCGGCACTTCGCCCAACACGGCGAACGTTGCCATTTACACATCTAGTGATGGCAATGTTTCTAACATCGTGACCGCGAACACCGTCCTGACTAACCTCACGAGCAATCTGAAGTTTCAGGATGTGACTTTTACCGGAACGGCGAACACGGCCATTTCCGCTGCTTCGGCGCAGGCGTTCTTTGTCCGCGTTAATACCGCTGGCGGTGCCAACTCGACGGTTGATATTTCGATCTATGGGGACATCGTTAACCTGTGATTACAATTTATGTCACAAATAACGATGTGTCTGATTTTGTAGATCAGCACAATGGGGTTAGCTACACCTTGCCGACTGGTAAAACGACTGATTTGCCGGAGGCCGCGGCTCACCACTTTTTCGGCGCTAATGAGTTAGAGCATCCCGCCAAGATTGCTCGTCTTGGTTGGGCCTTAACTTCTAATGATTACGAAAAAGGCGTCGCGCGCATTAAGAAATATGTGATGAGCGAGACGCCGCCCGTTGTTCGCAGCGATCATTCCCCGGCTGTCGAGCAAAACCCTGTCCCCGTTCCGCCAAAGCGGGCGGGGGCAGGGAAGTATCCGAGAGCAGTTTAAGGGTGCCATTCTGTGACCACACTTTCGGATTACATCGTGCAAGTGCGTCGTTTATTGCACGACGTATCGGGGAACTTTTGGACCGACGCGCAGTTAACTAGCTACATTAACGCAGCCCGCTTGCGGCTTGTGCGCGATAGCGGCTGTCTGCGCGAACTTCAAACGTCCGCGACCGTTGCCAATCAAGAGGTCTATGACTACGCCTCTTTGCCCAAGGCGGATCGGACTTTAGACATTCTCAATATCAATTCCTACCAAGGCAATACGCGGATTCCACTGCGTTATTTGCCCTGGACGCAATTCAACGCCAGCTTGCGGTACACGCAAAACTACATCGGTCAGCCGATTGCTTTTTCAAACTACGGGCAAAGCAAATTTTACCTTGGGCCTGTTCCTGGGCAAGTTTACGTTCTGGAGTTAGACACGGTTATTACGCCAGAAGATTTGGCTGATGATTCCGACGTTGATGAAATTTCCGTGCGCTATCAAAGCCCGGTTGCGCTTCGCGCTTCGCATGAAGCCAAGTATCAAGAACAGAGCTATGGCGAGGCTGAGATTTTTGAGGCGCAGTATAGGCGCGAGCTATTCAATGTGATCAATACCGCGTTTACGCGCCGAATCCCCAACCCTTATTCGACGCCGTATTAAATGCCGCCCGTAGAGCAGGCAAAGAAATACCATATTACCAAAGCCTTTAAGGGCATCAACACCAAGGCAAATCGCACCGCCATTGATGGCGATGAATTTTCCTGGCTTGAGAACATTCAGCCAATTGGCTTTGGCAATCTCAGGGTTGTCAAAACAACCAACATTGTAACGAACAGCAGCGCAAACGCGATTGTTTGGTCCAATTCAGTTGCTTCCTTTTCAAGCGTAAGCATTTCCGGCGGCGACTACATCCTGGCTTTTCAGTCAAACGGCGCGGCCCAGGCTTATAACATCACGACGCAGACGCTTTCTAACATTGCCTCGTCCAGCTTCTTTACCGGCAGCGGTGTCCGAGCGACGCAATGGAAAGACGAGCGCGCGCTAATCGTTGACCCTGAAAAGGGTTACTACACCTGGAATGGCACGACTTTGGTTTATGTCGGCTCAATTTCTGGTGGCGGCATTGTCAGCGGAGGCAGCGGCTACACGACGACGCCAGCTATCGTCATTAGCGCCCCGAATGACGCCAACGGCGTGACGGCTACGGCAGAGGCGACGGTTACGGCCAATGTCATTACGGCTGTGACGATCATCGAGCCTGGGACCGGTTATAACGCCAGCCCGACCGTAACGGTCACGGGCGGCGGCGGCTCCGGTGCGAATATCGCCCTGTCGTACCTAAACTTCAATAAAGGCACCGCCTCGGCTCTAATTACCAATGGCGGCACCGGATACAGCAACGTATCAAATTTGACGGTTACGTTCGCTGGCGGTGGAGGCTCTAACGCGGCTGGCATCGGCATTATCAGCGGCGGACAAGTCACGCAGATTGTCATGTCTAATTATGGCACCGGCTATACGAACGCGGCCAATTTGACAGTCACTCTTGCGGGTGGCGGCGGCAACAGCGCCACGGCTCTCGGAATCGTTCAAAACAACGATATTTCTGACGTTGCTTCGTTTTCTGGGCGCACCTGGATCAGTCAGGGGCGCACTGTTTTCTATAGTTCGCCTGATAGTTACAACGATTTCATCAGCGTTGCGGCTGGTTCCTTCGTCCTTACCGACAGCACCCTGCGCGGAAACATCGATAGCCTTCTGAGCGCCAACAACTTTCTCTATATCTTTGGCGACGATAGCATCAATGTTTTCAGCGATGTCCGCGTGGACTCGAATGGAATCACGCTGTTCTCCAATACAAACGTCAGTGCCGCCATTGGTTCACGCCGCAAGGGCGGTATCTTCCCGTATTTCCGTAGCGTTCTTATCCTCAACGATTACGGCATTTACGCCCTTGTTGGCGCGACAACCGCCAAAATCAGCGACGCGCTTGACGGCGTTTTCGAGGAAATTGACTTTAGTTACCCCATTACCGGGGGACTGGTCGTTGTAAACAATATCATTTGCGCTGCCTTTAACGCATATTACGATGATGGTTCCGGCGTTCGACCCGTTCAATTCGTGTTTTTTGATAAGAAATGGTTTGTCACTTCTCAGGGAACATTGAACCGCGTCGTCAGCGTCCCGGTTGGTGGCACCATCAATCTTTACGGCACGACCGGCACTAACTTGGTTCAGCTTTATGCCAATGCTACCGCCAACATCAGCACGACCGTCAGCACGGCTCTTTGGCCTTTAACTGACATGATCCGTGACAAGCAGGCGCTGAAGTTTGGAATTGAGGCAACGATTACGCAAGGCGGTATCCTTAGCGTAACCGTTGACCAAGAGAATCGCTCTAGCGACGCCTATAC
>Ga0181338_1000189_pt1 | contig 13467 bp, 30 predicted proteins | sample Sp13VDMM110SD_FD_122168 | JGI IMG/M metagenome (GOLD analysis project Ga0181338, IMG submission 122168) | Freshwater viral communities from Lake Michigan, USA - Sp13.VD.MM110.S.D | ecosystem: Environmental > Aquatic > Freshwater > Lake | place: USA: Michigan | collected 2013-04-23
CTGTTATAACTCCTTGTGCAGATGAAATATTTTCATCATCGGTATCATGTACATACTCATACACTACTTCATCTCCAACTTTAAAATCACAACCATCATTTAAAAATACGGCAGATATATCATCCCATTCACAAGCGGATTCAATAAGAGCAGTATTATCATTAAAATACCCATTAGAAAAATCACCGTGAAATATAGGCTTTTCAAGTTCATTTATCCCCTTAAACAAAAAGGGTGCAGAATGTCCTTTAAGCCATACAGACTTTAGGTTTGGTATTATAAAACCCATTTTATACTTTTTTTAATGTTGTTTTAATAAAGGTAAGCTGGTTGTTCATTGGTATTGAATTTTTGTTTTGGGTTTTTCTCTATGCTAATTATTTTTTAATTGATGTAAATACTAAATTCTTCTCTGTTATAAGCCCCGTCTGAAATGTTATAATTGAGTTTGTTTTCTTCTATGAATTTTTCTATTTCTTTAAGATGAATTGGCTTGCGTAATGTGGAGGTAGATTTACAATGCCAGCCAACAACTGTGCTATCGGTTAGGCTTGCCTTTATCGGGTTAATTATGGTACAATTAAGGCTTACAATGTATTTTCTTAATGCTTCATCCATGCTGGAATGCTGTAGATTGTTTGTCTAACGAAATTATGAATTATTTTTGAATTATTATTTTTCTTAGGTCTTTTTACCACATTTATTTTTAGATTTAGTAAAATTGTTTATTGTCTATGCAAAATCCTACTATTGCCTTAACCCTTATCTGACCTTAATTTTAGCCAGATTTTTTATTTTTATTTATCCGTTTAAGTTTCATAGATACTTTTTGCTTACGTATGCTGTGCGGTAATCGCTTTGGCATCTTTCTGACTGGCTTAGTTAGTACATCTTCAATGCTCCAGCCCTTCTTCATTCTCCATACAATACGTGATGAATCTATCCCGTACTCTTTACTCCATTCAATGATTTTTTGCGACCTACCATCAAACTCAATATACTTTCCTCCGCCTTTACCCATGAATTATAGTTTTACTTTTACCCATACAATGAATACATTTATCTCCTGCTAAACTTTCGATACTGGTTAGTTTTCTACCGCAACCGAACTGGGCACAAATTGCTGCTTCATCAGTTCCTTTGAAATTAAGCCAAGTTGGTTCTATCTTTAAATCAAAATAACTATACCTGTACTCCACTATTGAATCCTTTTGTTTTTTATAGAACTTGTTATAAACCTTCATGTATTCTTTACGCTCGCTATCGGTCATCACTTTAAAATTTAAATGGCTTTACAGTTAATGTCGTTTCACAATCTCCATGTGTTACTTTATCAATAGTAGTGAATGGCTGGTACTCTTTTTTAAGCATCCTAAAAACTACTCTACGATTCTTTGTTGTTTGTGTACGTTGCCACAAATGCTTTGCAAGTTTTATCTTTTCTCCTTCTTTAAAATTAATCCCTCCATTGGTATAATGGATAGATGCGTTTAAAGTTATTGTTACCGATTTACCTGTTGTTGGTTTCCACTTATCCATTACTTAATTATTTAAAAGTTATATCCGATAAACTCATTGCGGCAGGTTTTACATAGTATGCCGATTGGTCTTTGTTTTTAAGATATTTCTTTTTTGCGTTTTCAGAATTTAAAGCAGGTATGTAAACACAGTATTGCTTTGTTATTAATTCATCCGGTGGAAATTCAGCACCAAAGGCAACTGCAAGTGTGCGCCTATATTCAGCTTTTTTCACTTCACCTGTTTCTTTATTAATCTCCCAGATAGAATGTCCAATTTGAGGCTTGATTGTTCCCTGCAAAACATATTCAATTTCCTGTTTCTTTTTTACATTCAACTCAATGCGTTCCTGATTACCTACCTTCAAATGTGTTTCTAATTCTTTCATTACTTAATTAATTTTTCAAGCTGAATAATCTTTGCCTTTATGTCTTGGTACTCTGTGGGAAATTCCCCTTTCACATAATACGGATTAGGAAATTTAAAGCAGGTATTTTTTAATCGGTATAACCGGCTAATAACCTCTCTTGTGATACTTTTTTCTTCGGGTGTCATATCTTACCTCCGCACCTTTCTTCTACTAATGCAATAGCCTGTTGTATTGTCATATCTCCTTCACAAAGTTCATCTGGGATGGTAATGCAGAACTCTTTTTCCAAATCCATGATGACTTCAATTAAATCCAGGCTATCGGCTCCTAAATCATCCATGATAAAATTTTGCAGTTCTACTTCATCTGGATCTAAGCATAGTTTTTCAGTTATTGATTTAATTACTCTTGAAGGGATGTTGTTCTGTTGCATGGTTTTTTGTTTTACAGTTTATCATTTATTTTTTCAGCTATTGACTTAATGCGTTTTACCTTTTCTTCAAAAGAGTTTTTAGTTTCTCCTGTTTTTCTTTGGTACGGTTTTTTGTTTCTTCTATACCTTTTAAATTCGTAAAATACTAAATCTTCAATCCGCATTATCTTCTCTTTTTTATTTTTAATACCTCATAGCACTGGTTCATTATGTGAGTATGGGTATATGCAAATGCTTCATTTTCTACTACAATATCCAGCAAGTCCTTTAAATGAAAAGATACAGTATGTATTATTTCGTGTGCCAATGTAGCATGATCTTCAACATTGCTGAAATTAAATACATCTCTTAAATGCAGAAAAGTGTATGTATATTCTTTACCTTTTATCATAAGGGTTCTTTTTGCATTAAATCCTTTACAGTCTGGAGTAAAAAGATACTGTGTTGTTTCAAAGCATTGTAGCCATTCATCACACTTTTGTTTTTTTAGTTCCCTACATATTTCATCATAAGTGTAACCACAGGTAAACATTATTTTGCCTGGAAATGAACCAAAATTAAGGGTGTGCATTACTGCCTTAGATTTTGCCATTACCGTATTTTATTTTGCTTCTTATTTTTATTTACCCAGTCACGGATTAAATCTAAATCCTTTTGCAGCCACTTTACAATATCACTTACATCTTTTTTTGTTCCGTCCGGCACATCAAGTTTTTCAACTATTGCTTCCAGCTTATCGGCCAGCTTAATTGTATTTTGACACCATGCAACTTCTTCTCTTGATTCATCAAACTTCTTTGCCACAGGCACATCGTTTTCGTCTTTTTCTTTGCCAATATTAGCAACAGTATTTCCTACTAAATCAAGCGGCTTTTTTTCGTACTCTTTTAGATCAGGATTAGTCATGCGTACCTCTCCGGTTTCTTCGTCCACTTCTTCTTCCTGTTTCATTTGCTCTGCTTGTTTATCCAGTTCTTTTAATTCTTCTAATTCTTCTTTCAGCAAGTCTTTTGGAAGTGGTGTTTTACCGGCTGTGTTTTTGTGGCTATCTTCCTCTACCTGGTCGGTTTGTTTTTTCAGTTCCTTTTCATTTTTTACCAGTGCAAGGCAATCCTTTAAATTCAAATCTCTTTCAACCATTGTGTTTTTAAGGGCATCATCGGCTTCGTAAATTTTAATGAGGTTATCAATCGTCTGCCGGGAAAGGTGCAGCAATTTGGCTACTTCCTCATGGCTCAACGGTTTTTCTGTGTACAGATTCTTTACGTTCCAGGCAACTTTTGCTTTTTCGTAAACTTTTAAATCTTTTTTCAGGTTTACGTTTGAAGTGATCTGCCGCACCATCCGGTCAAGTTCTGTTACACTTGCTTTGTTGGGGTAAAACTCTACCAGGTATTCTTTATCAATTTTCTTTTGAGAAAGAAGCAGGTTTAAAGCCCTGTACCGCCTGTGACCTTCATCAATCAATCCAATTCCCTTTTCGGTAATATCCAAAGTCATTGGCTCGTCCTGTCCCCGTAATAAAATATCTTCTGCCAATTCTTCGATACCATCATAAACGATACGGGAATTAAAGCCGTCACGTTCCTTTATTTTACTTAAAGGCATTTTGAAACTGGCCCGTGGTGTTTGAGTAAATATCTCTTTGTTACTACGGATAAATTCTCTGTTTGCTACCTTACCTACTTCTTTGTATGGTAATTGGAGTTGTTGCGGTTGTGTCATGGTGTATGTTGTTTTAGTTTTTGGTTTACAAGTTCTTGCAGTTTGGTGATTCTTTCCCCAAAAAAATCTACACAGTTAAATCCATTGCTTCTTTGGTATTGCTTCAAATCATTTAAAGAAAGGCATGGCTTATTGTCTATGATGTATTGTTCTGCTGCTTCTTTGGTGGAAAATCTTATAAGACTTGACACTTGATATTCTTCTCTACCAAACTCTTGTGCTGTTTCTTTTTGTGGTGTCCAATCTGAAACAACGTGCCAATAATCTTGACCATGCATTATACCAACTCCATCTTCTGTTGTAAACAAAACAGTCTTGGTACTTATGGTATCTGTGTTGGGTTTATCCTTTTTACATTGTGGGTGTTCTGATAAACTTGCAGGGGCAGTAAATGTTTTTTGTTCTGCATCCTTTACAGTTGTAGAGGGTTGTGGGTTAGGCTCATTTAAGCATGATTCTATTGCTTGTGTAATAGCAGGAAATCTTGTACCGTCAAGTACTTTATTAGAGCAGAATTGATACCAATACGTATCAACTTTATTGCCTAAAAAGTTGTCATGCAATCTCAAGCTGTTAATTTCTATGCCACCCTTACTCTCTTGTAGGTTAGTAGGTGATTGTTTGGGTACATGGTTTGATTGCTTGAATTTTTCCCAATTATTAAGTTGAGTATCTCCAATAGAATTAGACATTAAAAATAACTTTACAAATTCATCGGTAATTACAAATGGCTTATCCTTAGCTTCGGGTTGCTTTGATATATTGAACATTTCAACTGCTGTTATTATTTCCTGCATTTCAGAAACTGTTAAAAGTAATGAATGTTCATCATGGAAAAATTTCCATAAAGGATAATAATAAGAACCCCCAATTTGTTCATCAGGAAACACTACTTTCTTTTCTTGTACCGGCTTATCCTCCTGTACTTGTTGTAGGGGTAGTGTGGATTTGTAATCGGAAATTTCATTGTATTTGTATCTTGGTAATCCACTTAAATGACGGGTATCGTAATCTCTTGCAGCCTTCCATGTATCTTCCATCATTGCATCTACTTCTGATTGAGTGTATTTTTTGTTGGTAAGCGACTTAATAAATTCTCCTTCAAAGAAATATTCACGCCCATCAGCCCTTACACGAATATCTATAAACCTTGCAGATTGAATTATTTTTAATCGTTGTTCCTTTGTTGTGGCGTATGTGCAATTAATTTTATCAAGATACACTTTAGCATTATTAAAGTAAGCCGTAGTTTCATCATTTGACAAAGCAATCGGTTCTTTATCCTCTACTACTGTATCATTAAGTACAGGTGGTTGTGCATAAAAAGGATAAACAAGCCCGAAGTGTAAAGTAAATGCTTCGCCTAACGATTCTTTGCCAGCCAATCTAACATAGATACCATCCTCCCTTGTATCAACCATTACCCTATTATTTTTCAGCGTTTTTAATACTGATTGGAATATTTTCTGTTTGTCAATTTCAGGCACTATGGATGGTTCTGTAACTAATTCAAACCAATCGTCTTTAATGTCCAAATCGTTTTCATTAAGTAAAGCAAATCTTGACATCCATTGGTGAGCATCTTTAATTACTCCTGCACCAACTGTTCCATTTGGGTCAGTAAAATCTTTCAGTAATTTATATTTCTTCATGGCTTATTTGTTTTGTGATTGTGATTCTAATTTTCTTGCTGCTGCTTCCTTTTTTGTTTCTTGTAAAGACTGCCATAGGATAAAATAAAAACAAGGATAGTAAAAAAGTGTCCACCATGAAGTGTTACCAACATAACAAGGAACAATAGACACAAGCGTTATAACTATGTACGCAATATTTGTTTCTTTACTTATTTTATATCTCATGGCTGTATGTTATTTTGTGATTGGAAAAATAGGTTGTATAATTCTTCTTCTGTGGCAATACTACCATCACTCAAAAGGCAGTAATAATATTCATCTTCGGCTATGTAAGCGTTTAATGGAATCCACTTAGCAAATGCTATACTTGTTTGTTTGGCATGAATATCCATTGCTGATAATGCAGATGCTTTTGTAACCATAACCCAATTAGTTTGCATTTCATCAGGCTTGTTGTTTTCAATATCCAAAATTTCTTCTTTAGTTAATTGCTTATCCATTGGTAGTAGTGGGTGGTTTAAGATTTTGTTTTTAAAATTGCCTTTTCAAGATTTTCAAATTCGTAGTAATCAAGCCACATTACCTGTGTATTACCATGCTCATTATCTTCCAAAATAACTTGCACAGTTGAACCTGTTGAATTATGTATAAGCAATATATTACCCTCTCTACGCTCTGTCCAATTTTCCATAATAATTTTATTTTATAAGTTTATTCCTAAAGAAAAGAGCCACTAAGCCAGCAAGATCAATTTTTATTTATTTTACTTTTTTTACGTTACAAATAATGAAACAATTTGATTGCTGACCTTCTATCATACTGTATTCATCTGTCCAAAAGTTTTGACGGCTTTCAACTTCAAATGTTTTTTCTTCACCGTCTTTAAATTTTAGTTCCACTGTTTTACCTGGTACTGCTTCGTCAATCAGGTTAGCGAATTTATTTTTATCGACTTTTAGGACCAGTGCATTTTTTCTTATGGCTGGTTGAGCCACATCAAAGAACACGGCATAATATTTTGCTTCTGTCATTTTGTTACAATGAGGGCTACCCCAATTTTTTTATCCATTCTTTCTAAAACAGAAATTGCGTTATTCACAATTCCAACATGATAAGGAACTGGTTTTTGTTTTTTTTGCGGCTCCGGCATTGCTAATATTGCTTTTACCTTTCTTTGTGTTTCTGAATTTACTCCACGCATACTTTAAAATAATTCTGGTTGTAAAAACAACGGCTTTTCTTCACGATGAAAATTACCTTCCATCTGCTGTAATACATACTCTTTCATTTTTTCAATTCCAGGCTTATTCATTTCGGTACGATTAAGGCGGTAGTCAGTCCATGTTACACTTTGTCCATACCTTGATTCTCCTGTCATGTTTGTACGTGATACAATTACTCCAAAAGGTTGTTCTATCATCCGGCTAATTTCCCGTGGGCAATTTGTTAAACCAATAAGCGTGAAACAATTTTTAATATTCAACACATGGCCTTCAAGTAAATGTTTACATAATGCGGCTTTTGCTGTCATAAATATTTATTTAAAATTTGGAAATTGACGTACCATTAAATCTTCCGGTATTAGTTGAACCTTGTCTATCTGTTTAAAGAAGTATGGAACTTTATACTGCTCACATTGTTTCCTTAAACTTTCAGCCCATTGCAGTTCAAATGGTCTTTTGTGGTGTCCACTTTCCCCACCCTGAATTACCCACGAAATCTTTTCTTCATTACCTGTTGCACCAACACCTTCCGAAGTAGAAAAAGTTAAACTGCCTGACAAACAATTCGTTTCAATACTTCCAAACTCATTCAATGCAGTTAAATTAATTTCTCCTAACTGTGGCTCAACTGAAAGAAATTTATTACCCTTTACTTCCAAAAGTTGTGTAACTAATTTATTAGCTGTTTCCTGATTAACAGGGCTTGTACCAAACATAACATTAGCTGGTGGATCAACTTTCCAACTTTCAGGAATGTACTTGTTTATATTTGACGGGCGTTTTGTAAGAAGTAAAAACATAAGGTTAGGATATTTACCGTCCGTTATTGAAGTAAAAAATCTATTCCTTAAATTTCCAGTATCTAAAACCATAGTTTCACCTTTGCTATCAATAAGCGGCATTGGTTTTTCAAAAATATCCATCATTGAACCAACAAAAACTTTATGTATCTGCCCAGCTTCTTTTGCTAATCGTTGGTACTTATCTAAATCGCTCCAAACAGAATTTATCGCTTTACGTGGCTTATCGTTTCCCCACACATCATTACCCCAGCGTTTAGAAAGTGTTTCTGCATAACAGTTATCACATCCTTCATGAACTTTTGTACAACCATGCCATAAGTTAGCGGTGTGGTTTGTCCATTCTATTTTTGAATTTTCTGCCATTATTCGTTTGGTTTTAAGTATTCTGCTACTATTAGCTTTTTCTACGATCTTCTCCAGTTACTACAATCCAGTTAAACATTTCTGCAAACCGGCTCCTTATTCTTGGTCCATAAAATTCTTCAATCTGATCTGCTGATAAGTTTGTTTCGGCATGGGTTAAATCTCCTACCACATTATTTTTGTAACGGTTGAAAAGAATATCAGCCATCACGTTTGTTTTATTTCCGAAATTATTTTTAATATCCTCGGTTCCAATATCAGAAAAACAAACTCCTACTATCGGTTGAAGGAAAACTGAATTATCATTTACTGCGGCTTTTATCGGAACTGAATAATCTTCAATTACTGCGGCACCAACATCCTGATAAGAAAGTGAAATTTGTTTACAGTCACGTACATAAAAACATTGCCGTGGATTTTTCATAAACAATTTCATCAACCATGATTTACCTACACCGGGCACACCAACAAGACATATCCCTTTATCTAAACTATAATCTCCCAGTTGTTCAAATTTCTTATCCCGTGAAAAGTACAGGCAAAGAAGTTCAATTATCCATTGGTTACTTTCATCAATAACAAACTTCCTGTTAAAAATTTTGTTATCAAAAAGTACTCCAGCCCGATAATTTACAAATCCCATCATCTGATCAAAGGTGAAATCTTTTGATACCAGTTTAAGGTTCTGCCTGTTCTTTTCCATTATTTCCAATTTCTCAATTTCCTTTATCGCTGCTTCCTTTTTTACTTTTGCCTGGAGTATAGCTGTATCAATTTCTTCTTGTGTTAATTCGATATGGCTATAACTTTCCAAAAGCTGTTGCACCGACATTTCCGGTATTGAGAGTTGTTTTTGAATTTCTGTTAGTGATGTTGCTACTGCGGTTGGTTCCATGTTTTTTGTTTTCGTATTCTAAATATTGTGGAATTCTAAAAAATAAATTTTGCTGTTGCGTTACTCCAGTTGCTAATATTCCTTCAATAACTCCTTTCCACTTTTCTGGTAAAAACCCTTTTTGTGTAATCAGCACCCCAAAATCAATAGGGCTGACAAATTTTGCCTGAAAAATTTCATCGTAATTATTTTGCTTTATAAAATCAACAAACTCCTTCCATTTTATAAAAATAATTTCGCTCAATTTTGAAGCCTGACCGTTTAAAATTGTTTTGTATTCTTCCCAGTCTTTTTTATAAATTAATTCAAGATCAAATTTTACGGGTTCCTCCTTTCCTATACTCCTTTCCCTTTCCTTATTCCCTTTCCCTTTCCCTTTCCTGTCGTCCTTGTTGATTCCAATATTATTCTTTGGTGTTTCCAAAGTGTTTCCATTTTCATAACTCATTGGTGGTGAAGGTATTTTACTTTCATAAATAGCTTCTGAACCAGTAATTCGTTGGTGTTCTTTGAATGATGGGATGACCCCGTAAAACTTTTTTTCTACCTCATATTTTTTTAAAAAATCATTTTTCTCTAACGCATTTAGCACTTTTTCAAAGTCCAATTCGTCATAAGGAAGTACATCCAGCTTTAATTGGTTTGGATTCCATTTAAACCGGCCTTCTTTATCAGCACATAACCATAATCCAGAAAAGGCAAGCCTTAACGGTAAACCAGATTCTTTTTCCGCAGAATAAAGATCATGGTGTCTGTAAAATTCCGGTTTAATAGTTCTAATCCTTGCCACTAACAACCTCCTTTTTTGATAAAATTTCTTGTACTTGTTTATTTGCAGTTTCGCAGGTAAAGTTATCCCGACTAAGTATCTCCAGGCGTTTCTTTTGCCAACGTGGGTCTTTTAGCTTTTCGCTATAAGTGAGTTTTGCCATTATTAGCAGGAATTAAGCGATTTTAAATTTCAGTCTGGTTTCGATAGCTGATATTTCCTCCGGTGTAAAATCAAGTACACCGTTCATTTTTTTTGATAACTCTTGTTCAGGAATACGAACCTCAAATGATAACCAGCGTTGAGTTCTGCCGTCTAATGCAGCTTTAATTTGTTCTGGAATTGACACTTCAATCTTTGGCATAGTAGAATATTTGTTTCGACAAAGATAGTATCTGAAATTTAAAAAACAAATATTTTTAATTTTATTTAAAATACTTGCAAATATCATTTACCTTTTATACATTTGCTACCAAACACAAAAAACTACAATGGGCTATTTACCAAATTCAAAATGGGGTGACTGTACACAATGCCCTGCTAAAAATGTAGCCTGTGTAAAGATTAAAAAAGATTTAGTATGCTGTGAATGTAATAACCGTAATAAAGCCATAGAGCAGCAAAAAAGAGCAAATAGAAGAACTGCTTCACGTAACACCGGATTTAAACTTCGCAATACAGAAATACCAGGCAGGGCCACGGAAGATTATGGTATGGCAGAAAGGCAAATGTTAATGCACGATTTAGATTATGTTCATAGCCGATTAGTAAGAATAATGTCAGCAGATGAAAAAGGATTAGCGCATTGTTTTACATGTGATAAAGTACAGCACTGGACAATGATGCAGCTTTCTCATTTTATAAAAAGGTCAAACACTTTAACCCGTTGGGATATACGGGCAAATAGATGTTGCTGTAAATATTGTAATGAAACGCTGGGTGGTAATTTAAAGGTATTTGCAGAACGATTAAATTTAGAACAACCTGGACTTGCAGATCAGTTAAATGAAATCGCCAGGGAACCTTACAAGTGGGGTCGTGACGAATTAAAACAACTCCTTATTGATATACGTGCAAAGCTAAGAATAGCAGAAGCTAAACTTAAACCTAACTAACCTAAAAATAAATAATATGGAATATCCTTTTGAATTTAAAGAGTTATTGCTAACGAATAAGGTATTGGATATACTTGGTTTTTCGGAATATTGGGCAGGGGCAAGCGAGTATGGCGAAAGGGCTTTTGGTAAAAAAATTTCAGAAAACCAATATGAAAGTTGGTACAGAATAGTTGAAAATGACGAAATGGATGACCCTACGTGTGGGTATGGTGGTGGAGAACCGGAATATAGTTCATGCCATTATTCACATCCATTTGGTGCAAAAAGTATGGGCAGTATTTATTTTCTCCATGAATTATATGAAAGCATTGCTGAAAATAGCCCTGATGTATTGGATTTATTTGTTGAAAAAACAAAAGAAAAAGGCGTTAATATGTACCCTTACATAAAATCATGGATAGAATACAAAACTACTAACCTACTTAAATAAACTAAAATTATGGCTTTTCATAAACAAAAATATTACGACATTGATAGGGTTGTTGTTGAGGAAACGGGTACAGGAAAATTTATTTCATCAGAAATAGGAACACACCCTGACCATTTTAATATTAGAATGTATAAAGACGGAAAGTTTTTTGACTTTAAATGTAATGGTGGCTTCTTTATAAGTGCTATTTACGATGCCATGACAGATGAACAAAAAGAAATGGTTTATAATAAACTTAAGCCTTAAATAAACTAAAAAGCAAAAAAAACAATGATTAATGCAAATGAATTAAGGATATTTGGACTTGTGTATAAGATAACTAATTTAGTTAATAATAAACTATACTTTGGTATTACACGTAAGACAATAAGAGAAAGATGGAATGAGCATAAGCATAACTCCGTAAGAAAGAAAAAGAAAGCATTTATAAATAGAGCTATTTTAAAATACGGCGTTGATAGTTTTAAAATAGAGCTATTCAAAACTTGTTATTCAGAATTTCAACTATATAACTCTGAAATATACTTTATACAAAAGCATAATACCAACAATAGAGAATTTGGGTACAATAATTCTACTGGCGGTGAAATATCTTCAAAAGGGAAACGGCTTTCTGAATCAGAAAAATTAAAAATTAGTGTGTATCAAAAGTCAAGAGTTAGGACACCACATTCAGAAGAAACTAAATTAAAAATGAGGGTAGCTGCATTGGGTAGAGATATGTCTACGCAGATAGCTAATTCAGTTTTAGTAAGAAAGGGTAAGCCAGCACATAATCGTAAAAAACAAATATTATGATAAATTCGGCAGAACTTCGCATTAGTAATTTTGTTTGGGATGATTATTCAGGATGGATGATTGTTACTGAACTTAGAAAAGAATCATTATACATGAGGCATCCTGCACATTCTGTTGATGGATGTTTTAATTATGATAAAATTGAACCCATCCCCCTCACGCCTGAGATATTAGTAGAGAAGTGTGGGTTTGTATGGGAGGTATACTATCAAGGCTACCATTTTGATAAATACATAATTCGTGAAGATAATGACGGCTTTAGAATACTTAGTTCGGTAAACCGGACTTATCAAATAAGAGGCAATATTAAATACCTGCACCAACTCCAAAACCTTTACTTTGCTTTAACAGGTCAGGAGTTGGAAGTTTTTTTGTAAAAACCATTTTTAATCATTATAAATTGTAAGTTATGAAAAGCATTGAAGAAGAAGCAAAAGAGTTGTCAGATTCTTTATTTATGGGGCAAAAGATTAAAAGTATCAGAAAAATGAAGGGGCTTAGTCAGGATGATTTAGCAAAAGGGGTAAACCTGACAAGGACTTCTATTGTTAATATTGAAAAGGGTAGACAGTCATTGACAGGTAAAAACATAATATCAATTTGTAATTTTTTAAAAGTAAAACCATCGGATATTTTTCCTGATTCCGAAAATTCTATTGATATTCTTACAGCACATACGATTGCTAAATTAAAAGAGGAACGTGATACTTGGAAAGGAAAGTATATTGAACTAAGTAATCTATTATCTAAAATAAAAGACCATGCCCACTTCTAAAGGATGCGGTAGGTAAAATTTAACACCATTCAGAACTAAACAAGTAAAAAATAAAAATATGAGCAAACAAAAATATTATTACGCAGTAGTAAAAAAGGATAATGGTAATCTTCTTTTAGAGGGCCATAAATTACCTTTTTATTGGCTTAAAAAAATAGCAAAAGAGACTGCTGATAAATTTGAAGGATATATAGTTACCCGTATAAATTTATGTGATATTGAAAAGCTTATTCTTTCATCAACTCCCTTATTTCAGAACTAAACAAACAACCATGATACAGCTAACAGAAAATATATTTGCGGTGGATTTGGTAGACGATACTGATATAAACCTTGTTATTTCAGAAGCAATCGAAGGTAATAGTAATATACCAGAAGGGTATTACGAGTTCCTATTCACCTCCAACGAAGTAGATGAAGAAAAGGCTAAGATGGTGGTGGAAGGTAACAACGGTGGTATAAATGATACAATGTTTAGAGATTACGGGAATACCGGTTTTGCGTGTTTTGCATTTGAGTTACCAACCGAATCCTTTGCATCCCTCCTTCAATCAAAAAACCTAACAGGTAATTGCGCTATTGTAAAAAAAGTAAAATGAAAAATTATGATAAG
>Ga0181338_1000190_pt1 | contig 13337 bp, 11 predicted proteins | sample Sp13VDMM110SD_FD_122168 | JGI IMG/M metagenome (GOLD analysis project Ga0181338, IMG submission 122168) | Freshwater viral communities from Lake Michigan, USA - Sp13.VD.MM110.S.D | ecosystem: Environmental > Aquatic > Freshwater > Lake | place: USA: Michigan | collected 2013-04-23
GAGAAGATTTAAGAAAAAAATACCCAGAAATTGATAAGCTTGAAAATGAATATAACTCTGCCAATAACAAGGTAAATAAAGCAAGCGAAGAGGTTAATTCATTAAAATCAAAAACACCAACAGCCCCATTCGTAACCGACACCAACTCATGGACTAAATTAGGCTTAAAGACTGCATTAAAAGAAGCAGTAGCTCAAGGTGCTGATAAACTTGCTTGGACAACAGGAGAACAGCAGAATGAAAGGTATGATTTGAGCAAAACTATTGAATATATAGATGCTGAAAGAGAAGAAGGCGGAACTGATTTTAGGATTGGAATAAAATACAAAAATAAAGATAATGTAGAAACAGGATATGTTCCTGAAAATAAATTAGAAGAAACAGTTGGCAAAGAACTTGCTGAAAAGATTATCAAAAACAATGGCGGGAACTACGAAGGGCTTGATTTGAAAGTAGGCGGCAAAGGAATGAAAGGCTTCTACGGTTCACCAACAGAAGGTAGTTTAGGTATTGTAGGTAACGTAGCTAAGAGTCTGTTCGGTCAAGAACCGAAGACGGTGAATATGGCTATTAATGATTTAAAAACTTGGATGGGTGAAAAATTATACGATAAGTATAAGGATGATAAAGCCAAGATGGATATTTATAATAAAGAGTTTGCAAAAGAAGCGCAAGAATCCACCCAATACTCCATAGACATAACCCCTGAACTAAAACAAGCAGTTAAAGAAGGTATTCCATTATTTAAGAATGAACTAACACAAGCAAAAGAAAGGTTAAAAGAAGCAAGTGCGGCATTAAGTAAGTTGAATAAAAACTTAGGCATTTATTCTGACCCTGAACAAAACGCAAGAGCTTTATTTGAATACCACAAAGCATTGGTTGGATTAGCTAAAGCGTATATCAAGGCAGGTGTCAATAACATTAAAGACTTTGCTAAAGAGCTTGGTGAAAATCTAACGCAAGAAATAAAAGACGCTTGGAACGAAGCAAATGGTAAGAGCAAAAAGACCTTATCTGATTTCAAAGATGCCGCTGAAAAGATACAAGCAAAGGAAGAGAAAGAAAGGTTAAGGCAAGAAGATTTAGGTTTAGTAACTCCTAAGTTAGAAGACTACGAATCTGAAGAACCTATAAGCACAAGCAAGGACTTTGAATCATTAGCGTATCAAGAAATTGAATCTAAAGAATTTAGAAATACACTAAGTAACAAAGAAAGAGAGAGTGGTAGGCAATTAACAAGAGCAGAAAAAAGATATGAGGTAAACCCTTTGATGTCTGCATTTGAGCTTGGAGAAAGAATTGTTGCTAAAGCAAAAGAAGAGTTTGGCGATACCTACGTTAATGACTTGTTAGCCTATATAGCAAAGAATCAAAACACTTTAGGCGTAGATAAGGTAAGTTTGATAATGCTTACATTGGAAAATGACTTAAACAGGCAATTGCAAGAAGACCCGGATAATCTAACTCTTAAAAAGCAAGAGAACATGGTTCAAAATCTTGCTATTGCCTATCTACGTTCAGCAGCAAGAGCTATTGGCTATGGTAAATTAAGACAAATTGCAAGGGTTGGTTACGATGTAGATGAAGTTACAAGCCAATTATTTTCATCCGAACAAGTAGAAGGCAGAAGAAAAGTAGTCAAGGCTATGGAATCTACTGCTGATGAAATTAACGATGAAGCTGAATTGCAAGAGCAAGAGCAAGAAACTGAAGGCGAATTAGTGATTGAAGAGCCTAAAGTAAAACGAGATGCAAAGCAAGTAAGAGCAGAAATTAAGGAAGTTATCGAGCAAATGAAAGCAGACCTTGTTAAGTCTGCACGAGGTGCTGGTGGTGCATTATCTTCTATTCCTTTTGCTCAACAAGTAAAAGATGTTACACCTCACATTATAAAGCTATCTAAATTGTTCGCTGAATTGGGCGGCATGAAAACAAAAGATATTGTTGCTGAAATCAGAAAGACAATAAAGGGATTAGCTCCTGATGTAGATGAAGCGGCAATTACTAATATACTTAAAGAAGGTAAAAAAGGCGGAAAATTTGTTTTAACTGAAGAGCAAAAAAGAAAGTTATATATAAAAAGACTTGAAAAGGATATAAATGATTTAGATGAGCAAATAGAGCAAAAGAAAAGAAAGGTTGTTTCTAAGGAGGATAAGTACAAAAATGACGAAGAAATACAAAACCTTCGTGATGTAAAGAATGGTAAAAAAGATTTACTTAATACCCTTGACCCTTCTTATCCTGAAAGATTAAAGTTAAAGAATGATTTAAAGGCAGCTCAAAGGTCATTGGATGAATACGAAAGAAAGATAGCAGAAAACGATTTTGAAACAGCTAAAAAGCCATCGCAGGAAGGTATTGATTCTACTTTAAAAGAGTTAAGAGATAAAAGAGATAGTGCAAGGGAGGAATATCAAGATAAAAAGAAAGCTTTTGAAGCATCATTGATTACTCCTGAGAGCATAGAAGAAAAGAATATAGACAAAGCTATAAAGGCTACCGAAAAGTCTATTGCTGAATTAGAGAGAAAATTAGCTGAAGGAGATGTAACAGTAACTCCAAAGGGGCAATCTCCTTATAGTAAAGAATTAGGAGAATTAAAGCAAAAGCAAGCCCAACTAAGGGATAAGCTCATTGAAGAGCGTAATAAAGCTATTGGCAAGTCTGCACCTAAAGATAGATTAGAGCAAGCAAAGGATAGGGTTAACAAAAGAATTGAGCAACTTAAAGAAGAGATAGCCGATAAGCGTAAAGAATTAAAGGTTGTAGGCAAAGTTAAATCTGATTTAGAACTTGATTCATTGTTAGAACAAGAAAAAGAACTAAAGAAAATTGCTAATCAATACCTAACACAAGAAAGCATTGATAGGATAAACGAATCTAAAGAAAAATCTATTGTAACAAAAATTGAAAATGAGATAGCTAAACTTGATGAACAAATTGCTAATCAGCAGAAAATTCAAAAAGAGAAGAAAGCTCCATTAACAACACTTGAAATAACACTATTAAAGGCTCAGAGAAAGGCTAAAATAGAAATGCTTAACGAGTTAGACCCTAACCCTAAAGCGTTCACTAAACAAGCTTTAATTGACGCAGGATATGGCAGAGAAATAACAGTTACAACTAAGCAAGGTAAAGAGAAAAGGCAAGTATTAGATTGGAAGAAACTTGCTGGTAAAGAAATGGATGTAACTGCCATTAAAAACATTGTAGAGCAAGCTTTGAAAGACAAAGGCTTTACTCCTGCTCAAATATCAAGGATGCAAGATGCTTTTGTAAATGAGTTTACTGAGTTAAGGGCTTCGGTAGTAGAGAAGTCTATTAAGGAATTACGTAAACTTAATGAACCAAAAGAACCGACAAAAAGAAAGAGTAGTGCCAAAAGATTAGCTGAACTATTTGATTTAGGATTGTTTGACCAAAATTCAGATGAATTTGACTATTTAATAAACAAAGCTATTGGATTGAGTGATATTGGCCAAGAAGCATTTTTTGAAGCTAAGAAACTTTCAGAATCTTTGAAAGAATTATTTGCGATGAACTCAAATGAGTTTTTTACAAAACAATTCATAAGAGAAATAAACTTAAAGATTAGCAAGCTATTAAACAAAGTTGCTTTTCAAGAGGGTAATAATTGGTATAGGGTTACTAATGTTGTTTCCGAATTAATGAACTTGGCTCTTAGAACAAAGCTTCAAACATTAAAACAATTTTTTGATAACCAAATATCAGGAAGGCAAGAAAGATTGATTCAAGACATAGGTACTATGTTCCAAAAGGGAATTGATACAAAATAATTAAAGAAACTTCGTTCTAAGTATGCGTCATTGATAAAAGACGATATAACTAAAAATGCAGGTTTGTATTTTGGAGAAGTAAATAGTCCGTTCTTAACAAAAAGTCAGATTGAGGATTACATAAATTCAAGAACAGACAATCAGATGTATCATTTGTTAGTTTCTATTGCATTAGGTAAATCATATCTTGAAGGTGCTGATAGTTTAAATAAGGCAGCATCAACAGAAAAGTTTTTTATATCCATGCTTTTAAAAGCAATGACAGATAAGACTAACCCAAATAGGATGACTCCTGAAGATGCGTTAAAATTTGTCAATGAGCAATTAACAGGCCAAAAGTTTGAAGATGCGTTAAAGGAATCAGCAAAAATAATCAATCAGATAAATACACAAGCTGGTAAAGAAGTTCTTGCCAATACAAAGGAAAATATATTTAGAGGTGCTATGGATTTGGTTAAGGCTAACTTACTTGTTGGCCAAGCGTTAGATGCTAACACAATAGAATCTGCATACGAAGCAGCATATAAAATCGCTGGGTATGGATTAGGCCATGAATCAAATAATTTAGTAACTACGTTGGTAAATGGATTTCAATCAAGAATTGAAGAACAAATTAAATCAGCAGTAAAGGAAAAAGAATGGGGAAAGGCAGCCAATTTAACAGTAATTGCTACCATAAATAGAAATATACTCAATCCATTTGTTGGAGGTGGTACTAATTGGCTTGTTTTAGGATTGCAAAAGTCAGGTATTGAACCCTTCTCTCCTTTGTATTACATGATGCAAAAAATGAAGAATGGCATAGACTTATCAACCGATTCAGGTCAAAAGAAATTAGAAGAAGCACTTGTTGAGGATTATAGGCGCAAAACAATTAATAAAAGATTATTGATAGGTGGAGTATCGGCATCTTTATTCACGTTAGGACTATTTGCTTCTGGTGGTGATGATGAAATGGAAGAGTGGTTAAAGAAAAATGAATGGGCAAGAAAGTATCAGACCGTTTTTGTTCCTCAATTAACTCTGTTTGCAATGTCTGTTAAAAATGGAACATTTGGGGATTGGGCTGAAAATACATTTGCAAGGTATAAAAAGTTTGAAAACTTGCCGAAGATTATAAAAGGCATTAATGCTTATAATAAGAGTGATGGTGGCGAAGCAGATAAAGCAAAGCTTTACGGAGTAATGGGCAATGTCACAGGTTCATTTGTAGATGTTCCATTAGTCCCTGTTAGATTTCTAAGAGATTTGGGTGGAGTTTACAAGTACATTGTTGATAAACCACAAGAAAAGCCTGACTATAAAAATGTTGGTTTTGCAAACGGTTTCTTTAACTACGGATTGATAGATTACATGGGACTTAGACCTGATAGGGCTTACATGAGAGATATAGAAGAGTATATTCCTGAATCAGATGAAAAAACTATTAAGTTCCTAAGAAAAAATGATTTAGATATAAATTCAGATTCTGATAAGGCGGTACTATCAAATGGTGTAAAAAAGTCATTAAACGAAACTGAAGCTCAAAAGTATGATAACATTTGGGGCGAAGAAGCTTACAGAGTTATAAAAGAGGCTTTAGCGGATAATGAGGATATGGATGAAACCCAAGTAAAATCATTGAAGAAAGTCGCTGAATTTACTGCAACAAGAAAAGCTCAATCTGAATTAGGTATCGACAACGATTCATTGCAAGAATTAGAAATAAATGGTGTTAAGTATAGCCTTACTGAAGCTCAAATAAATAAACGTAAGGCTTTTATAAAAGAGTACATACGAGATAATAGAACTTCAGAAAAGTTTAGGGATAGATACAGAGAAGCAGTAAAAAAGGGCAGTATAGTTGGTAGTGCAGAAAGTAAATATTTTATGTTGATGGAAAGTGCTAAATCAAGTGCTACAAGAAAAATGAATGATATTTACGAAAATAAAACTTCTAAATTGGAGGTAATGCCTAAGTAAAAATACTTCAAATTCAACCCTTATATTTGTTTAAACAAATCATACAAATATGAAAGTACAATTCGGAGTAGGTAATAGTATTACCACAGCTTTCACAGCAGCAGCAAAAACAGTTGCAGTTTCAAATTTAACGAACGCGGATATTACGCCTCAAAACATTGAAATCTTTAACACCACTCGTTCTGCATGGATGATTGGTGGCGATTCTACCGCAGTAGCAACGGTTGCTATCACTTCTGTTGCAGGTAAGCCTGTATTCACCTTAACCTTAGATAAAGTTCCTGCAAGCTCGGCTGATGGTGATACATTGGTTTCTTTTGCAGAAATACCTGATGGTAAGGCAATCTATAACGCAGCAATATAACAGTATAAAAAGGATAGACGATGCCAATAACAGCCGCAATAACTGTCAGTCAAGCAGCAAGCCCTGCTTCGTTTACAGTAACAGACACTACGCCCAATGAGGCTACTGAAGCATATACCAATAGAACGCTAACGGTATTAGATTCAGAGAACAATCCTTTGCCGGGTTATTCCAATCCAATACCATTTAGCTTTGGTGCATATCCCACAGGGGTTATTTCATTGACAGGCTTAACGCAAGATTTAGCATTGACTGTTACGATGACCTTGACACCAACGGTTGTTGTTGTGGGTTCTGTTTATGTTGCAACCAACCAAGTTGCATTGAATAGATACTTAGAGCAAGGATTGTATAACATTCAAGCAGCGAGATTTTTGTCTACTGATTTAGTAGGGTTAGCAGATGTTGAAGCACAACTTAGTTCTATGGACATATTAATTGAGCAAGTAAACTCACAAACATCTGTATTGTATGGTTCATTAGTTGCTGCGCAAGAGGCTTTAGACAGAGGTCAAAATGTTATTAATAACCAAGTGTTATAATGTTAAGCCCACAATACATACAAAACCAGTTGCTTAGAGCGCAAAGGGCTATGCTGATAATATCAGATAGAATACAAGACAACTTTTTGTATTTGTATTCCGATATATACAACGACCTTAAATTCAGGCAAAGGGATATTTTTATATTATATACTTCTTTATCTGAAAATTATGATTTCCGCGCTTCTTTAGACAACTACGATGCTTTAGTAAATGTTCTTGTAGGAATGTGTCAGCAGGTAGATAGCTTTAACTCTACTTATAACACTATCAACTCACAATATCAAAGTGTTGGCGAGAGTGTAATTACAATAGTAATTGGTGTAAATGCAAAAACTGTTATTATCAAGGCAGGTTCTAACATCCTCTACAACGCATCCATAGGGTATTACATCAACTTGTCAGGAGATTTCCCTCCTTCATCACCTTTATATGGTGTGTTCATTAATAGCGTGCCTGTGACTGTACAATACTTCCCTGCTACTTTCCTTGTTGTCGGATTTGATGGATTTGGAAATGCAGGAGATATTATTGAAATAATATTTATTTAAAATTTAATCTACGCTGAGATGCCAGTTCCATATAAATTAAATTACTTTGAGATTGAAACAGGTATTGACTCCACAAGTACATTCATACATACTGGTGACCTTACTGCTACAAAATTAAAAAAGTATTTAGCAACATCTAACGATATACTGCTTGGTGATGGAACAACTACAAGTTTATCAGGGCTTCAATCAGCAATTACACTAACTACAAACTTTACAAGTGGTGTAGCAACTTTAATTGGTAACACCTTAAACATTCCTAATTATACAGGTGGAGGTGGCGCAGGCTTTGTTACTTTAGACACTACACAAACAATTACGGGTGCTAAGACATTTACGAGTGAAATACTTAGTAATAGAGTAAGTGCTACTGTGGCAGGTGATGGTGCAGCAATAATTGCTTCGATTGCTTTAAACAATGCAGTAGCAGGGTCATTTACAAATAATACAACTTTAGTTCAAAATAGTCCTACTTTATTTGTTCAACAAAATGGAGCAGGTAGGATAGCTACATTTCAAAGTAGTACTGCATCAATTATATTAGAATCCGATGGCGACTTAACTGGAGTAAAAGATTTAACACTATCGGGTTCTTTTAAGAAAAATACGATAAGCACCATATATAATTATGATTTACCTAATGCAAATGGAACGATAGCATTAGTTGGGGGAGCAGGTGTTGGTACTGTTACAAGCGTTTCATTTACTTTAGGAGCAAGTGGTACTGACTTATCATCTAGTGTAACTAATAGCACAACTACTCCTGTAATCACGTTAAACGTGCCTACGGCATCAGCTACTAATAGAGGAGCATTGAGTGCAGCGGATTGGAGTACTTTTAATTCTAAACAAGTATCAGGAAATTACATTACTTCTTTAACAGGGGAAGCTACGGCATCAGGGCCGGGTGCGGCAGCCGTAACTCTTACAAACTCTGCTGTAATAGCCAAAGTGTTAACAGGCTTAAATGTTACAGGTGGAACAGTAGTTGCAGCAGATAGTATTCTTGCTGCTTTTGGTAAGGTTCAGAATCAGATAAACGGTCTAATAGGTGGTAGTATCTTTCAGGGAGTATGGAATGCAAGTACAAACACACCTGCATTGGTAAGTAGTGTAGGTACGAATGGACATTACTACATTGTTAGTGTTGCAGGCTCAACAAACCTTAATGGAATTACTGATTGGCAGATTGGCGATTGGGCAATATTTGCAGGTACATCATGGCAAAAGGTAGACAATACTGACGCTGTTAGTTCAGTAAATGGATTTACGGGTGCTGTTAGTTTAACTACTGATAATGTTTCTGAAGGAGCGACCAATTTATATTTTACAAATACAAGAGCAAGAACAGCAATAAGTTTAACAACTACAGGCAGTTCAGGGCCTTCAACATACAATAATACAACAGGGGTATTTAATATTCCTACCTATACTGATGCCTTTGTAGGTACAGTCACGAGTGTAGGTCTATCTTCAACAACAAGTGGGGTTACTATTGCCTCTACACCTATTACTACGAGTGGCACTATTACAATAGATATTGCAACGGCTACGGCTTCTCAAAACGGGTTACTTTCAAGTACAGATTGGACAACATTTAATAATAAGCAAGGTGCTATTATACTAACTACAAATTTTACAAGTGGTGTAGCCACATTAATTGGTAATACGTTAAATATTCCAAATTACGCCGATGGTGGTATTACATCTTTAGCAACTATTGGAGCTTCTCCTAATGCTTTTGGCGCAACCATTGCTGGAACTCAATTAAACCTTGAACCAGCCTCAGCTTCATTTGGTGGTGTCGTTACTACATTAGCACAGACATTTGCAGGAGATAAGACGCTTACAGGAGCATTGATAGGCACAACTGGAAGCTTTACATCAAGTGGCGGTAGCGATACATTTAGTATTAGTCATTCAAGTGGTGCGGGTATAGCGTTGAATATTACTAAAGGTGGTAATGGGGAAGGGATTTATGTTAATAAGACTTCTGGAAGTGGTAATGCGGTAACAATCATAGGAACGCTTAACGCTACAACTTTGGTTAAGAGTGGTGGCACATCTGCGCAATTTCTAAAAGCAGATGGTACAGTAGATTCTACTGCTTATGGTACAGGAAGCGTTACAAGCGTCGCTGCTTTAACATTAGGAACTACTGGAACTGACTTGTCAAGCACAGTAGCAAATGGCACTACCACGCCTGTAATTACGCTTAACGTACCAACTGCATCTGCTACTAATCGTGGTGCATTATCATCTGCAGATTGGAGTACGTTTAATGGGAAACAAGATGCGTTATCAGGAACAGGAATAGTAAAATCAACTGCTGGAGTTATCAGTTATTTAACAGACCCTTTGCCTATTGCAAATGGAGGTACAGGAAGTGCGACGCAAACCTTTGTTGATTTAACAACTACTCAAACTATTGCAGGATTTAAAACCTTTTCGAGTACTATAAAATTAACAAATGGTACTTCTAATGGATTCAGTCTTGAAAGTGGTACAACAGGATTTTATGCGAGTTTAAAAGCACCTGCTGGTCTTGCGGCAGATATATTAGTTACCCTACCATCTACAACAGGTACACTTGCATTAACATCTGCTATTCCTGCTAATCCTGTTGGTGGAACAGGTACAACAAACAATCTTCCTAAGTTTACGGGAGCAAGTACAATAGGTGATAGTGCTATTACTGATAATGGAACTACTGTTACTTTAGTGAGCAGAGCCTTATCAGGCACAAGTGCTACGTTTAGTGGTGGTGTAACATCAAGAGTAAACGATGGTTCTGCTCAATTTAATGCTGAGCCAATAACAACAACAAATTCAGCATATATACAATTTTTAAATTCTGATGGTTATGGGTATATTGGCAAAAACTCATCAGCAGGAGGAAATTTAGCTACTGGCAGTGCTGCATATGCTTTAGTAGTCTCAACATATAAAAGCGGTGGTACAACTGCTCCAATTCAATTTGCTCCAAATAATAGTGTTGCAATGACCATCACATCAGGTGGTAACGTAGGTATAGGAACAACAAGTCCGAGTGCTTTATTAAACACATTTAGTGCATCAACTGCTACACAAATTCTTGTAACAGGAGCAGATACAACAAACCAAAGATTAGAAGTTACCGATGGAACAGTTACAAATCGTTTTGGAATATTTGGTCGTACAAATGGTGATGCAGGTGTTTTAGGAACTCAAAGTAATCATCCTTTAGTATTTAATACAAATGCTACTGAACGTATGCGTATCACATCAGTTGGTAACGTAGAGGTTAGGTCAGCAGGGAAATTAATAGCATATCGTTCAGATAATACACGATACGGAGAGTTTTTTACTGATGGTGTTGCAGTACATCTTACATCAAGTACTGACCCATTAAGAATATCATCTGCTGACAGAACAGAATTTTATACTGGTGCTACGGAACGTGTGCGTATAGCATCTACTGGTGTAGTTACAATTTCAAACCTTGCTGGTTCTGGAAGTAGAACAGTAACTGCTGATTCAAGTGGTGTTTTATCCGCTGCATCTGATTCAAGATTAAAACAAGAAGATTTAGGGCATAAAATTGAAGGACTATCTGAAATTCTAAAGATACAACCACGAGCATATAAGTGGTTATCTGATATTGAAAACAAAGGCGAAAATGCAACTACTGAAATAGGTTTCTTTGCAAATGAAGTTTCTGAAATAATTCCAAGTGCTGCACCAAAAGGGAATGATGGTTATTATGGATTTTATGACAGAGCAATTATAGCAGCATTAGTAAAATCAGTACAAGAATTAAAAGCAGAAATAGACATTTTAAAAAACAAATAAATGAAACTAATCACACCAATCTCTACATGGGATAAAGGACAAAACAAACAAGCTCATATACTTAACGCTTTTGGAACAATTCTAAATTTAGGAAAATCTGCTGAATTTTACTTCACGATTTCTAATGAAACTGAGCAGTTAGCACAAGGCAAGTTAACGCTTGAAGGCGAAGATTATCAGCTATGGAATGAAGATACGTTCGCTTGGGATTGGATAGCATCACAACTTAATTTGACTATTATCGGAGATTACGTTCCGCCTGTTGTTGAGCCTGTTATTGAGCCAATAGTTGAGGAAGTAGTTCCGCCAGTAGTTGAGCAAGTTATCTCAGAAACACAACCCAATAATTAACTATATTTGACACAAATACAACCCAATAATATACTATAATTGTAATAAAAACAACCCTATGAAAACCAAAGAAGAAACACAAACAGAAACAACATCAGAAGTACAACCAGAAGTACAAAAGTTAAAAGTAGAATTGGCAGTCCAAGAATGGGAAGCAGTATTGGCAGTCATTGAGCAGTCAACCGCTTCGCACATTCAAGTTAAGGCAGTAGCCGCAGAATTAGTTAAGCAATTACAACCGCAAATTAAAGATGACAAATAATAACGCTGATTTAGCGACAGTAGTAAGTGTATCAGGCGCAATGCTAAGTATTGCCAATGTCCAACCAATAGTAACTTTAATAGCTTCTGTGGTCGCTATAATTAGTGGAGTATTTGCTATCCGTTATTACATCAAAGCAACAAATAAAATCAAATGAAAGCAGAAGAAATCGAATTTATTGAGGCAGAGGTTAAGGTTAACCTAATGCCTGAAATTAAAAAAGCAGTTCCCGGTGTTTTATCTTGGGTTTTGCGAGTTGTGTTCCCAAAGTTGGAACGCAAAATCATTGATTTCGTGATTGGAATGGTTGAGCATTTCTTGAATAATAAAAAGTGAGCGCAGGACAACTGACAACCAATTTCCATATCCGCGAGTTTAAATGCAAGGATGGAAGTAAAGTACCCGAAGCATTAGAATCAAACGTAAAGCTATTAGCTGACCAGCTACAAGCACTTAGGGACTTTATAGGTATTCCTATCACTTTAAATTCTGCGTATCGTACAGAGGCTTATAATGCGTCTATCGGTGGCAGTCCTAAAAGTCAGCATAAGTTAGCAAAGGCGGCAGATTTAGTAACTATAAAATACACCCCAAAGCAGTTAGCGGCAATTATCAAAAAACTAATCAAACAAGGCAAGATGATGGAGGGCGGAGTTGGTGTTTATCCTTCATTTGTGCATTATGATTGCAGAGGTACTGAAGCAAGGTGGTAACAAATAAAATCATGACAAAAAGAATTTCAAAGCAAGGCACATTAGCAATATCAGATATTGTACGTGGTCTAATAATGGCGGTATTAACCCCTGCAATTTTAATTATTCAGCAATCTTTAGAAGCTGGTACATTGACTTTTAATTGGAAGCATATAGCAATGGCATCTGTTGCTGGTGGGGTAGCCTATCTGGTTAAAAATTTCTTCGAGCCAAGCAAAGCTATCGAAAGGTTGTAATGACACTTGCAGGTTTATTACTTGTATTTGTCGGGTGTTTACTAATTTACTACTATGCAGAAGCAAGAGATAGTTAGACCGTATTTGGAAAGATTCCCAAATCATGGGGATTTAACCATAGCGAAGAAAATATATGCAGAACATCCGCTATTATTTAAAAACCTTGAATCGGTAAGAACGAGTATTCGCGCAATAAGAGGTAAGCGACAAAACAACTACAAAGACAAAAGTCTGCACAAAGCTAAAACCTACGATACTAACCCTTATAAGCTACCCGAAAGTGAGGAAAAACAAAGAATACCATTTACCCTTCCGTTGGCATGTAATAACATTTTATTAATCTCTGATATTCACATCCCATACCATTCTATTGATGCGATTACTGCGGCTTTAGACTATGGTAAAAATGAGAACATAAATACAATCTTAATTAATGGAGATTTGATTGATTTCTACGGATGTTCACGATTTGAGAAAGACCCAAGAAAGAGGTCTATCAAGCACGAGTTTGATACTACCAAAGAGTTTCTAAGGATTTTAAGGGCAACTTTCCCTAATGCACAAATCTATTGGTTAAAAGGCAATCACGATGTCAGATACGAGCATTGGCTAATGGCTAAAGCACCTGAAGTGTTTGATGACCCTTACTACTCAATGGAAGAACGATTAAGGCTTAATGAAGAAAGAGTGCATCTAATTGATGATAAAACTATTGTCAGAGC
>Ga0181338_1000191_pt1 | contig 13312 bp, 6 predicted proteins | sample Sp13VDMM110SD_FD_122168 | JGI IMG/M metagenome (GOLD analysis project Ga0181338, IMG submission 122168) | Freshwater viral communities from Lake Michigan, USA - Sp13.VD.MM110.S.D | ecosystem: Environmental > Aquatic > Freshwater > Lake | place: USA: Michigan | collected 2013-04-23
CAGCAACAAGCGCAGACACAGCAAGGCCTTACCAACGCGTACCAAGACTTCCTCAACCAGCAGAACTACCCGTACAAGCAGCTGGGCTTTATGTCCGACATTATCCACGGCACACAGATGTCTGGTGGTGCGGGTTCGTCGGCTATGTATCAAGCACCGCCAAGTATGTTGTCACAGAGTGCTGGTCTGCTGGGCGGTCTGGGCAGTCTGGCTGGCGCATACATGAAGTCGTAAAGGAAAAATTATGATTAGCCCACAGGCATTGATGGCCGCAAGGCAGCTCCAAGGTGTGTCTCAAGAAGAGCTGCTCCCTGCTATCGGCGGCATACTAGAGCAGAACCCCAAAATGCCGTTGATGCAGTTAATTGCTGCACATAAGATGTTGACCCAACAACAACAGCAGCAGCAGGCTATGCAGGCCATGCAGATGGCTCAGCAGGGGGGCGGTGTCGCTCCTCAGCAACCGACTACCGTTGCCCAAGATACCAAGCAAGGTCTGGCACAGCTGGCGGCGCAGGATCAGCAGCCGATGATGCAGCAACAGCAGCAAGCTGCACCACAACAACCGATGTCGCAAGAACCGATGTCGCAAGAACCCACGATGCAGGCTGCTCACGGCGGTTTGATGGGCTTGCCTGTGCATAACTTCCGTCCTGAACACTACGCTCACGGCGGGATTGTTGCTTTTGGTGATCCGGAACGGAACCCGAATGAAGCGCAGGTAGTAAGAGAAGAAAGAACTTCGCCATTTATAGAAGGGCTTAACAGTTTGTTTGGTTTGGTTGGTACAGGTAAAGAACGACGTGACGCATACAAAGAACAGCAAGAAAAATACAAACGTGACCTTGAATTAAACAGATTGCGCCCGGGTTCGTTTGAATCGTTAACGCCTATCGAAAGAGCCAGCAGACGAGCTGAGTACGAACAAGCTGCTGCGTCGCCTAACGCCCGTATTACTCCTACCCCCGTTCCTGCTCCTGCATCTCCTGCCACCGCACCTGCAGAAGTGCCATCCGGACTAATAACTGAGCCGCCGGGTACGTCGCAGGGTCTTGGCTCTACACCTGAAGGTCGTGCGAGTACTGACCAAATGCGTCCTGCTGCTGCCGCTCCTGTAGCAGCTACATCCACCCCGGCGATAGATGCGGCAATGGCGCAAAGCGCAGCAACTAGGGAACGGTTGGCGGCTACTCTTGATGTGCCAAAAGAAGCACCACTATCAAGAGACCAAGCTCAAACTCGTGCAGAGAAAGAAAACGCGGATGCATTAAAAGCAGCTGGTGCAAAGTCGTACAAAGACCGCATAGACGAATTTAAAGGGCTGGCAACTCAAGCGCGGGAAGATCGGAACACGGATCGTTGGCTGGCTGTTGCGCAAGGCTTTTTTGCAATGGGTGCGGGCAAGTCCCGTTATGCCATGCAAAATATGGCCGAAGGTTTGGGTATTGGCGTAGGCCAGCTTAAAGAAGCGGAAAAGGAACACCGCAAAGGTGAGCAAGCTCGTCGAGACCGTATTAATTTGCTTGAAGAAGCGCATCGCCAAGAAACGCTGGGTAATGTAAAAGCCGGACGCGAACTGTACGAAAAAGCGGTGGGGCGTGAAGAAGACCGGCGTAAGAGTGATCTTACCGTGCTTGGTCATTTGGCAAGTAACGATCAAACTATGGTAGGTCGATTGGTGGCTTCGCACGACGCTTTGAAAACTCGCGAATTAATAGCGGCGGGAACCCAAGCAGAAGCAAGAAGCCGAAATGAAGCGACTGCGGCCTTTAGGGAAGGTACGCTGGAGGAAAAAAGATATAGACGTGAACAAGAGGATGCTAGACATCGTAGAGCTCTGTATGCAAGAGCTACTGAAAAACACCCCGGTTACAAAGCCCTTCAAGATTTGTCGCAAGGTATTGCTGACATGCAGAGCAGACCCGACCTAACCATAGATCAGCAAAAAAATCTGCAAGCAAAAATTACCCAGCACAACGCCTTACAAGCAGCAATCCATACTGCTGCTGACGCTGCTGCGCAACGAGAATTTGGTGCTGGAGGTGGTGAGTATTCAAATTTTAGACAGGGTCAGTAATGCCAACTTACAGCGTAGACGGACCAGACGGCAAAACCTACAGCATAGACGGGCCAGAAGGAGCTACGCAGGAGCAAGTGGTTGCCCAGATAAGAGCACGTCTTTCGCAAAACAACGCACCTGCACCTATTCCTGACCTACCTCCAATCGACTACCGCGAAGCTGGGTTAGGTTCGCAACTTAAACGGGGTTTTGGCAGGGCGTTAGAAGGTACGAAGAGCACCATTACCGATCTGATTCCGGCGATGGTGGGTTCTGCTGTCGGCGCAAAAGATTATGCTGCTGAACAACTTGCTGAAGCCAAGGCCAAACAGGAAGCGGCGGAAGCACGTTACCCCACAGCGTACAAGTCCTACAAAGACATCCGTGGTGCAGGTGACATTGCCGGTTACGTAGCCGAGACAATTGGTGAACTAGGTCCAGACCTGCTGTCGTTGCTAACCGGTACAGGTGTTGCCAGCGTAGCGGGTAAGCGTCTTGCCATCGGGCAAGCTGAACGACTGATTGCTGAACAAGCTGCCGAGACCATTGCTAAACGAGGTCTGACCGGCGAGGCGGCACAAGCCTACACCACAGCACTGCAAGCCCGTACCAGACCGTTGATTGAGCAGGCTGCGGGTAAAGGCAGCAGACTGGGTACGGAGATTGGCCTTCCGGCCTCGTCTTACGCTGTCAATGCACCGGATACGTTTGAGAGCATCTACGAAAAAACAGGTGAGCAGTCCCCCGGTATTGCTGCTGCGATGGGTGTGCCGATTGCTATGCTCGACACGTTCTTGCCCGGACGGATATTGAACAAGCTGGGTAACGGCGGCAAAGCAACTCTTGCCAGAGAAATCCTGAACGACAGCAAAGTACTGCCGGATACTTTTAAGTTAGCCGCTGGTAAAGAGTTTGGTAAAGTAGTAGCGGGTGAAGGTCTGACCGAGAGTGCACAAGAAGCACTGACGATTGCAGCCGAGATGATTGCCGGAGCCAAGGGCGACTTCTTCTCATCGGAAAACATAGACCGGCTCATCAACTCCGGATTGAAGGGTGCGATAGGCGGTGGCACGTTCGGTACGCCCGGTGCTATTGCCGAGGGTTTGCGGTCTAAAGCTGACCGTGCTGCCGCAGAAGAAGCAGCAGCTACTCCTGTTAACACACCTCAAGAAGCAATCAAGGCGCTAACTTATAACCCGTTTAACCCGGTAGTGTTTCCGGACGGATCGGTTGCCACAACGCCGGAACAAGTGCGGCAGTACGAAGAAGCGCAGTTTGCCAAACAGTACGCACCGCAAGCTGCACCGGAAGTTGTACCGGAGACCCCGGCATTCGCCCCCGAAGAACAAGCCGCCGAAGCGGCACGTCGTCAAACCGAAGCTGCCCCGCCTGTTACTTCTGCCGAAGAAGCTGCGCAAGCGTTTAAGGGTATCCGCCCCGAGACTGCGCCTTTGTTCCCGGAAGAGCCGGGGTTGTATGCTCCGCCTACCCCCGCTGCCGCACCCGCCCCGGTACTGACTAAGAAAGAACTGACGGCGCTTGGCATTCCAAAGAACGCCCCGGTGTTGAAGCGTCTAGATGGGCTGGACTTGTCCGTGCCTGAGAACCGTAACACCGCCATTCAACAGCTGTCGGCGTTTGCTGCCAACCCGATGGTCATACCAGAAGTAAAGGCACGGGTCACTGAGTTTGCACGAAGCTTACAAGAAGCACCGTCTGCCCAGCAGGGTGCGTTGCAGTTTGCCCCGCCTGCTCCGGAAGGTCCGGGGTTTACTCAGCCGCCTACCGCAGTAGGTGTGGCTATGAGCGATGCGCAACGCCGTCAGCAAGAAGAGGCAGCGTATACCGAGCGCCAAGCACAAGAAGAAGCTACCAAGCAGCAAGAGTTGGATCGAATTGCCAACCGTACTGCAGCACAACGTCAATTGCAAATCGCGGAGGAAGCCGACCGTGAAACCCAACGAGCAACCGAGCAAGGTGCAGCTGTCCCCGGAATTAGTGAGCCAAGCGCTATCGTGCCTGTATCACCAGCGCCAACCGCAGGGGGAGTTGCTGGCTTTGAATCTACAGCTGGAGCACTGGGAAGAACTGAGCAACCTGCTGTTAGCGTTGCTGCGGGAGCGCCGGGTGCAGTCGCTACATTAAAGCCAAAGCGCCCGATCAAAGGATTCGGCGCAAAGAAAGCTAAACCGAAAGCAGAGCCACAGGCCGAAGCTGCCCCGGAAGCCGAAGGCAAAGCTGCTCCGGAAGCCGCACCCCAAGTTGAGGCCGAACAGCCCCAAAAGAAAGCCGAGCCAAAGCGCAAGATCAAGAAGCCGGAACCCAAGGCCAAGGCCAAAGCGGAACCGAAGGCTAAGGTTGAACCCAAGGCCAAGGCTGAACCGAAAACTGCGTTTACGGTAGCAGACGAATTACGTGCTGCCGAGAAGGCACTTGCGGCTGAAGAACCCAAGAAACAGCGTGGCCGTCCGCGTAAAGAAGCCGTGTCAACGGAAGAGGAGTCGTTGCCTTCCGAAGAATTCATTGCTGATACCGTCAAAGCGTATGACAAAGTTGACGAGATTAACGAGCCGCGCTCAGTCAAAGCAGTAGAGCAGCTGCGCGACAGCAAGCCTACCGCCGGAAGTAAAGCTGCACTGGTTTACTTCAGCAAGAAACTGGGTGACTACCAGCTGCGGGTTATCGATTCGCTCAAGAACATTGCGTACGACATCGTAAACAACACGCCCATCTTCCACCGTGAGCGAGCAGCAAACGAAAAAGAAGCTGCCGGTTCGCTCAAGATGACAGGTATGCCGGTACTAGGTGAAAGTGCTGCCGAAGTTGCTTTCTTCCAAGGCATGAATGGTCAGACTGCAAAGCAAGCCGCAGTGTGGGTGGCGGATAACCTCGACGAGAAAGCTAACGAGACGCTGGCTAACCTGATCGCTGACTACACCGATGCCAAGATATACGCTGAAAGCGAACAGTTCCGTCGCATGATGTCACGCGGTACGGTTGGTCTTCCTGAAGACCGGCAAGATGTTACGGTCAAGCAGTACAAAAACGCCGAGGCTAAGTTACGAGGCGAAGAACTGCCGCATCCTGACGTTGATATAAGTGATTTTGAGCTTGGTGTCAGTCTTGCCATGCCACTGCATCCGGCGGTTATTACGGCGCTGGGCAACAACAACTTCACCCAAGCCATGCAGTTGATGGCACGGGATAAAGACCCGAGAACGGCGAAGCTGGCTACACGCCTGCTGGCTGCTGCGGTCAACCCGACAGTGCAGGTTGTTGAGAACCTGAAGAACGAAGCCGGTCAACCGGTTGCCGGTCTGTACGATCCGCGCACCAATACGATCAAGCTGGACTCCGTCCGTGGCATGACTGCCCACACCCTGCTCCATGAAACGGGACACTCGGCACTGTCACACGTGCTGGAGGATGCAGCTCACCCAGTCACCCGTCAGATGCAAACCCTGTTTAACGACGTGAAGGGTCTGCTGGATACCGCCTACGGTGCGACCAACCTGCAAGAATTTGCAGCTGAGGCACTGGGTAACCCGGAGTTCCGGGGCAAGCTGAACGGCATGAACATCAACGGTGGCAAGATCACCGCATGGCAGCGGTTTCAGAACATCGTCGGTAACTTCTTCCGCCGGTTGTTTGGTGTGGTTGGTAAGCCGCTGGATTCGGCACTGGACAAGGTAGACCAGCTGATCGATACGATCCTGTCGCCTGCTCCGGTTTCGCGTGACGCGGGTGCGCTATTCATGTCGTCGCTTGCCCCCAAACAAACCGTTCGGAATATGTTTGATTCCGCCATTAAGTTGACGGAAAAGCTGCCCGGGATGAACGCCGAACGTGCCGATGTACTGCACGAGTTTGTGGTGAACTCCTCGACCGACGCCGTACGGTCTGCGTTCCTTGGTTCGTTACCGCTCAACATACTGTCCGAAGTGGCTAGCAAGTACGTACCGGGTGCTGAGAAGATCGGCAAGCTGGTTAACGAACGCTCCGGATTGATACAAAAGCGCAGCGAAAAGATTGAGCCGTTGATCAATCGCGCCAACATTTGGACTAAAGCCAACCCGACCAAGGTGTCGCTGCTCAATGACGTGGTGTACTTCAGCACCACGCAAGGGGTAGACCCATCTAAAGATGAATCTGCGTATGCAGCTAAGTCGACGACGTCCAAAGCCGGTAAGGTAACACCGCCAACCGAAGAAGCAAAAGACAACGCACGTATCAAGATTGAGGCGTTGCGTAAGGTAAAGGCTGACTTTGCAAAGTTAGGGCCGGAGGGCCAGAAGTTGTACGTTTCGATGCGTGATGCGTACAAGGAAATGTACGACCAAATTGTGGCTACCCTTAGCAGCCGGGTAGATTCGGCGTTGAAAGATCAGGAAGACGCAGCCACAATCAAGAATGCAATCTTCCGTCGCTTGCTTGACAAAGGTAACCTTGACCCGTACTTCCCGTTGACCCGTCAAGGCAACTACTGGCTGTCATACACTGGCGTTCAAGAGGGACGGCCTGAATATTTTGTTGAAGCCTTCCAGACCGAACGTGCTCGGGAACGCAAGATTGCTGAGTTGAAGGCGCAGGGTATCGATGATGTTGAGAAGTACTCCAACCTCAATCAACTGCGCTACTCCCGTGTGCCGTCGACCTCTTTCATCAATGACGTGGTTAAGACGCTGGAGACAAACAAAGTCTCACAAGGTGCTACTGACGCTATCATAAAGCTGTTCTTGGATACGCTGCCTGAGACGGCGTTTGCCAAAGCATTTCAACCTCGTGAGAATCGGGCGGGTTTTGAGCGTGATGCTATTGGTGCGCTGGAACGCAAAACGTACAACACCAGCCGTCAACTTGCCAACATTGAGTACTCGGTCAAGCTTGAAGATGCGATGCGGGAGATGGACGAGTTCTCCAAGGGCATAGCTGCAGGTGTGGTAGGACCGGATGGTAAAAAAGCTGGGCAGGCTGACAACCGCATCATCAATGCGTACATTGCCGAGTACCGCGAGCGTATCAAGTTCATCAACAACCCGAGCATTTCCAAGTGGTCACAGTTTGCCACTTCGTTTGGATTCAATGCTTTGCTGGGGTTGAACATCTCGTCCGCATTTGTGAACTTGTCGCAGGTTCCGTTGGTGCTGTACCCCTACCTTGGCGGCGCATACACTTATGGTGAAGCGTCTAGCGCCATAGCTAACGCATACCGGGTGTTCACCGGCAGCGGGTTTGAGCGTAGGCAAGAAGTGCTGGGTACAGGCGGGAAAGAAAAAGACTTGCGTCGTGCAATGCCGTCGCTGGACAACTACGACTTTGATGCACCGGGTACTCCCGCCAAGTTGAAGAAGTACAAGACACTTGCACAGGTCGCCAAAGACCAAGGGCAGATGAGCAACTCGCAGACTTACGATGTGCTGGAAGCATCGGAGCGCACCACGCTGGGTAGTAAGGTCAACGCGGTAACAGGTTGGGCATTCCACCATGCGGAACGTATGAACCGCCAAGTCAGTTTGATTGCGGCGTACGACTTAGAGCTTGCGAAGCTCAAGAAGCAAGGTATCACCGGCCAGCAAGCTGAAGAGCAAGCTGCCAACCACGCCGTCTACATCGCTGAAATGACCCAAGGCGGTACGTCCGCTGCTTCTGCACCACGTATTGCCCAGAACGCGGTAGGCCGGGTGCTGTTCATGTTCAAACGGTACGGCGTGTCGATGCTCTACCTGCAGTTCAAGATGCTGCGGGAAGCTCTAAAGGGTGCTGACCCCAAGACTCGCAAAGCTGCGATGAGCCAGTTTGCCGGGTTGGTAGGCATGTCGGCACTGTTTGCCGGACTGCAAGGTATCCCGATGTTTGGTATTGCATCGATGGTCTACAACCTGTTTGCCGATGATGACGAAGACGATTTTGAAACGGCTACGCGCAAGCAGTTTGGTGAGTTCATGACTTACGGTCCGTTGAGCGGTCTGACCAACGTCGACTTCTCCAACCGTGTCAGCATGACCGACTTGCTAATCCGCGACATGCGGGAGGGTGATAAGCCGTCCTTCGTAACTGGCATATTAGAAGCGTTGGGTGGTCCGGTGGTGGGTGTAGCGTCCAAGATGGAGCGTGGCCTAAACCTGATGCGCGAGGGCAACATAACCCGGGGCATGGAGCAGATGCTGCCAACCGCTCTTGGCAACGCTTTGAAATCGGTACGGTTTGCTACCGATGGTGCGAACACCTTGCGTGGCGATCCAATTACCGGTGAAGTTAGTGCGTGGAACGTGGGCGCACAGTTCTTTGGTTTTTCACCTGCTGACTATCAGCGCCAGCTGGAGATCAACAACGTCAACAAAGGCATCGACAAGTACACCACTACTACAAAGACAAAGCTCTTACGTCAGTACTACGTGGCAGGTCGGGTTGGTGACTATGAAGCGCAAGATGAAATTAAAGGTGCCCTGCGCGATCTGTTCGATAAGCATCCCGCCTTGGGTAGCCTGAACAGTGCCATCAGCAGCTCGATGGAATCGCACAAGCGGTCGACCAAGCAGATGGTGAACGGTGTGCTGTACAGCACCAAGATGCGCGAAGAGTTGAAGGCTAACGCCGACGAAATGGATGACTGAGAAAAATACCCCGGCATTGCGCCGGGGTTAACTTCGTGGGAGAAGGTGACCGAAGGAGGAGGTCACAACGGCATCGTATCATAATGTGCGCCAGAAGCGCATGCCGTATTTCCCCGCTTCAATCCGCGTAAACCCGCGAAGAGCAAACCCCTTTTGTTTGGCAATGGTTGCTATTTCTTTGCGCAATTTCGCATGATTCAACGCCGGGATAAAAACGGAATGCCCAATCTGCATACCGTCCCATTCAACAACGATGGGCACTCCGTCCGGCACAACTGCATCAAGCTGAAACTTGGGCGAGATCCGTCGTAAGCGATTCGGGTTCGTCATTCATAAACTCCGTGCAGTCGATACACAGCACGTGGGCTGCTGGCAGGTTCATCCTAGTACCTCGGCTCATACGTTTCTTCTCGGTAGTAGCCTTGGTGCGACCTATCCGCAGTGAGTTGACCAGCGATGCGTAGTTGATCTGATGCTTGACGCACCATTCCTTAAACGGCTTGATCATCAAGAACATCTTCCGAATGTCGTACTCGTACCGCACAACTAGCGATACCCGTGGAGTACCGTCCGGAATTATCAGTGCCTCAGTATCACCAAGCGGGTTCCTGCCATCGTCTGTACTCTTGATCCGCAGGATGTTGTTGTAGTTCTCGGCCAAGTAGTTGTTGAGGATGGTCTCCGGTTCCAGATCAAGTGTGCCTATATCGAGCTTGGTAGCCTTGATGCTCTTGACTAGCCAATCAACAATCGGTGCAATCTGAAAGTCAATCAAGCCGATGCGCTTGGCAATGATCAACCCGGTGATGCCACAAGCTGCAGCTGCTGAGTAAAACCGATCTTCCGCCTTCAGACCAATCGCTGCATCAAGTTTTGCCTGTGTTGCTTTAAGCAGTGCTCTGACGCCCTCAATGTCGCTCATTACATACTGTAAAAAAGGAAGATACGCAGTACCGTACGTGCTACGCAGACGCAAACTTAGTTGATCGGTAACTGATTTGTCGGGCAGGTCTGCCTTGGTAACGTGGAACTCCAGCACCCGCGTCGCCTCGCCCTTGGGCATCGCCTTGTAAGCGGAGATGGTCTCCAGTATGGCTACGTTTCCAGAGGAGACACACAGCTGCTGCCATACCTCACCACGATAACGCTCGGTGTTGGCGCTCGGTCCCATCCGACCGCGCTGATGACCCCCCGTGTACTGATACACCATGTTGCTCAGTTCTTTAGGCGTAGCGTTGGTCAGCTCGTCCATAGGAAACACGATGTTCTTGTAAACCTCGGATCGGTTCATACGGCTGTTGAGTGTGTCGCGCTCCGTGGTCATCACGTCTTCCGGGTTACCCCAAATGCTAGCGCCGATCAGCAAAGCTACCGTCTTACCCAGTCCCGAGTCCTTGCTCCACAAGTGCACAATCACACCGTTGACCGCCGTCATCGCCATAAGCGGCGAGCCGAATCCACAGCCAAGGGCAAACTGATGCACCTCCATCTTTGGTTGGTTAAAGAAGTTGATCGTCTCTTTCCAGTCGTCCAACGTACCCCGTGACCGAAAGTAAGGAAACATTCTTATCGTAGCCGATGATGGTGGGTTCAGCTGCACCTCGTTAGCAGTGATCTCCTTGTCTCCCACGACAAAGGCGCTAAGCGAATCGTCAACCCAACCAAACTGCCTTCTTGCTACATCCGCTGAAATATTCATTTGTAGGTGGTTCACCCATGCTGTGATGTAGTACATCAATTCGTCCATCTTCACGACAGCTACGCCGCTTGCGGACATGTATTTTCTAAACTCATCCTTCGCCAACACTGCAGCCAGCGGAATCGTGAACTCCCGCACCCCGTCATGCGGCAGGTGCAGCCGGATCAGCACTGCCTCCCCCACCTCCGGGTCAACCATGCGGCGCACGACATACAGGTCATGGTGGTAGACCGGCACATCGATGTCCACGTCCTCGCCTCGGGTACGCTTGAACACACCACCGTTCTTGCCGCGAATGTAGGGCGGCGGGTACTTGGGGATGATGTAAGTCTGCACCGGGGCTTGTGGCAGATCGGCTGATGCCGCGACTACAATGTTGTCTTCTTCACTTGCTTCTTCAACCTCCCGCCCTAATGAAATCGGCGAGCGGATAACACCTTTGTTCGGGCAACCTTCGCACCCACCGGGACGCAGCTTCTCAAACGATTCGCAGGTGTACGGACCTTTGGTCTCAGATGCTTTCTTCTCGGTGTACGCAACGTCGTAATCGGGGTGCTGCTTGGAGATGGCGTGAATTGCTTTGATGCGGTCAACGCAGTAGTTGGCAACGGACAACCCTGCTCGCCATAACGGTTCTTCGATGTCTGCTTGGTTCTGTGCAATATGAGCTATCTGCTGACACCCGATACCCTTGGATGTCTTGATCAAAATGGTTTTGAACTTGCTAACGAAACTGCCAAGAAGCGACTTAGTTGCGTCATCCATTTCTCTTGGCGTGAAATCCTTCACCTTCCACGGCATCACACCAACCACATCCTTGAATGCTTCCAAGGTAACCGTGGTCAACTCGGTGCTGAGTATCTCCACAACGGCGGGTTCATCGCCCTTGTAGTTGAACGTACCGGGAACGCGCAGAATCCTAGCCACGTCAGCAGTGACCGCCGGATCAGCATGCAGCTCATGCTTTACGCACAAGTCCTTCAGCGACTGCGCCACAGGTAACCACTCGGCCTTGCCTATCTCTTGCGTGAGTGGCCAGTAGACGTGCACCCCCCTGCCAGAGTTGACTAGCACCGGGCGTGGTAAGCCCGTGGTCTTGCAGAACGCTTTTACCGCAGTGATACCCTCGACTTGATTCGCGTACGGCTTACCTACACCGCAGTCGATATCAAGCCAAAACGATTTGAGCAAACTTACGTTTGTCGCCCTGCGTGACTCACCATCAACAAATGTAGCCAGTGCGTAGTACGCATCAAATCCGTTACCTTGTAACTGCTGTGCTACCTCAGCAGCTGCATCCAGTGTTGGGTAAAACTTTTGTACTCGGTTCTCGGAGTCCTTCTTCAATCCAACGACACAGTAAAAGCCCTCCGCTGCCAGTACTGTTCGTAAAAAATCTAGTGTGTCCATTGTTAGCCCGTAGCCATGCTGTCAAGAAAGTAAAGCCCCCGCTTTTACACGGGGGCTTGTCGCAGGCGTAGCCGATTGGGTTCAGTCGTCCCACTCGCCTACTAGGTCAGCAAGTTTAGGCTCAGGTGCAGGCTTCTTGGAAGCAGCTTTTTTCGGCTCCTCGATTTCCGCGCCCTCATCCTCGTCCTCTACAGGTTCCGGCTTCTTAGCAGCCTTAGCAGGTTTAGCAACCACCTTCTCTTCCTCTTCTTCTGGAGCAAAGAGTGCCGCTTTCGGTGAGGGGATAACACCGTCTGTCTGTGCTACGTTCAAGCTAACCGCCGCAATTGCTTCCGGCGAATCACGCAGCTCGCACACTACCGCATACTCTTCGTCGGTCAGCGGACGGATAGCCTTGAACACAAGTTTCTCCTGCGTAGCTGACGTATCAAAGCGAACCTCGGTGATGATCTGGGTGATCGGTGTACGGTGCTCTCCCAAATGCTGCGCGTACTTTTGCAGCGGCATCTTGCCACGCTCGCCATCGCCAAAAATAGAAGTGGCGGGAGCGATCAGCTGGTACACCTCACGACGGTCAATCTCGCCATCGAGCAGCACAGCAATACGGCGTTGGTAGCGGCAAGCGCGACCCGTACCTGTACCGCTACCCTTGATGTTCTGTGGGCACGACATGCAATTAGCAGACTGCTTATCCAGTGCCTCTGCATCAGGCTTCTGCCCATCAGATGACCAGCACGACGGCTTGGTAACTTGGCCTTCCACGTACGATCCCGAATAGAAAATACGTGAGTTGAACGGAGCAACACGAACCACAGCCATATTCATGGCTCGCTCTTCGCTGACACGGTGCTCCTTACCACCGATCATTTCACGGAACACGCCACCCTTGATCGACAGACGGCGCATACCGACACTGGCTGGGCTGCCTGCAAGAGCTTTGGTATCGTCATCCATCTCACCGTTGGCGCTAGCAGGGAGTGGGGCTTTGAACAGAGCTACGTTTGACATATCGACTTCTCCTTAGATGTCCTGATCAGGACTAATTTTTTCTATGACTGCACCCGGAACGATGGCTTCGATGGTCTGAGCCGGAGCCGGTGATTCTTCGGTACGCTGTTTGAACGCCGCGTCCAACTCGGAGAACCTGAGCCGGTACAACCCGCCTACCTTGATGGCAGGTACGATCTTGCGGCGAATCCATGCACGTACGGTTGATATCGACACTTGGTAATGTGCCGCGACTTGTTCAATGGTGGAATAACCCTCCATTATTTTCTCCTTATTGTTACGGTGTACTCGTTTGACGAATTCAGCCCCGGGGGAATCAGTTCAGGATTATCAGCAACGAACTCCTTCATGTTCCCCTGATGCAGTCTCTTCTCCAGTAGGTACGGTGCTTCGTTCTCAAGCACGAACTTATGAAGACTTTCCCAGTCGGACGTTGAGTACACCGTTCGCACCGTGCGGTATGCCACACCGTTTGGGGTTCGGATGCTATCAACACCGTTGGTCTTACAATGGTCGAGCAAC
>Ga0181338_1000194_pt1 | contig 13280 bp, 17 predicted proteins | sample Sp13VDMM110SD_FD_122168 | JGI IMG/M metagenome (GOLD analysis project Ga0181338, IMG submission 122168) | Freshwater viral communities from Lake Michigan, USA - Sp13.VD.MM110.S.D | ecosystem: Environmental > Aquatic > Freshwater > Lake | place: USA: Michigan | collected 2013-04-23
AACAATACTACTGAAGATGCTTATATAGCAGGCTTAACTAATGTATCTCCTATTGATGGTAAACAATTTGTGTTTATAAATCTAAGCAGATGTACTGATGATATAAAAACATTTGGTTTAGTTATGCATGAAATGATGCATTTATCTCTTGATTTACATAATAATGATTTATTTCAAGAAGAAGAAATTATTACATGGGCAGAATTAGAAAGTTATAAAGTATTTAAACTAATAAAAAAAACAAAACTATGGAAAAATTAACAGCTAAAGTAATGACACAATTACTTAAAGACGAAAAAGAAATTGTTTTCAAAGCAGAGATTGATCAACTTAAAAAAGGAGAAGCATTGAAAGTTGCAAAATCAGAATGGACAAAGATAACTGCACCAAATGTTTATTATCCGAGCAAGAAGATGAAAGGAATTGTAACTGTGAAAATGAAAGGAGATTTCTTTTTTATTATTAAATTACAAGATTAATGAATGAATTTATATGTAGTGAGTGTGGTACTAAGTACAGCTCACCAGAATTAACACCTCCTCCAGGTATTAAATGGAGTGATGGCCATGTATGTACACCCAAACCCTTAAAACAAACCACTTAATATTAAAAACCATGATTACAAAAGAAATTATTGAAAATCCTCTGTTTATAATAGAGAAGAACAAGTACATTAAATTTGATATTGAATCAAGTTTATATAAAAGACTTAAGTTGCGTACAGGCATGGAAATCTCTAAGAATTTTATGTCTATGGAAATACAAAAACAAATGGAAGTATTTGGCATAGTAGGCACATTTTATGTTCCATTAAGTACAAAATCAATAAAAATAAATATACTAGGCAATGAACATGAAATGCCAGTAGAAAATAAAAATGCAAGTGATGATGAATCTGGAAAGTTTATATCTGTTAATACATTTTTACCTATTGATAATGGTGATTTAAAAAACACTGATATATTTACGATAGCCAAAACATTTATTATGGAAAATTCTCCATTTGCAATAAGTGTTTTATTTAAAGAAAATATTGTAATGGTAAATCAAAATAATGGTAAAGAGACTACTATAAAAGACGCTATTACACATTATACAGAATTTTCTGATACATCTTTTATTGTTTCTTGTTATAAAATAATGGATTTATCAGAACTTTTAAATTCAGATACAATAAATAGTATTAAAAATAGAGACATTAAAAAACTTCTTTCTGGTTTAAAAGGTGTACCAGAAGGAAGAAAAATACAAGTTCCTTTAGGCATTTATTCTATTATAAAGGGAGAGTTAGATGAAACAGATAGTGTAGAGATGGCACAATCTTTAGATGCTAGATTTCCTTGTTTTGCTGAAGAAAACTTTGAAGAACGTAATCAAATGATATTCTCTAATGATCTTGATGCAAAAATAACAACTTCATCAGAAAACTTATATCTATTTGAAAATCTTGATAAAATAATTTATCTTTCTTCTAAGGATATTACAGAAAATATAAATGATGATATAACAAATTTCTTAAAAAGTCTATAATTATAAACCCCAGAAACACAGACCCAAGATGCCGTACATAAAAGAAAAAAGTGCAATCTTCACTAAAATAAGAGGAAGTGCACAGAACAACTATGGATACAATAAAGATTCATTTTTTATTACTGATTTTAATGATCAGAGATACGATATAACATATACACCTGAAGAAGAATATACATTACCCGATGTATCTAAGAATTTAAAGTTTTTTAAATGCCTTAGAATGAAAGTGGGCAATAAGTATTTAAGTGATATTAAAACAGGCCCTCTTGCTGTAATGTCATCTATGATAGTATCATTTATGTCTGTACAAACTGTATTGTTATATCTATCTAATTACCCTGAAAGGGTAAAGCTTATGTATAGAAAAGACAATAATATATATGCTTTATTTGAGATTTATAGTGATGAGGAGATGTTAGATGTATGGAACGTCAATTATCTTATAGGTCAAATAGATCTTACTAAGTATAGTGAAATCTTAGAAACCAATATTACAGGTATCAAAAGTTTCTTCATAACAGGTATGGATAAAAAAGCAAATAATTCATTGATAAAGCTAGGTATGAATCTTGAAATTAAAATTTATGAATGAAAAAGAGACAAGCTTTAGTTACACAGACTATATTCAATTGACTAGAATAGTTAAGAAATGTAAGGTAAACAATATCAAACAATTCAATTATAAAGGCAATGATTATCTTACAGTGTATGCTGAACATGTAATAGAATACTTAGCAACAAAATTTAAAAACTAAATTAATTATATGAAATATTATTCAGACTCATAATCAATAGGTTATGTAAAAGACTGTATATCAGTCTATTATATTTGTTCTTTATTTTGATTAGTTAAAATAAATATGTAATATTGTAAGTCAAACAAGAGTATAAAAGCTCATAGAAAATAGAAAATGGAGGACAAAATAGAAAACAAAGAGAAAGAACCGGATGACATCAAGCAACGGTTTTTAGATTTATTCAACATCTTCCCTCGTGGGAATCCTGAGAGCTGTTTTACAGTATATAAATATGCTCTAAGCACATTCAAAACTTTTGATGGTAATCTTGTTACAGAAGATATCATAAAATTAAAATGGACTGAATATATTTCATTCTGCCAAAAAGAAAGCAGACAAGAAAAATACATTAAGTCTTTTGAGAAATTCTTAAACGATAAGGATTTCAATACAAATTTTAATCCCAAATTAGGAGGCAAAAGCTTTCTTGATAAATATTAAAAAAATATGACGACATCAGTAGAATATCAGTATAATTTAATTAAACAATGTTTTAATGATAAGGAGAAATTCTTATTCTGTATGGAAAGAATCCATAATGTAAAAACATTTTCTGATAAATCTTGTCAATTGTTTTGGAAGATATTTGTTGCAATATATAGCAATGGGGAGAATATTTGTCAGTCAACAGTAATAGATGTAATTACTCAAACAAATGCAGAGCATAAAATAGAAGATTTCAATGCTATCATTGCTTATATTCACACTGATGAAGGTGAATGGCAATATCATTTGTTTTATATACAAGAGCAATACAAAAAGAAACTATTGATTGATCATGCACAATGGCTTATCACAAATATTACTAAACCAAGTAAAGATTTATCTATTGCCACTCATGAGGTACTAGCTGAAGCAGATAGTATAGATACTAAATCTGTATCATTTTCAGAAGCTTATAGAAGCACATTAAGTGTTATCAAAGCCATACATAGTGGACAGGTACGCTCTATGTTAATAACAGGCAATCCTGTATTTGATAAATGTTTAGCTATCTCTCAAAGCAAGTATATTCTTATAGCAGCTCAAAAGAAGATAGGCAAGTCAAGGTTTATGGTAGATATTATAGATAGAATTGTCAACAATAACAACAATATTGCGATACAATGGTATTCATTTGAGATGCAGTCAGATGAGATGATTAGGTGTTTTATAAGCAGAAAAGTACAGTTAACAGATCGTCAGATAATGAGTAGAAACTACACACTCAAAGACGATGATATGTCATCTATTGAATCTGCTGTCAAATACTTTGAAAAGTATCCTATTGAGTTTATTGATGAACCATGTGATATGTTTCAGATATCCAGTAAGTTCGAAAGATTTAGTGAGCAAAATAGTGATAAACATTGTATATGTATAATAGACAATCTTGGTCTTATTAAGCCTCATATAAACGAACAGACAGCTTTTGAGGATGATGTGGCAAGGATTATTAAGAACCTTCGTGATAGAACGAAAGGAACGATATTTATGCTACATCACTTAACAAAAGAAAGTGAATCAAAGTGGAATAAAGATAGCGGCTATGAACCCAAGCTAACACACATAAGGGGTAGTAGTCGTATATCGGATTTTGCCAATCAGGTTATATTATTACACAGACCTGATAATTACGATGACCTTATAGAACAAGCAAGAATGCAGGGCAAGTTAGATAAGATAGATGGGTTATTTATTGTAGATATAGCCGCTAATCGTGATGGTGAGATGAATAAGATTTCATTTGATCATAATATTAAACACTGCTGGTTTAATGAAAGAAATAATCAACCTATAGAATAATGCCAAAAAAATCAGTAAAAGACTATTCTGAATTTCTTGCTATTAAATATGGAATATCACACAAACACGCTCATAAAATCCTTATGCATGGATTTAAGAATATGTGTAGATACATAGAAGGTGGCAAAGACATTAGAATTCCACATTTTGGTCATATATATTTTAATAAAAATAAGTTTTCAAACTATGTAAAAAAAATAAAAGATGAAACAAGAATCAGAAGAACGCTTAAAAACACAAAAGGCAATAATTGAGCATCTATGGGATGCTTTAGCGGTCATTGCCCAAGAAGGTAACTTACAGGATAAGTTAATGGGAGTTGCTATTAGCTCTATTATTTACAGTACAAAACAAGAAAATGAAGATGCAGGTAATGGCATATGTGAATACATTGAAAAGACAATGAATCATTCACTTGCAAATGGTTCTATTAAACCTGGATACATAGAGCATCCTTTATTGTGTCTTGAGAACATGGGATTAGCCAATGTTCAAGGTTTAATAAATGACTTTAAGATTGAACAAAAAAGCTCTATTCATGAATATGATCGTATAGATAACAATCATGCTAATGGTTATGAAGAGTCACAGCAAGATAAAATGGATTTTATGAAAAGTGTTGTTGACGATTTAAATGTTAAGTTTAGTGAAGGTGAAATAAATTCAGATGAAATGGAAGAAGAGCTTAAAAAGGCTATCTTAAAAGCAAATAAAGAATTTTTAGATGCCGATAAGATGAATATCATTCATAAAGTAATCTCTGATACACCTAATATAAGAAACAAAATAGTGAGTGATTTATTTACAATATACACGCATTATAAATCTTATGTAGATAAGCATTTAGAGAACTCTGAAAATGATACAGAAGCAAGAGATAATAAAGCTGCACTTACAATGATCAAAACAATTATGATAGCTCATAAAATAAATATGACTAAAGAGCTATATAGTGTATTTTGGGATAACAAAAAAGAGATGGGCAGATTAGTAGATCTTGTTAATGAGCTTATGGCAGCTAATAAACAAGATTGTAATGAGTTTTTCTTACTTGAACACATAGACAAAGAAGAACAAAAGAGGCTTGAAAACAAGATACTTAGCGATCCTGAATTTGATGCTAATATGAAAAAACAAATAGAAGACTTATTTAACAATCCTAATAATTTAAACTAAATGGCAAGAACCTATTTAATACTTGGCCCATCGGGTCGTGGTAAATCAACGTCTTTCGAGAACTTAGACAAGGCAACAACTTTAATTATTAATAGTGAGCGTAAGGCACTTCCATTTAAGAACTCTAGTTCTTTTATACAGGTAAGGCCCAAGACAGTAAGAGAAGTATTTGAAACGCTTAACAAGTACAAGAACAGCGATAAGCTTAAAACTCTTGTCATAGACAGCTTTTCATCTATTGCAGACCTTATTGTTCATGAGATGCGTGTAATGTATTCTGGCTTTGATATATGGCAAAAGAATTCTGAAAAGATATATGAGTTCTTTAAAATCATCAAAGAATACAATGATAACAACATAGATGTCATTGTCACAGGACACGATGAAACTCTTGAAGGAGATACAGGTACCGTTAAACGCCTTAAGGTAAAGGGCAAAGAATGGGAAGGTATAGTAGAGAAAGAGTTTGACATTGTATTGTGGGCAAGTGTTACTATGATAGATGAGACTAATGCGTCTTATCAGTTTATAACACAAACAAATGGAGTATTTCCTGCTAAATCACCTGCTGGTATGTTACCACGAAGTATGTACAATGATATGGCAAATATCCTTACTTTAGCTCATCAATATGATGGGGTAGTAAAAGAAGAGATAGTTGAAAAATTAGAGAAAATAGAAACAATCTAATGATTCATAATCTAGAGATAAAAGAACCCATATGGAAGACTAGAAGCGTAGGTGTAAGCATATTAAATATGCAACAAAGCGATATAGTCCATATGACAGTATTGTACAAAAATGTAGATGGAAAGCAAACGTTTCCTTATACATATGAGTTGACGGCTCTAGAGATAAGCAATTATCCTTTAAAATACAAAGCAAGGGGAGTGCCGTTATATGATGTACCTATTAAGAATTTCCGAATAATAAATCAAACAATTATTAACCCTCAAAAACAAACAAACATGCTATTTAACGCAAATGAGATCAAAAAGCTTTCCGAAGAAAACAAGGAAAGATCAGGAGTGGACTCTAGAGTCAAAATTCCTATGGGAGAAAATGTATTATCTATTATAGATATTACTATTACAGAAGATAAATCTAAAAATCTTCGTTTAGTAATTGAAGTAATGAAAGATACACTACACCGAAACATTAAAGAAGGCTACAGGATTTCAGGAGAAAACTCCCAAATTGATAAGTCTAGACTAATTGAGTTCTTTGAAAGAGCTTTCCATTATGTAATTCAGCCTTGTCAAGATGAAAAAGATTTAGTAACACAGCTAAAGAAGTTTGTAGGTAAACGTGTAAAGGCAGCCGTACGCTATGAGATGGGTCTTTATAATAGCAAAGACGGAGAAAACTTACTTGTTCGTTATCCTAAATTATGGTATGTTACTTCAGAAGGAGATACTGCTTTTAAGGTAGATATCAACAAATGTATTAAGCCATTGAACAAGAAAGATATGGATCGTGTTAATGCATTGCGTGAGATGGGTCATGAAGTAAGAGATCCAGAAGAAACACCTAAAGCTACAGTTAGTACACCTAATCCAACAATTTTAGGTAAAGATTCTGATTTGCCATTTTAATACAATTCTTTTTTACATATAGAAAGGCTTGTAAGTGTACAGGCTTTTCTTATATGTAACATATTAAACCAAAACCAATTAAAACCAAAACTAATGAATCAAAGAAAAATCAAAACCAACCTTTACGGAAAAGAAGAAATGTTTAGAATTATTGCATTAGGCGAAGCAACAAAACTGCCTATTTTATTTGTAGGCCCTCCAGGCGTAGCTAAAACAGCAGTTCTAATGGACTATGCAGCAGCTATGTATAACGGAACAAAAGAAGATGTTAAAGGCAAAACATTTATAATTGAGCTTGATGAGGCAACTAAAAACTCTGAGATAAAAGGTCGCCCTGATATGAAATCTCTCTTAGAAGATAAGCGTTACGTAGTAGAAGCACCTATTGCAGATGCTGAATATGTGCTTATTAACGAGGTAGATAAGGGTTCTTCAGGTGTAAGAAATACACTTTTATCTGTAATGCGTGAGAAAGCATTATTTCTAGGCAATGAGGTAAGAGAGTGTAAGTGGAAGCTATTTGCAGGGTCATGCAATGAAATCAACAAAGACCAAGCAGATGCTCCATTCTGGGATAGATTTATGATTAAATATCGTGTAGAAAGAGTTCAGATAGATGTAATGTTTAATTCATGGGCTGGAGAGAATATAGAATTTGCAATAAATATTCCTACATACGAAGAAATTACACAAAGCAAAATAAATCAGACTAAAATGCGTCAATTTGTGAGTTATATTCATAACGATGTATCTGATCGTACTATCTATCAAATACCTTTGATTGTAAACGCTATTAAGATCATCTGGGAGTGTTCTGACACAGAAGCTATCATAAAGGCTTGTGACCTTATAGCACCCGGCAAAGCGGCTAATTTAGGCTCACAGATAGAGGATAAGCGTATCACTGCTGTAAAGACAAAGATTTCTCAGATTAAATCTGTAACAGATGTAGATCAGATGGGTATGTTCTTACATGATCTTGAGAAAGAATTCAAAAAGTTAAGTAAGCAAGATGACCTTGCTGATGACTTAGCTGACTTAAAGAATATGCTTAAGAAAGAAGTTTCTGCAAGTAAAGTATGTAAAATTATACTTGAAAGAAATCAAGTTACTACTGTTGTAACACCAAAAGTAGCAAAAGCACCAAAAGCTTCTACTGCTGTTAATGCAAATGAACCAGTTGAAGAAGATTCATTACCATTTTAAATAAAAATAAGGGGAGGACAAACTGTCCTCTCCTTTTAATTAATATTAATAAAAACTAATATGAGCCAAGGATATTTTAATTATTGGGAAGATGACTTAGACAGTACATCTTTAAACACAAAAAATACATATGGAAATACATCTCTTTATGGTAATTATTATGGTAGCTATGGTATAGGTTATTCTAATAAATTCTTTAAATACAATACAAAAGAAACAAAATCAATTATAAATCCAGATATATCTTATTGGGAAGAAACTGATTTACTTGATAAAGATTTTAGACAGATATTTGAAACAATTTCAGAATTTAAAAACAGCAAATCAGGAAATAATACAGATACAGATAATGTTGTTTATTCTTTAATGAACACAAATTCACAATCACATCTTCCAAGTAACATGGTTGATGGTGGTAGTGAAGATAAGCCAAGTTTTCAAGCATTTGCTAATACAAAAGGATTCCCATCTATGAATCCAGCGGGCTATTCATCACAACCAGGAGAACCCGAATTAAATATAAAAGAAAAAATGTGTCTATTTATAGATACAATATATGAATACACTGATCTTATTAGAAAAGACAAGGGTTATGCAGAAACTTTTATTAATTCAGGAGGAACTAATGAAAACCTAAATGATATGAGATATAAATCAGCAGCAGGATTTCTTACTATATCAGACAATATTTCAGAAGATGAAATTAATATGATGAAAATTGATTTCTATAAAAACTTTTATAATAAGAATATAGAATTTGATGTAAAAGAAGGCGAAGCATGGTGGTTTAAACTTCTTTCTAATATGGATAATTATATGATGAAAATGATTAGCAATGGTTCTAAAATAAATAGCACCATTTTAGCAAACAATTTTTATAAATCAGCTATAAAATCTATTTATGAATATATCAAACAAGTAACTGAAAGTACAGGAGTGCCACCTGAATGGAAAGATGAACTTGGTAATTCAGGAGGGGAAGGCCAACCTGAAATGCCACAGGCATTAAAAGATTGTATTGGATCAAATCAACAACAGGCAATGGATAATTCTCTTGAAGAGATAAAAAACATGGAAAACATGATGTCTTCATTAGGAATAGATCCATCTAAGGCAAATGACACTGATTTAAAGGATGTTAAACAACTTTGTGAGCAATTGCAAGGTGTAAAGATTAATAAACACGACATTGAAAAGTTTATTAAGTCATCTATTAAAAGCTTTAACAGTTGCTTTAGAGGTCATCGTTCTACTCTAGAAGAGTCTTTATTTGAGTCAGAAGAGATAGAAGACTTTGCAGACTTTCATCTACTAAGCAACGAAGCTTTATATGATGATATGTCTGTTGTTAATTCAAGATACAGCATGAAGTATGATATTTATGTAGATTGCTCTGGCTCTATGGATGCAGATGTACTCTATGGCGAAGAGTCAATTAAAAGAATCATACTTGCAAAAATCCTTGCATTCAAAATGAACAAAATGAACCTTATTGGTGATGTATATGGATTTGAAGGAAATGTATATAAAATCAATGATATTATGAGTGAAATTGATGCAAATGGAGGTACTTGTATAGACAATTGTATTAAACAAATAAAGACTACTGGCAGACCATCTATTATTTTAAGTGATGGCGATGATAGAATAAATGAATATGATGAAAACGCATTCTTATTTACAATATCAAATGGTTGTACAGGTAAAGGTCTTATTACAATGATTGAATCTAATCATGCTATGCATTATGATAATGGTAATTTCTATAAATATAAAGTAGAAAACAATAAGCCAAAAATTGATTTAACAAATAAAATCTAATTAAACTAAACTGATATGAATGGAAAAGAGTTAATCCTTTCTCAGATTTCAGAATACGATATTTTTAGACATTATATTGGTAGTGGTTTCAAGTTGGGTGTTGCGATGACCTCTCCTCTTCGTGAGGAGAGGCATCCTTCATTTAACGTCTATCGAAATAAGTCAGGAAAAATGTATTATAAGGATTTTGGAGAAGGGAATGAAAACAATGGTGATTGTTTTGACTTTGTTAAAAGGTTGTATAATGTAGAGTTTTCAGAAGCTATTGATATTATAAAAAATGACTTTGGAATAGAGAAAAGTTATAAATATCAACGTAAATCTGGAGCTGGACTATTTATAAAAGATAAGAAAGAAGAACCTGTTTTAGAAGAAAATGAACCAATTGTATTTGATGTTAACTTTTACGATAACATTCAATATGAGAAAAGTAGCATTATAAACTTCTTTATAAGTTACATATGGTTTGGTAAATATGTTTTCTTAGAAACGCTTTTGAATCTCAATAAGTTAAGGTTTATACAAAGTGTTAAATTCACTTCTAGAAAAGGTTATAATATAAATATAGAATCTACAGAACAGTCACCTATATTTATGTATAACTACAACAATGACAAAAAAAGGTTTTATAGACCATTTGAAAAGAAGATGAAGCATTTTGGTAACATTCCAGGAAATGAATTCTTTCTTCAGGATATGCTAGAAGACTATCTCAAAGATAAAAATATGAGAGATAAGATTCTAATAATTACTGGTGGTCAAAAAGATGCTATTGTCTTAAACTCTTATTTTGATAAACTTGCATTTAGTACATGTGTGGGTTCCGAATCTTCAAATATTAATTATGAATACATTAATAATCTTCTTGCAGAAGGAATGATTAAAAGTGAAAACATAATTATATTTTATGATGACGATCAGGTAGGAGAAAAAAATGCTGTCAAAATTTCTAGGATGCTAAATTGCAAGTATATAGGGTGGGGAGAATTTAAAAGAATATATAAGCTACAGCTTAAAGCCATTATAAACCATCAATGTGATGACAATATAGATTTACTTATTGCCGCAATAGATGATTGTAAAGATATTTCTAAAATATGTGAGTTGACATTAAATATGCTTAATTATCTTTCATCTGATGAAATAAAAACTTTTATGTATAGATACAATATATTATTATTTGATTGTCTTTTTAATAAACAAACACTAAAACAAGCTAGTATATGACAACAGAATCACTAGAACCACAGAAACCAGACACAGGGAGTTTTCAAGGAAGTAAATTTAAAATAAGACTTAATCAAACTGTTATTAAGCTACTTAACAACTTTGATATGTCTAATCCTGATTTATGCCCAGCACAGATTAAAGAAACATGCTTTTCTGACAGCAAGTACACATCATTGCCAACGGCAGCTATGATGAAGGGGCTTGTATTTGAGAACGCTGCTCTTGATTTAAACAGAGAGATAGATTTCCCTAAACTTAAAAATGGCAATATATCTGCTGACTATGAACGTATCTTTAAACAAGCAGATAACTTTAAAGAGATAGCCAAAGACCATGAGATAGTTATTGCTGAATCACAGAAATACATAGAGATAGACTATTCTGATGAAGTAGTGTTATTTGGTACACTTGACTTTGTGGGTTCATTTAAAGAAAACGACACTACATTTCATCCTGAAGCTATTGTGGATTTAAAGCTTACAGGCAACTTGTTTTCTACATTTGGCGACTATTCATGGGCATTTCCATATAACATCAACCACCTTCAAGCATTTGTCTATAATGAGCTTTATCTTCGTAAATATGGAAAGGAGTTACCATTCTTTTATATGGTATTTGATTACACTCCTTCTATGAACCACAAGATATTTAAGAAGCGTGTAGATGCCTTAGATAAAGCCACTATGCATGAAAGCATACGTTCAGCAGTAGAGAAGATTAAATATTTTGATGAGAATGGATGGATTGAAATACCAAGGCATGACAGGTGTTTATTGTGTCCTATTAATGAAACGTGTAAAAGCTACACAAACAAACGAACAATAGAAGAAATATGAAACAAGTACACCCATATGTATATGCAGGACTGACAACTCAATATACAATAAACTTTGAATTAATTAAAAAGACTTTTCTTAAAGGATATAATGAATCAGAATATTCTATGATATGGGAAAAGCTAATTAGCACCACACGTAAAAGATGCAATGTAATTATAAGACAAAAAATAATATACTTATCTTATTTGTTACTTTCTCCTAATAGACCATCAGGAATCCCTGAATCTATACCAATTAAAAAATCTAATAATATGACATTAAAAGATTTAGGTGAGGCGTTTAATAGAGATCATTCTACCATATCTTATAGTACAAAATTTGTTCAAAATCAAATTGATGTAGATAAAAAGTTTTGTAAAGAAATGGAAGATTTATGTACAGATATATTTGCTTCTTTAGGGCATGATGTAAAAATTAAACTAAAAGAGATACTTATATTTAATCATCAATTTAAAAACCAAAGAAATAGATTTATTAACAATAAAAACGTAGAACTATGTGCTCATTAATTAAAAGATGGATTGAAGAAAACATGCAAGAAGAACAATATGATAGTGATTATCAAGATTACCTTTATTATAATTACCAAAATATAATAGAATGTAATGTAAAAGAAACAGGCACTTGTTGTAATAACTCAAATTGCTCTGATTGCAATACTCAATTTAAAAACCCCTAAACTAACTAAAATGAAAAATGAAATCGTAACAAAATTTATACCTGCAACAACAGATGAAAAAAGAGAAATGTTATATAATTTATATCCTTTCTTAAACGAAAAATATGATTTAGCTAATAGAATTGTTCTTGAGTCTGGATTAGAAAATGATGCAATTACTTATGATAGTAATGCTAATCCATTGTCAATTAATTATATGTTTTATACTCAAGACATTGTTCTTAAAAAGTTTTTAGAAGGAAATAATTTAAAAAGTCCATATTGTAAATTTCATTGGGAAGCCTTAACTAAAAGATTTACAGACCAAAATGATTTGCATAGAGAAAGAAACAATCAAGATTATGCTTTTTCTGCTCATTATCTTGGTAATATAAATTATAGTTTAAATTGTAAAAATAAAAGCAAATGGTATTTTCATAGCAAAATAGACTCCTATGTAGAACTTGAATATTTTAATACAAGAGTTGATTTAGCTGTACAATTAGTAGCAGGATCACATGCTAATGAATTTGCTAAAAATAATATAATATGTTCTTCTACTTGGTTCATTAATAAAAAGAATGAATTAATAAGATATACTCTTGAAATTAGTAAATCAGGACAAGGATTTTATATTTAT
>Ga0181338_1000196_pt1 | contig 13206 bp, 14 predicted proteins | sample Sp13VDMM110SD_FD_122168 | JGI IMG/M metagenome (GOLD analysis project Ga0181338, IMG submission 122168) | Freshwater viral communities from Lake Michigan, USA - Sp13.VD.MM110.S.D | ecosystem: Environmental > Aquatic > Freshwater > Lake | place: USA: Michigan | collected 2013-04-23
AGAAGTCGAGTATTATATGTTTAATAATGATGAATTACCACGCCTCAAAGCGGAATATGAGAGAGTAGAAAGAAGATACCACGATTTTTTAGACGAACCTTCGTTTCATTTAATTAAAAGTCAGTTAATAGAAATAAAAAGAAAGCTTAATTTTCAAGACAATATAAACGCAGGACCACAACCTCCGCCACCACAAGAAGCAGGAGGGCGTTATATCCAACCGATCAACCACAAACCATCGGAGAAATATTGCTGCGGTGCAGGAACGCCGCCGAATATATTATATAAACCTTTTTAACCCGTATTAAATAGTTCTCTCTACTTTCTATTTCAAAGACCTAAAATAATAATCAAAATATAAATTTTTAGTTAAAAAAAATTGTAATATACCTACTTATATTTTTTGTATAAAATTGATTTCCTTTTTTAATAAAAAATAAAGGGTATAAGTATATAAGAATGATAAGTAATCTACGACCACCATATGGAAGACAAGGAAATAAATACCCTATAAGGGACAAGATTATTCCGTTGATACCCCCGCACGATACATATGTAGAATTGTTCGCAGGATCTGGCGCGATATTCTTTAACAAAGTAAAAGCGGAAAGGAATATCCTGAATGATTTAGACAAGGCTACAACCAATACCTTTAAGATGATAAAGGAAGCCCCGTTGAATATTTCATCGTATCCCAACCCAGATACCATCGTAGCCGCGAAGCGATTCTTTGTAAAACCTGTCGGTAGCCGTATTCAAGATAGAATGGTTCATTACAAGGTTGCTTCATCGTATGGCTTTGGAAACAAGCCAATCCATCGCCCCGAGATGATATACAAGTCGCCTTCCATTACCCGTTGGCTTTCAAACCTACCTGAATGGAAGGAGCAATTGGAAGGTGTGACTATAACCAATCTGGACTACGAGAAGGCGATCAAGAAGTATGATGGAATTCACACATTCTTCTTTATCGATCCGCCCTACGAGAATACGAGTAAGGATTTTGGGTATGCACAGGACAAGAGTTCGTTTGATTTTGACCGCTTGGTATCAGTCTTAAAGACAATCAAGGGCAACTTCCTTTTGACAATCAACGACTCGCCACGCACTCGCAAGTTATTCAAAGACTTCACTATCAAAGGCGTAGGAGTTCCTTCTATTTGGGGTTCAAGAGAAGGAATGGATAAGATAAGGAAGGAGTTGTTTATTACGAACTATACGATGCATCGCCGATCGCCGCGCCTTGCCGAAAAAAAGTAGTTAATTAGTTAATTAGTAGTAGTTAGATTAAAAATAATATTTTTTTTATTTTGATTATTATTTTGGACTATTAAATTATATAATTAAAGAGACCTTTTTAACCCCCGTTATTTTCAATAAGATTCGTATTCGTATATTTTAGATTTTTAGATTTTAATTAGATTTTAATTAGATTTTAGATTTTAATTACTATAAAATTGAAATCCTTTTTCCTTTACCACCTGAATGCACCAAATACCAAGCAATATAAGCAACGATGACAAACCAACAAGCAACAACCGCTCAAAAGATATGGATGAGTAAATTCATTCAAGACTCGTTTGAGACAGATTTAGATGTTTGCCGTCAGGAAAGGGAATTAAACCCTAACGACCCAAACTTTCCAGATCTGTCTACCAGAGAGGAAAAAATAAAATATATAGAAGATGGGACATTAGGCCATATGGTGATGATGATGTTTCACGATAAAGACTTTGAGGATGAAGATGAAACTAAAAACTGGGACAAAGAGTTAATAGAGGACTGGATGAATAATCTACTTGATTTCATCCAAGAAAGTCCTGAGACTTGGCTCTTTTGTCTTGATATATGGGCGGAGAGAGAAAATAATACAAATAATACAAATGAGGAAGATGAATCGTCTGATGACTCGTCTGATGAAGATGATGATGAAGAGGAAGATGAAGAATTCGTTTATCTTCCAGTCGACCTCGTAGAGGCGTGTCTTCAACAGATGGAAGATGATGATGAAGATGAATATGAGAATGTCAGGTTTGATGAGGAAGAGGTGGCTGCGCAGTAGTTAGTAGTAGTTAGTAGTAGTTAGTAGTAGTTAGATTATATAATATTTTTTAACCCCGACTAAAAAGGTCTCTCTACTTTATATTTTAAAGACCTAAAATATAAAACAAAAAAGGAAAGTAATAATTTATTCTTTGGTTAGAATAATACCGAAAAGATACAAACATTTTTTTAGTTCTAATAACGAATAAGTGAAATAATCTGGGCGTTTATCTACAGGTCGCCCGATACTCTCGTAATAATCTGTAATAAAAGGTATAATATCCTCGCGCTTCAAGTTGTCTAAACCATCCATATATCATATAACAATTTTATTTTTTTGATTTAAATAACGAATTGAGGTGGCTAATATTATCTATAAGATCGGTAGATTCGCCCCACAAAAGCATTATAGAAAATAAAGCGGGGCTGGGTATAAGGTTATTTACCCGTTGCCTCTCAGTCGCATTAGCAAGGTGTCGTTTTAAAAAGTTTGCCCGTTTTACCTCGTCGCCTTCATCAATAAAAGTCCGTCCAGATTTAGCACCAAAGTCCCAGTATTTTTCTTTTCCTGAAATATCAAGTGTGACACGAAACCGCTTTAAAGGTTTAGGACTATTCTCAAAACCGATAATTTCCGTCATTATAATATAGCATATTATATAATATGTCGGAGTTTGAACTAAAAAAGATGAATATGATTAATAAAGCGACTGCTAAATTAATTAATGCATTCGGGGTAAAAGGTAAGATAAGATTAATAGGATCAAACTCTTTGAGGTCGAGTAAGTATAGTAGTGATTACGATGTAGAGGCGATGATAAAAGGTGTAAGCCTGTCAAAGGTGGCGAAATTAATCAAAGACCAATATTTAAAGTCCCTTGCTAATCCTAATATTTGGATAATAGATTTCAAATGCGGACACGATCCGCGCTTGGTGTATAAGGGTGATTACAGCGACCAATCTCTCAAATCCTATTTAGATGACCCATTAATCCCTGCTTCCAAGCGTGATGAGATACTCGCGTCCTCTGGAGAGAAGCGTATTGAGTTGGTGCGCGAATTATTTATTTTAAGATGGAAACCGCAGGATATTAGGAGTGGTTTTATTAAGTTGATAGATGGAACAAAAAGGACGATGGAGGAGTGCTTGAATGATAAGACAACTACGAAAATAGATTTAATACAGAAGGTCGGGGTGCAGTTTGCTGAAATTAGCGAGAATTATTATATTAAGGTTGGTGACAAAGGTAATTATAATGAAACCCCTACTAAAAAGGAACTGGAAGAGGCTTTAGAAGATGATATACATTATTACTCAAAAATAGATAGTATGAAGGCTTTGAAGAGATTATTTTCTTTATTACGGATAGATGGTGAGAAAAAGAACAAGGCGAGATTAGATAAATTGATAGAATTTTTTAATAGTGAAGTGGGGTTCTTAAATAAAATAAAGAACGAATTAACTATACTGGAGACCCTGCTGACTATCCCGTATAATACACCTTTAGAGTTTAGTGATGTTGTTGCTAATCTACAATTTATAAAGGAACAATTGGCGTCCATCTACCAAGTGCCTTTCTCTGATTCGGTGTTTAGAAAGATTGATGAAGTGACCCCTAAAAATGTCTTACCAACAATTAAAACATTAATACATTATTTCAAAGAGAAAATAAATACACGATCAAAACAATATCTTAAAATGTATGTATAATATAATAATGAACTTTGAAAGTTGTGGACACGAATTAGCGATAGTAGAGAATGAAAAAGAGAAGGATAGGAAGAAGTGGAAGCACTTGAGTCTAACAGACAAACCTAAAGAATGTCAAACTGCTTTTAAAGAAGTAAAGTTGAAAGACCAACCAGAATTAAAGTTCCAACCTATTCCAGACAAATCGTTAGAGAGAAGTATTAGGTATGTGACTGGTGCTTCAGGTAGTGGTAAATCCTATTACACAAAGCAGTATGCAGACGAATATAAAAGGATGTATCCTAAAAGAGAGGTATATATATTATCATCTATTAAGGAAGATAAGACGCTTGATAAGATTAAGGGGTTGAAGAGGGTGAAATTGGATAGCCAAGAGTTCTTAACGGATGATCTAACAGCAGAGGATTTCAAAGATAGTCTGGTTATATTTGATGATACAGACTGCTTGACGAATAAGCGCCAAAAATTAAAAGTGGATTCAATACTCACATCGGTGTTGGAAACAGGTAGGCACTTTAATGTAGAAGTTGTCTATACATCCCATTTAGCGTGTAATGGACGAGATACCAAGCGTATTTTGAACGAATGTAAATCGGTGACAATTTTCCCAAGTGGTTTAGGAGGAAAGGCGATGAAATACCTACTTGATAACTATTTTGGATTAGATAAGGATCAGATAAAGAAACTCAAATCACTCAACTCGCGATGGGTCACAATTCAAAAGGGTTTCCCGATGTGCGTGATGTCTGATAAGGAGTGTTATATTTTGAATAGTAGTGATTAGATTTTATCTCGTGGTATATTATAGATGTCCCAGTTTAACGTCCAAAGACGAGCAGTCACAGCAGATCAGATATATTTTGATGTGACAGTTTCAAACTTCCAAAGCACTACGACTCAGCCGCCAATCTTCTATTATAACGAGCAACGAACGATGCCTTTTATTAATTGTCCTGAAGATTATTACTTGAGTATTATTCGTTTTACGATGGAAACAGGAACTCTGCCTGTATTTGTCCCGACGATAGTGCCTAACCAAGCGAATATAGATTTAACTCTCTACAAAATTACATTAGATTTTACAGATCCAGTATCGTCTAATTCATATTCGGTGACGGAGCCTCTTATCTGGATACCACAGGATGCATCAGCACCATTACCACCAGCACCAAACGCTACCCAGAATAAACTACAGGATAGCACAGGAGGTTATTACAATACTTATAATTATACTTGGTTGGCGTTGTTAATAACGAATACATTCCAGACGGCTTTTACAGCATTAGACGCAGCGGTCACAGCGGCAGGTGATACCTTACCTACACAATTCGCCCCTTTAGTGTATTGGGACAGCACGAGTAATGGTATAGTGATGTATGCCGATGTGGCGGGTTATAACTACGATCCTGCTGCACCTTTGAATGAGATTAAGGTATTCTGGAATGCGCCCTTGTATGAGTTGTTCCCATCAGTTCCAGCACAATTAATAGGATATAGTCCTACAATATCACCAAAGAACTTTAGGATAGGTTTTTTGAATGTAGGCGCGACCAATTTGACAGATATAACCCCAGTTCCACCGACAGTTCCAGCGGTATATAAGGCGATAACGGTATATCAAGAACAATCTACGGCAGCCAATTTAACCCCAATTACGGCGATTGTCTTTACCTCAAACACCCTGCCTATTCAACCATCTCAGGTATCTACCCCTATAATTCTTAATGACGCTCAACAGGTATCTTTAGGAGGAAATAACTCGGATATAGCCAACATTATAACGGATTTAGTAAGTGATACAGGGGCTTACCGCCCGAACCTTGTTTATATACCACAAGCGCAATATAGACTAATTACCCTGTATGGAAACCAGCCCCTGTTTAACTTGGATCTACAAATCTTCTATAGATTGAAGACGGGACAATTAATCCCATTTAGGATCGCGTCGGGTAATACGGTGACGGTAAAGATTGCCTTTATCAAGAAGACTCAAGGGACACAAGACGGAGGCGTTTAGGCGAATTAATCGTCCAATCATTATATTTTATTTCTAACATCTAATATATAATGAGTGACTTCAAAACTGTTCTCGTCCGCGACTCTGTCATCGGGGATATCACGGCTGATATGGATTTTGCCGTCAAATCTGGTGCTTCTCAAACGACTTACCAGAGATTTCCTTCTACATCTTCGTCTAACTCTTCTGTGATCTTCAATATCCAAGTTCCAAGTGAGAATGTGGTGATTGGTCGTGATATCCTTCTCAGCACGGGTATTTCGCTTACAATCAGCGCTGGATCTTCTACTGGTCTTGGCACAACCGTCGTTCCAATTGGCGACAGCGTCTTCTCGTATGGTCTTACTGACTCTCTTCAGGCGTTCCCATTTAACTCTCTTTTGACAACTGCTACGGCGCAAATTAACAACACAACCTGCTCTGTCAATCTTAAGGATGTTCTTCCTTCCTTGCTTCGTATGAACGACTCAAGAGAACTTTACAGATTTAACTCTACTACCCCTTCTCTTCCAGATCAGGCTTACGGAAAGTTCTCTGATGGTGTTCTAACAAACAACAATCCTTTAGCATCATACAATACTGCTTCTTACGATATCGACCAAGTTCCAAGAGGTGCATTCCCAGTTAAGGTTTATTTAGAGCATTACATCGGGGGCGTCTATACTGATGCCTCACCTATATCTACTGCTGCTGATGATACTTGGAAGATTTTCGTCCAAACCCAAGTCGCCGAACCTTTGTTCTTGTCCCCTTTCATCTTCGGCAACCCAGAGTTCAATTGTCAAGGTCTTTTAGGAATAAACAATATGACATTCACCCTTAATGTGGATGCTACCTGTAAGAGAGTCTTCTCTACTGCTGGTCCTTACATTACCGACATCGTGCTTGGTATTATTAGTCCTAATCCTTCTACAGTTGGTCTGATCGCCAATGCTAATGGATTCCAATCTACCGCTGCTATTGGTATTGCTACCCAACAGAGCGCCCCAGCACTTCTTCTCAAGTTCCTTTCTACCCAGCCAAGCGACCTCGTCCAGACCAAGAATATTGTCCCATATATGGATTTCCCAAGATATTTGACGAGTTCTGCTAACTCTGCTTCTATTCTTACTCTTAAATCGGCTTCTCTTACATCAAGTAATCTTCAAATTAACCAGATCCCAGATTTGTTTATTATTAACGCTCGTATCCCGATGTCAGAGCAAGATTGGTTTAACCCATCATCATTCTTGACAATTAACAGCATCTCAATCAACTTGAATAACCAGTCGGGTCTTCTCTCGTCTGCTTCTCAATATGACTTGTGGCGCTTGTCTATCAAGAATGGATCTACCCAATCTTGGGAGGAGTTTAGCGGTCAGGCATTAGTGAATGATAATGCTACAGGTGCTGGTTTGCTAATCCCTACAACTGGTTCTCTTCTTGTCCTCAACCCTGCATACGATTTGTCTCTTCCAGATTACATTTCCTGCGGATCTTTAGGAAACTATAACTTCCAGTTCTCTTGTAATGTCACCAACCAATATGGATTTACCATCCAACCTGAAATCATCGTTATTTGTGTCAATAGCGGTATCTTCACAACCCAACAAGGTGTTTCTGCAGTCTATACTGGTATCCTCACAAAGGAGATGGTATTGGACGCAAAAACAACCCAACAAGCGTCCGCGTTTAAGTCGATGGAGGTTAAAAGAATGACAGGAGGACAGATGCTTAATATGCCTCTTACGGCGATGAAGGCATTTAGAAGAGTTAAAGGAATGATGCCTCATATGGGAGGTGCTTCATCAGGAGGTGCGCCTTCTGGAGGCGCAAAGGGTCGTCTTTCTAAAATGTGTTAATTTAGGAAATCTCAAAAAATAATATTTGATTAGTATATAATGTCGGCAGCCTCAACCCCTTATCCGCAATTTGTAATTGCTACCACAGCAGGAGCACCTGCGAATAACACCGCCTATACTGCCCTTTCTGTTATTTTAGGTGCTGGGTCATACAGAGTGGATGGTGTAATCAACCTATCCAGTCCTACCGAAGTATTACTATCTTATTCAGTTTCCGCTGCTCTTGTGTCGGCAAGTCCTCTCGCATCTTTTAATATTGGAACTGCCGAGAATATTACTTCGGTAAATATTCCTATTTCTTTTACATATGTATCTAATGGAGTTGCTCCTTTAGTCATTACCCTTACACAAACCTCCACAGCAGCGGCTCTTGGTGCCTCCGCAGCAAGAGATATCAGATTCAACAAGATCCAATAATAACTTTAGTAAATTAAGAAATTATATATCAAGTATATATAATGTCTTTCGCATCAGCCCAAAAAGTTTTTCCACCTTTAGTCGCTTCTGTAGCCCCAGCAACACTTTTAGTGAGTGGAACAGATGTCACATTCTTTAATGATTTACTACCAATAGGTTCTTATCTTATAACAGGTGTGGTGAATATTTTAAGTGGAGGCAATTTAGATAATGTGTATGTGTCTGCGTTAAACGGATTAGGTCCGAGTAAAATAGTTCTTTTTGGTATAGAAAGCACCGCACTTGATTCTATATTTGCCCCATTTACAATTTGTTATTATAGTAATGGTGTTGATATTTGTGATGTTTCGGTTCAGGTTGCTACGGCGGGTTCGGTAGTTTGGTCGATTTCCGCCGCGAGTAAAGTCCAGATACAACGCCTCAGTTAATTATTTAGCAGTATTATAATATTATCTATATAGATAATATAATGCCCCAAGCGAACATTACATACGACGCCCCTTACAACAGGGGTATGGTTAAATTTATTGAAGAGTTAGATCGTAAGCACTGGGAAAAGGCTTACCCTGCTTATCATCCAAACCCGATGGGATACAGACTTGGTTCGTTTCACGGAGAACCTGTTAGCGAGGTTAGAGTTGGCGGTGGATCTTCACCGATGAAATACAATCCTGCTGGAAATAGCCCTGCTTACCCACCGATGAATATGAACGCAGGAATGCAGGTTAATTCTGGTGGTGCGCGTTATTCAGGAGTAGATGGTGCTGTTGGTGGAAAGTTCAATCCGTTTGATTTCGGGTATGCTCTGGGTCACGATGTCATCGGTCCTGCTTTGATGCCGAGAAAAGGTAGAGGACGCAAACCGAAGGTAGCAGGTGAAACATCGGGTGGAAAGAAGTATAACTTCGGTAAAGAACTCGGTAGTTTCGCCAAACCGATCGCAGAGAAGGTCTTAATGAAAGCGGTCGGATTAGGACGCAAGAAGAAATTCAATTTTTTAAATGCGGTTAAAGACGTGGGTCATTTCGCAGGAGATGTCATTTCCAAACCTTTAGAAATTGCTATCGCGAGTAAATTGGGTGCAGGAAAGGGTAAGTCTCTTAAAGGTTTAGAATCCGCATTCAAATTCGCGGTTAGAAACCCAGTCGATCGATCTCGAGAGGTGGCGAAAGCGGCTATTGGTATGGGTAAGAAGAAGCCTAATGCTCGTGCTGAGATTGTCAAAAAGGTAATGAAAGAAAGAGGTGTTAAAATGATAGAGGCATCAAAGATCGTAAAGGCAGAAGGTTTGTATTAAAAAAATATATTTGTATTATATAATATGCCGCGATTTTACGACGAAGCAAATCCTGCACTTAATTCATTTAGGAGAATTAATGCAGAGGTAGTCAAGAGAAGAAAGAAGAAGTATCAAGGTGAAACAGCAGCGACCCCTGTAGTATCTGGCGCAGCAGCGCAATTTGACAATTTAAGACAAAGATTAGTAGCGATGCAGGTAGGTTTAACCGATTTATCTCAAACGATCAGTTTAAGTGCCTCAGCAAGAAGTCCAGCGACGGTTATCGATAGGTTCGTTTCTACTGCGTCTAATTTAAGCGGACAAGTAAGTAATACCAGAGATTTTTTCGTAAGACAAATGAAAAGGAGTGTGAATGGATTTAGTAGTGATGAGGTTGCTGAAATATTAGAATTAACCCGTTCGTTAAATAGAGATTTAATGAGTTCTATTAACACATTAGAAGAGAGAGCAGAAAATCCAAGAGGAAGACAAGCATCAAGAGATTTCGCATCAAGTTCTTTGAATGTATTAGAAACATTCGCAAGATCATTAAACGAATTATTAAATATGATTGCCGATGCAGTAGCGTCATATAAACAATCAGGCGTAGGTGCTGGTCGTAAAAGGATAATTAAGTGCGGCGGAGACCACACAATAGGACACTCAATAAGGCAGATGATTAACGCCAATCCATACCCTCGTCTTAATGAACCTATAAGAACGATACCGAGAATAACGATGCCTGTAAGACCTATTAGTATAAGAGAAATCCCAGATGCTCGTTTCTTTAGAAAGATTGGAGGCGCTGAATTATATTCGCAAGAACCAGTCCTTAAAGGAGGCACGGCAGTCGCATCTCGAGTGGGTCTTCAGTTCGGTAATCCATTCACAGGTTTAGGACCATTTCCTCCGAGAAATACTCAAGATTTAAAGGATTTACCAAGAAGATTTTTGTAGTGATATAATATAATGTTTGACTATAAGGAATTATTAATAGGTGGATCAATAATTAATAATCAAGAATTATATAATAAAGTAAAAAAATTAGCCGATGAAACCTATCCTAAACCGAGTGCTTTTAAGAGCGGGTTTATTGTAAAAAAATACAAAGAATTAGGGGGGACATACAGCGAAGATGGTAAGCCAAAAAATCTAAAAAGATGGTTCAAAGAGGACTGGAAGGATGTAGGTGATAAAGGTTATCCTGTATTTCGCCCAACGAAAAGAATAACAAAGGCTACGCCTTTAACGCCAAAAGAAATAGATCCAACCAATTTACAACAACAAATTAGACTTAAACAAAAGATAAAAGGAGAGACCAATTTACCCCCGTTTAAAAAGGGCGGTAAAATATCCGCGCCTGATCTAAAGGGATTATTACATCAATCTTACGATAGTAAAAATCCAAGAGATTATAAAGACTACGATGTAGATAAATCTTTGAGTGGAGAACGGGTGCAGGTGTATGTAAAGAAAGGAACGAATGAGGTATTCGTAGTTCATCGTGGAACGCAGGGTATGCACGACTGGGGTAATGATTTAAAAGCCCTCGCGGGGTATGATATAACAAACTCCGACCGCTTTAAACACGCCGAAAAAATACAAAGAGAGGCAGAAAAGAAATATGGTGCGAAGAATGTTAGCACACTCGGGCATTCATTATCAGGCAAAATTGCTGCAGACGTGGGTAAGAATAGTAAAGAAATAATTACTCTTAACAAGTTTATACCGCCGATGGATTTATTAAATCCCTTTAGGAAGAAGACCCCTAACAACGAGTATGATATAAGGACAAGTTTAGATCCAGTATCTGCGCTACTACCATTTGAAACGGGCAAGAACAAATTCACAATTCCTTCTCGCACCTATAATCCAATAACAGAGCACAAGACAGAAGTTTTAGACAATTTACCTGAAGATACGATGTTCGGTAGGGGACAACTAAAAAAGATGAAGGTTAAACAAATAAAGGAGATTATAAAAAAACTACCCAAGAACGGAGAGAAGTTTTTACTGAAAGGTAAAAAGAAGAGTGACCTAATAGACTATTGTTGTTTAATGTGTGAATTAAAATAAAATAATATAATGTGATATATTATATTATATGTCTGTAAGATCAGCAGTAGGATTTGATGGAGGTATTCCTATAAGCATACAAAATTTAGAATCAGTATTAGCAACCGAACCTGCTGGTGATGGTGGTAATTTAGATATAACAAACTTAAACTCATTAACGGCTACGACTATTAATGGGACGAGTGGAGTAGGTCAAGATTTAGGACAAACACTCACTAATGGAAACGAAGCGAGTAAAGATATAGATATGAACACATTTTCTCTTACTAATGTGACATCTATTAACGGATTTACTACGAATAGAAATACTCAAGGTGAATTTATAACCAATACCACCATCCCTGCTACGGCGAATACGGATTTTATAATACCAATACAAAACGCGATTTCTTTAGATATAGGGACTTATTTGGCGAATGTAAAAATAAATTTATCTGGGACTGCTTCTGTTCCTACATCATATAATATTGATTTGTATTTAGACGATGGTGCGACTAACGATTTATTAACTTCGTCGATTATTGATTCGGCATCTGCTATTAATGGAGTATCATTAACAATTCCAGCATTTCCAGTAGCGGTGACAACAGATAACAGCATTCTAACATTAAAAGGTAGAGTTAATGCTAATAGCAGTGTATTAGTATCGGGTTTCGGCAACTCGTATATAAATTGTGGGTTGATATTTGCTGGGGCGATCACGCCTCCTAATCCTCCTGCTCCTACTCTTAAATGGAGTTTTGCTACAAAATCAGGAGCACCAACAAATATGAAAAGTCTGGCATCAGACAACACAGGACAATATGTAATAGGAACGACTACCACAATTATTTACAGGTCTGCTGATTACGGGTCAACTTGGGTTTCTCTCACCGGCGGTGTGAGTTTTAATTTTACAGGAGTAGCATCATCATCAAACGGAGTAAAATTATTCGCATCATCCTCTACCAATTTAGGACTGATACGCTCATTAGATTCAGGTGCTACTTGGACTACTGCACTTGATAATACATATCCTATTACATCTGTAGCGTGTTCGTCAGATGGAGTTAATGTTGTGGTGTGTAGTTCAAACGACTCTATTTCTATCTCAAAAATATATAGGTCTACAGATTCAGGTGCTACCTTTACACAAATTTATAGTGGGCAATATAATAATTTTATAGATATAGTATCAAATAGCACAGGACAATATTTAACACTCATTCTTGACAGCGGAGATCGCCCAATAACATCAACCGATTTCGGGGCAACTTTTACTGCTGGACTTCCGTCTGACTCAAGATGGGTTAGTGTAGCATCAAACAGCACAGGACAATATTTAATCGGTTGTTTGAATAATAATGGTAAAGTTTATTTATCATCCGATTACGGGGCAACTTTTAATTTATCAAGTGCGGGAACGAATAATTGGAGTTCAGTATCATCAGATAGCACAGGAGCATATTTATTTGCTTGTGTGGGAGGTGCAGGTTCGGGAAGTGGATATGTATATACATCGCAGGATTTTGGTGCGACTTGGATTACACAGACCAATGGGAGTTTGCGTAATTGGACTCTTATACATACAAACTCAACAGGGGACAGACTAGTTTGCGTTGGAAATGGTTATATAGTGACAGGAACAGCGTCTTAATTGCTACCTTTTTAACCCCAAGTAAAAGGTTCTCTCTATTTTTATATTTTAAGACCTAAAATATAAAACAAAAAAAGAAAAAATATTTTATTTTAACTTAATTAACTACGTCTAACTAAACTAACTACTTTTATCTACGCTTCAAAGATCCATTTAGTCTCGCCCAATTCTGGTTTTTCTCGGAAA
>Ga0181338_1000197_pt1 | contig 13179 bp, 5 predicted proteins | sample Sp13VDMM110SD_FD_122168 | JGI IMG/M metagenome (GOLD analysis project Ga0181338, IMG submission 122168) | Freshwater viral communities from Lake Michigan, USA - Sp13.VD.MM110.S.D | ecosystem: Environmental > Aquatic > Freshwater > Lake | place: USA: Michigan | collected 2013-04-23
CACGTTCGGAACGCCGTACTTCGCGGCTGGCAGAGAAGATTGCCGGCGGTGGCAGCAGCCTGCGCCGCGTTGCCACCAACACCAACGGTACCTTTAAGCGTATCGTGGGCGGTGAGCAGATTGGTAAGGCTATCCCCCACCAGATCGACGTCATCATCGTCGATATGCTTCCCGATGTGTCGCGCGAGTTTTATGCAGCCGCCTACGACCCGGAAGGTACGCCTACGCTCCCCGATTGCTGGTCAAACGACGGCAAGACCCCGGACGCCAAGGCTTCCAACCGGCAGGCTTCCAGCTGCGCTTCTTGTCCGATGAACGTCGACGGTTCAGGCACCCGTGGTAAGGGTAAGGCTTGCCGCTTCAAGCGCCGTCTTGCTGTGCTGGCCGAAGGTGACCCCTCGGGCGAAGTCTATCAGCTGAGCATCGCGTCCAAGTCCTTGTTCGGTAAGAGCAGCGGGCCGACCTACCCGTTCGAGTCGTATTGCAAGTACCTGAAGTCCAACGGCGAAGCCCCGGATACCTTGGTGACGCGCGTGGCGTATGACCTTGATGCCGATACGCTGACGCTGAACTTCCGCGAAGTGCGCTTCCTGACCCCGGAAGAGGAAGACCTTGTCGATACCGTGTACAGCGACCCCGAGACCAAGCGGTATACGCAGCTGACCGTGTCCGACACGGAAGGTGCGGCAGTGAAGCCGGCAAGGGCCGCTGAAGTTGCGCCGAAGGCCGCTGTCGTGGAAGAAGCGGAGATCGAGGAAGAGCCGGCACCGGTCAAGCGCGCCAACCCGAAGTCTGAAACCGCTGCACCTAAGCCGGTTGAGGACAGCAAGCTGGCTTCGCTCATCGACGACTGGGGCGACGAGGACTAAGCGATGTACGGCTACAGTATCAAGGTAGCCGAAGCTGTCAGGAATGCTGACGAGAGCCTTCTGGGCGTCCAGCTTGGGCGCAAGTGCGTAGAACGTAATATCCCTATCGTGGATGTTGCGCGCACCCTGAAGGTCTCTCGTCAGACTATCTACAGCTGGTTCACGGGACTTACGCATCCTCACCCACACCGCAGGGAAGCTATTCTGCTGTGGATGAGGCTGGACCTGAAGACCGGCGACTGAGCTTCGGTGGACGTATCAACTGGCGGGCTTGCCCGCATCAGTGGACTTTGCAATGCAAAATGTAGACCTTTTGAGTACGGTGCAGCCAGCCGATGGCTGGTTCGCGGTTCTCGGCATAAAAGGTTCGCGTGACGTACGGCAGGTCTTTGTAGCTACGAGAGAAGAGGTAGACGCACAGGCGGCCAAATTCGTTTCACAGAAACGGAACGTGTTTTTCGGGGTGGCTAAGTATGCCACCAACGAGAACCGCCTGAAGGACAACGTCAAAGCTCTACGCTCGTTCTGGGTGGATATCGACTGCGGCCCTAGCAAGGCTGAAGTCAACGAGAAGACCGGCAGACCCGAAGGGTATATTGACCAAGCCGCCGGGTTGGCGGCACTTCGTGGTTTTTGCAAACTGGTCGGACTTCCTCGTCCGCTGCTTGTTAACTCAGGACGCGGTATCCACGCCTACTGGCCCCTTACCCGTGACATCACACGGCAGGAGTGGGAGCCCGTAGCTGCAAGGCTTAACAGCCTATGCGTAACGCATAACTTTTATGTCGACCCCTCGGTGTTCGAGGTCGCGCGTATCCTGCGCGTACCCGGCACTTTCAACTTCAAGGACGACCCAGCGAAGGAAGTCACCGTCATCGCTGATGCCGGCGCAACAGATTTCGATGTGTTTCGGAACACCCTAGGTGTTTCAGAACTCCAAGTCTTCGATATTCCAAAAGAACGTAGGAGCAACCTGCGGGAGAAGCTGCAAGAAAACACCACGTTCAGCTTCGCCAAAATTATGCGGCGCAGCCTGAAGGGTGACGGCTGTCAGCAGTTGGTAGCCGCGTACAAGGATCGGGAGTCTCTCTCCGAGGTGCGCTGGTTCGACGCCTTATCGGTGGCCAAGTTCTGCGTAGATCGTAGCTCGGCCATCCAGAAGATATCCGTGGGGCACCCTGACTACGACCCGGTCAGGACGCTGGACAAGACCAAGCATATCAGCGGCCCGCACAACTGCGCTACGTTTGAACGCAACAACCCCGGTGGCTGCTACGGCTGCCCATATCTAGGTAGGATTAAGAACCCTATCGTCTTGGGCAAGGAGGTCGCTGAGTCTGAGACGGAGGACGGTAACTACGTCATACCCGAAACCGAGGACGTTCCGGAAGAAATCCGTATACCCAAGTTTCCTTACCCCTACGTGCGTGGGAAGAAGGGGGGTATCTACCTACTCTCTGACAAGGAGGAGACCGAACCGGTCCTTGTCTATGAGCACGACCTGTATGCCGTGAAGATTATGACCGACCCGAAGGACGGCGATGTGGTCCTGATACGGTTGCATTTGCCCAAAGAAGGCATACGTGAGTTCGTGTTACCATACGCTGTGGCTTGCGGGGACTCGACAGAGCTACGCAAAAAGCTTGCGTTTAACGGCGTAGCGTCAACCACCAAGGAGTTCCCTGCGCTGGCGACGTTCGTCACCCGGTCGGTCAAAGAGATGCAATACGAGAAAAAGGCGGAACGTATGAGAATGCAATTTGGATGGGCTGACAACGACAGCAAGTTTATCGTTGGCGACCGTGAGATTACGGTCGATGGCATATACCATAGTCCTCCGTCTTCGACGACGGCGGGGCTAGTTGAGCACCTTGTGACGGTAGGCAGCTACGAGAAGTGGCAAGAGGTGTTCAACCTCTATGGCCGTCCGGGGCTGGAGCCGCATGCGTTTGCGGCGTTGACTGCGTTCGGTGCCCCCCTGTTCAAGTTCACGGGGCAGAGCGGCGCTATCCTGAACGTCATTCACCCCAATTCGGGTACCGGCAAGACCACCATCCTCCACATGTGCAACAGCGTCTGGGGTCACCCGAAGAACCTATGTGCGATCAAGGAGGATACTGCCAACGCCAAGACGATGCACCTCGGCATCATGAACAACCTGCCGTTTACGGTGGACGAAATCACGAACATGCAGTCGACGCAGTTCTCCGAGATGACGTACAACATGAGCCAAGGGCGCGGTAAGAACCGCATGAAGTCCTCTGGTAACGAGCTTAGGTTGAACGTCACCACATGGCAGACCATCAGCTTGTGTTCGTCTAACGCGTCCTTCTACGAGAAGCTGCACGAGAAGAAGGACAACCCGGACGGCGAAAAGATGCGCCTGCTGGAGTACAAGATTGGCTACAGCGATGCGCTGCCCACGGAACTGGCCAAGAACATGTTCGATCACCAGCTTATGAACCACTACGGTCACGCCGGTATCATCTACATGCAGTGGGTGGTGAACAATCTGGAGATGGTCAAGGACACCCTGCGCACTGTGCAGCTGAAGATTGACCGGGAACTCAAGCTGACGCAGCGTGAGCGGTTCTGGTCTGCCGAAGTCGCCGCCAACATCACCGGGGGTATCATCGCCTACCGGCTGGGCATCATCGACTGGGACATGAAGCGCATCTATGCGTGGGCCACTCAGATCATTGAAGAGACCCGCAAGGACGTTGCAGCCCCAGTCGAGGCTTCAGCTGCGGTGTTGGGCGACTACCTGAACCGGCATATACACAACATGCTGGTCGTCAACGGTAACGCAGACAAGCGGTCAAACATGCTCTCGCTGCCCAAGCAGCTACCGAAGGGCGAACTGCTGATACGCTACGAGCCCGATACGAAGCGGTTGTACCTTAACTATAAGCACTTCCGGGAAGACTGCATCCGTATGCAGGTCAACTTTAAGGGCTTCACGGAGGATATGAAGAAGCGCGGTGCGTATATGGACCCATGCAATAAGCGCATGTCCAAGGGTACGGAGCTAACCGCGCCATCTATCTACGCCATGGAGTTCGACACCAGCGTCGGTGACTTCGTCGATATGGACGAGGTGGTCGAGGCGGAGAGCGAGGATGAAAGTTGAGGGTGTCGCCTACGAAGTGAACTGGCGGAAGTTCAAGCGCGGGACGTCCATATTCCTACCGTGCTTGGACCCCCGCAGGGCGAAGGAGCAGGTGCTGACCGTGACCAACCGGCTGCGGCTAAAGGTGCTGTTCAAAGTCACCATCGAGGATAATGTAAGAGGTTTACGGGTCTGGCGCGTTCGCGTATGACCGTCAGCGGAAGTTTGCTCCTTCCGTTGATTCCCCGCTGGTAAGGTTTCGCCGACTTTACCAGCGGGGTTTTTTATTGGTCCCCCATCGCTTTCCGGACGTAGTAGGACTCGACCTCGTTGAGCCCCATGCCTTCGACGTCGTACTTCTCTTCCGAGAGTGATCCGCGCGCCGAGTTGACGATGTTCTCCATCGTGATAGCAAAGTACTTGTTGCCGATCTTGCTGTTGAACTTCCGGATGTCGTCCGCAGCTTTGTTGGCCAGCTCATAGCCGTCGGCATCGCCGTTACGGATACGCCGCAAGGCACTTTTGTACGCACCGAGCAGTTCGCTCTTTGCTTCACCCAGCTCTTTAACGCGATTGTTGAAGTCGCGACCCCGCCGCTGGACCTTGGCCACTTCCGTTGGGTTATACCCAAGCGCCGTGCCGACAATGTCGCTGTTCGTGATATCCTCCGCCGGGAGCTTAATCTTCTCCGTCTTGGTGCGAACACCTTCGGTAGCGAAATCATACGCCTTCACGGCGGACTTGAACTGCGCGGGCAGGCCCACTTTCAGGGCGTCTATGACGTTACCCTTGGAAAACTCCTCACCCATGGCAACCATGTTCAGGGACGCCGACGCACCGGGGATGTTTTCGACCAGCATGTTGTTCACTGTGCCAGCCCACGTATCGGCATCGCGGGGGGCGCGGAACCAAAGGCCCATCAGGTCCAGAGAGACACGAGAACCGACGTTCCACCCACTTAGCTCCGACGCTGGACCGTTCAACGCGATATCCGCGAGCGAATGCTGCCTTCCGTCTGCGCCAGTAACTGTAGGCGAACCAAAATGCTTTGGCAGCCACTCGTACCGGAACTGAGCTTCCACGCTGTCCGCAGTCATGGGGTTCTGCCGCATACGCTCCCGGCGGTCTTCATCATCGTCCGTGGCGTCCTGCAAAGCTTGAAGAGCCAGCATGCCGATGCTGTACAGGGGCGTACCTACCAGACCGCCAAACACAAACCCCGCGCCCAAAGTGCCGGTGAGCTCCTTAGTGTACATGACGGCGTCTTCGCGCTGCTGCTTCTTGTCGGGGCTGTTTCCGGCAGCGATACCACGGGCGATTGCACGGGTAGCACGGAAGAAGAACGCCGTGGTGATAACGGAGTAGTACTTAAAGAGGAACAACGCCTTAGCGAGTTCGCTACCCTTCATGATGGGTGGGCGGTAGATGCTGTTGAAGTTACCCACTGTGTCGGCAATGGCCTTCTTGGCCCGGAGAATAGCGCGGGTCTGCCGTTTCTCAGGCGTCAGGTCCTTTTCGTTAGCCAACCGGTCGTACTCCAAGTCGTACGCCGCCATGAACGAAGCTTCTTTGGTCAGCTGGTCGGTGGTGTCCAGCATGTAGGTCATGCCGTCATAAAATGCGTCCGAACCCCGCGACAGCTTACCCCCCACTGCGGTGGCCGGAGTGCGCTCCCCACGCAAGCTAAAGGTCGACATGGGAGCGATGATCCCATACTCTTTCTCGGCGCGCTCCAAGGCGTCCCGGTGCCGGGGGCTGTTCTTGACGATGTTTGACTCTCGCAAAGTAGCGATACGGAAAGTCTTACGGATACCGCTTTTGCGGCTCTCCAGCTTAGGCATCGCATTAAAGACGTTCATATAGCGCGCTAGCGCTTTGGTGGTGTTGACCATACCGTAGCGAGCCCAGAGGTACGGAGCTACACGCATCGGGATAGCGGTCACCTGCACCATGGCCGTGGCGGCGGATGTCAGGAACGAGATATAGGCTAGCTGGTTTGCCCACGGCACGATACGGTTTGCCCAGCTCTTGGTAACCGGCTGCTCGTTACCAGCGATACGCTGCTCCATGTTGGTGACAAACTCACGGATCATGACTCGCTTCGAGTTTGGGTCTGCACCTGCGGTCTCTGGATCGTAGAGCTTCTTCACCCCCCGCAGAGCGGTGTCGATCTCGTTGCGGTGACGCAGACGAGCGATGTCGGTAGCGTACTCTTCAGCGGTTTCCGCCACAGTGCGGACAATGTCGCTGCTCCAGCCAAGGCGGTTCTTGGATTTGATAAACTGCTTGCGGAGCGACCCTTCCGGGCTGGACAGCAGGTACAGCTGATACACGTCCGATTGCAGGCGCTTCTTGGTCTGCTCAGTGAAGTTCTCCGGATCAATACGCGCGATGCTGTCCAGCGCCCGCTGGAACGCCGTGTTGTTATTGAACACATCAAAGTCAGTAAGCTGGTTAGTCGCGTCGTCGCCGTAGTCGAAATAGTCTTTGTTTTCTTTATCTTGACCCAGCTCTTTGGCCGTTGCTTCAAGGTCGGCATCACGTTCAGCCGGTGAGTTGTAGAACCGCAAGATGGCCTCTCCAAACTTGCTTTTCTTGGTACGCAGCCAGTAGTCACCGAAACGGCGCTTCGGAAAATATTCCCGGTGAAACATACCCAGAGGAACCTCTGGGTAGTCCGTGTGAGCGTCATCTGATCCGGGGATGGTAATGCGGTCGTTGACCTTCTCTTCTTGCTCTTTGAAGCTGATCATCAGGCGAGCGATGGTTGCCTCTGACACGCCAGAGTCTTTCAGGTCTTCCAGATACTTGAGCATCAGGAGGCGGCGCGACCGGTACATATTTGCGTGCATGTTGCGGATACGGATGTACATTTGATGGCCGCCTTCGAGCTTACCCAGCGCAGCCCATGCTTCGATACCAGCCTTCAGCTCGACCACACGTTTGCTGAGCTTTGCTTCGAAATCCTTGCGCTCTTTGGCCTCCAAGTTGGGGTCTTTCAGCAGCTCCGTGTACCTCTGCCACACACCATCGGTCTTGAAGACGTCCTCCATCGACATGCCGGGTTTAATTGCCCCCATGTTGACGTTGTAGATGTTCGCAAGGTCGATAGCAAAAGTCAGGGGGTGGGTATTTTTGTAAGACGAAACGCCACCCGTCAGCTGAATATAATCTCGCAGGTCTTCCACCGTGACCTTCAACTTATTGCGCATGGCAACGCGCGTGCCGTTCAGTCGGTCGACCGCATCCAGAGCTGCTTGTAGGCCCGTAACCGCAGGGTGGTCGTTGCCCAGCAACGTCGCCGCGTACTCGATCATATCGTTAGTATCGAGCGCGTTCAAACCGCCCAGTGCAACAAACCGGGATGCAAAGGTTTTCGGTCTAAGCAGGCCCAACCAGTATTTAGCCTCTTTGAGCTTCAACCCCTTCGTAATGGCGGCGCTGACGCTGTTGAAGTTTTTCGTGTCGATCTGATCCGCAGTGGTAGCCACCTTCTCTTGGGCGCGCTGAACCTCTTCCTCCTCGGTCAGCACCTTTACGGCGGCTTTCTTTTCCTCCTGCGTCTCCTGATTACTTGCGTAGACAATGGAGTCGCTACCCACAGCGTTGCTGTCACCGCTCAGTGCTTGCTCGTGCGCCATAGCAAGGATAACCCGAACTTCGCGGTCTGAGATGGCGAGATCGGTGCCGAAGATTTGCCGGATGGCGTTCCTCAAGAAGCGGACGAGACGATCAATCTTACCCGCAGCTATCGGGCCGCCCTCTGACGCTTCAGCAAGCACTTCTTCTACGGCGCGGGCCAGCGGGTCTTCGTCACCCGAGTACAGACCTTCGTTTTCTGCCATCCACCGGTCAGTGGCTTCCCGCACCTGCTGGTTCGTGTTGTAGATATCGGTCAGGACATCGTCGAGCCCCTCACGGAACGCACGCCGTAGACCGACGTGACCGAGCACTTCGTGGAACAGCGTAGGAGCAACGTCTTCAACCGAGTTCATGTTGTCGGCAATGAGATAGACATCGTCCCCTTGCAGGAAGCCAAAGGCGTCGAGGCGGTCGTCCTGCTCCAGCTGAGAACGAATGGCCGGCGGCAAGTCATTGACCGACTGCACCATCTTGACGTTGACGTTGGCTTTCCAGCGGCTGGTGATGGCGCGCACCACCGTGTTCATCTCTTCCAGCGAAATGCCGTTGGGTGCCCCCCTACCCTTACGGTACATAATCATATCCGGACGCAGCTGACCCATCAGCGCGCGATACTTCTGCTCAGTGATACGCCCACCTTTGAAGTCCGCACGAAGCGCATTCAGCTTCTTAGTACGGTCGGCCTTCATCTCAGCCATACGCTTACGGGCACGGTCGTAAATAACGCGCCTCTGATCCAACAGAATACCCGCCTGCTTTTTCATCTCGGTGGCGTTCTGCTTGATCTGAACCTTCAGCCCGTACTCTTCGTCGGACAGCTCTGTATTCTTGGTCTCGAACAGCTGGCGGTTATATTTCTTTTCGAGGGTATCCTGCTCCCCACGCAGGCGGCGGCCTGCCTTTCGCAAAGCGTCAACCTTACCTTGCGTAAAGTTGATAACGCTCCAGACAAAATCTTTGTTACGCCCAGTCGTGACCTCGGGGCGGTTAGTCGCCGTGGAGGCAACTTCCCGTGTATCTTCCAGCATACGCACAAGCTCGGTACGCTCGGCGTCATTGATATCCCGCGCCTTACGGGCGGTGTCGATTTCGTTGACCAGCAGGTCGACTTGCTCCTGCTGCGCTTCGTTCAGCTTCCCAGCGATGTCCTCGGGGTCGACAGCATCACGGGAGAAAATCTTGTCCGGGGTCGTAACGGCTTTGGGCTTCACTGCCGGGTAACGCACGACCTCAACGCCGTCGACCGTCTCGCGCGGGCCGACTTTCGGCTGCTTCATCACGGCTTTGCGCAGACCCGACGCGCTGGTGGAGCGCGCCACAAGTTTGCCTCCGGGTACACCGATAGACCAAGGCCGCGTTTTCAGTTCCGGGTTGAAGCGCACTTCATAGCCGGGGTTGTTCTCGTCCACAAACTTCTGAAGGGTGGCTGTCTCTGACGTTACTTCGACTTCAGCTGCCGGGGCAGGCGCACCTTGCCCTTCGGTGGCAGTCGCAACGGGTTCTTCTTGCGCGGCTTCAGGCGCAATTCCTTCTTCGACGGCACTGGGGGTCTCCGTGGTAGGTGCGGGAGTTGAAACCGTTGCGGCCATTTTCCCAGAGTTATAATTATCCCGCCACGCTTCAAACACCGCGCGCTCTTCAGCATCACCGGGGATATATATCATTTTCCCACCTGATGGCTTACCCTGCGAAGGTAAGCCAAGGCCGATGCGAACATCTCGGACGGTGTCCACGTCGAGCTTTGTGGCCGTTGCAATCTCGGCAGCAGTCTTATCTTGGGCGTGAAGGTCGGTGATGGTATCGAGGACAGCCGGGTTTCGCTGGCGCAAAACATCAACCGTGGCGCGAGCATTGTCTACGACGTAACTGGGAGCGCCAGTAGGAGGCGTCAGTGTACCGTCTGCACCTGCTTCTGCTCCAGTAGCACCACCAACAGGCTCTCCAACGCCAGCCACTCCGCCGGGTTCAGCTTGTGAAACGGTTTGGGCATTTTCTCCGGCGGGCGGGGTAACACCAATATCTGGAACGCTTGGCCCAGCTGCTCCAGCGACAGCCACGTCAGGTCCACCTGCTCCTCCATCCAGTCCCGCTTCCTGCGTTTCCTGCGCTTTTTTGGCACCTTTTTTCCCCCGGACAACCGGCTCTGGAATTTCATCTACCGGCGTAGTGGCAGCCGCTTTGGCTTCGGGCGTGGTTTTCGCGTCCTTGGCAGCTTCTGCTCTACGGCGTTCTTCGGTGGCAAGTTCGAGAGCGGTTTTCTCGTCGAATGCAAAGTCTTCGAGCTCCTTAGCACGCGCAACAACAGCTGCGTCCTTTTCTTCCGGAGTGGCATCGGGGGACAGGATAGTAGTGTTGAGCTGCTGCGCACCCGCTTGCAACTTAGCCTTCAGGTCCGCACTACGGCGCTCGGGTCCAGTTTCGTAGACCTTACCGCCAGCGCCGGGGATGAGGGACGCAATAGCTTCAAACGCCGCCTGACCCGCGACACCCTTCATGGGGTCGACATCAAAGCCTTCCCGCTGGAGCGCCAAGTTCTGAGCGTAGCGTTCTTGACCTGCCTGCGCACCTTCGGGAAGCGCTTCAGCACCGGCACCAGTTAGGGCGCTACGAATAGCACCGGGGGCAGCTTTACCCGCCGCCTGCCTTGCAGCAGCCTGCGAGGTAGCCTTTGCAGCGGCGCGTGCGCCAAGGCGATTTGCGACAGCAGGAGCAAGACCAGTGGCGGCAGCGAGGGCACCCAGCGCGCCACCCAGCGCCATCATATCCGTGTTCTCGCCGCCGTATTCTTGAGCTTTTTCGGCAGCGGCAGCGGCCTGCTCCGGTGGCACTCCGGCCTTGGTAAATTCTTCTACGACGGCATCGTAGATGTCGCCCTTAATCATACCCACGCCAGACGCAGCACCAAGCGCGGCAGCTGCGGGGAGACCACCACCAGTCATGGCAGCGAGAGCGAACGGGACGGCAGAACCCACGACACTGGCCGTGGTTTCAATCGGTGAGAGAGCGAACGACTTGGCGGCAGCCTTAACCTGCTCCCAGATACCCTTGTCTTCCGCTTCCTTCTGGATGGCCGCCGCTGTCGCTGCGTCTTCACGCGCACCAGAGGATTTTAGTTCGCCAGCCAAGCGAGTGACGTCACCAAGGAAATCGGAGGCTGCATTATCCGCACCGAACAGGTCGGCAAAAGTCTTGCTCGTGCCAGCCAGTCCTTGGATTGCACTTAGCGGAATATCAGCAGCGCCGGCCAAAGTTTTACCCACCAGAGGCACTTGCTCCAGTAGGTTTTCTTCCTGTTTCGGCGTGCCCGCTTCAGGATGGGCCCGGAGAATAACCGCCTTAACCTGCTCCGGAGTAGCGCCTTCTGGCCCTTCGGTTTCGTAGGTTACGCCGTTCGGGGCTGTGATGCGATACAGGGGCATTATAGCCTACCTTATTACGTTGGGTTCCAAGGAACTGTGACCGCCGTTTTCCCTGCTCCACCATCTTTCCCTTCAAACCCCGGCATGAAGCTGGGGGGTTTTTTCATCTCGAAAATTTTCGTTACCGCTGCCTGTGCCGCCGCCACACCGGGCTTCTTGGGGTCCATCATCAAGATACGAAGCGCAGTTTCATCGAAGCTTTCGTTCGGCTGCTTTATACTGGCAATATATTTCTGCGCGTCGATCTCGGCTTTGCTGGTAGCTGTGCGCGCTGCGATTTCGGCTTTGGTTCGTGCATCCGCGCTGGTGAACTGTGCCAGATTCTGTGCGAGGTCCGCCCGCTTATCCTTGCGACCCATCATGTACTTGGCGAACTCGCGCTGTTCGGCGTTGGTCGCGCCTTCGTCAGCAGCCAGCTGCTTGAGTGCGTCACGCTGTTCGGCGCGGAGCTCCTTGCTCGACTCCTGAAGGTCCGGTAGTGCAGCCTTTGCACCCGCGCTTGCTGACTGAAGCAGGCCACCCGGAGTGCCCGCCATGGTGAAGAACCCCTTTGCAAGTGCAAGGTACTTATTCTCGTTGCGGCGCTTTTTCAGGCCTTCCTCAGAAAGTGCACCTTCAAAGAAGCGATTGGCGCGCTCGGCAGCTTCGCGCTTGGGTTTATACAGCGCTTCGTACTGCTCTCGGCCTTTAGCTTCATCGCCGTAGTCAGCCAGCATCTGCTGCAAGACGGAGTAGTCGGGTGTGGACGTCAGACCTGCGTCAGCCGCCTTCACTGTACCCGGAGTACCCGCAGAAAAAGCCACGATGCCGCCGCCGGCGTACTCGCCGTCCATGGGCTCATCGAACATGTTATCCGGAACAGGGAGCATAGCCAAGCCGCCATCAGCCATACCCATCTGAGGGGCACCCATAGGCGGAGCACCCATCGGAGGCGCAGGTGGCATACCGCCCATAGGCGGAGCACCGGGAGGCGGACCCATACCGCCCATAGGCGGGGCACCGGGAGGCGGAGCAGGCGGAGCTGGAGGGGCAAATACCTGCTGCGCTACGGACGGCTGCTGAGCGCCTTCCTGCATCTGCGCGTTGCGCATACGGTCGATAAACATACCCGCAAGGGTACCCGCAGTGGGGTCGACAAGCCCGGTCTGCATCGCCTGCGCGATCTTCTGCTTGTTACCGCCATATTCCTTGGCGATATCTTCCGGGGCTTGGAGGCTGAACGGTTTAGGCATCTAATCCTCCTTACGGACCACCCATCAAGCGGGCCATACTCAGGCCACCCAGACCGGCACCAAGTGCCTGCGAACCAAATGACGGCGGCGTTGCGTAGCTCGTTTGAGTCGAGCTGAGACCCACCGGCAAGCCGCGCAGGATGTTGCTGAACTGACCCAGTCGCTCCATCTGGTAGTCGCGCTGGCGCAGGAAGTCCGCATAGCTTTGGTCGAGGTACTGCTGCTGGAGGCCACGTTGTTCAGCCGCTGTCGCACCCTGCGCTCCAAGTCGCTGGAGATTAGCCTGCTGTTGATACTGACCGAGGTTACCCAGCGTCTGACCCATCTGGCCTGCGGTCTGCAAGCCAGACAACCTTTGGCCCGCGCCAAACTGGCGCGACTGCTCTCCGAGCCGCTGCGCTTCGAGGTTCTGCTGCTGGTTAGCCAGCGCCGCCTGAAGACCGGTTTGAGCCCCCAGCTGCTGCGTACCCAGAAGAGCTTGTAGGTTGGCTTGCCCAACAGTGAGCCCAGCCTGCTGGTTAGCAAGCGCAGCGCGCATTGCCTGTTCAGAGTTCATCCCCTGCGTCTGAAGCTGTGCCGCCAAGTTCTGGACGTTTGACTGCTGTTCCGACGAGAGGTTTGCCAGCGCTGCCTGAAGGCCAGTCTGAGTCCCCAGCTGCTGCGTTTGAAGCGCCGCCTGCTGGTCGGCCTGCGCCCGAGTGACGTCCACGCCCTGATTGGCAAGCGAAGCGCGCATAGCCTGTTCGGCGTTCATCCCCTGAGCTTGGAACTGCTGTGCTTGATTGTTGACCCGCGCCTGCTGCTCGTTCGAGAGGTTAGCGAGAGCGGCCTGCAATCCTTGCTGAGCACCAAGCTCCTGCGTCTGCATACGCGACTGCAAGTTGGCCTGCGCGCGGGTAACATCCACA
>Ga0181338_1000200_pt1 | contig 13056 bp, 13 predicted proteins | sample Sp13VDMM110SD_FD_122168 | JGI IMG/M metagenome (GOLD analysis project Ga0181338, IMG submission 122168) | Freshwater viral communities from Lake Michigan, USA - Sp13.VD.MM110.S.D | ecosystem: Environmental > Aquatic > Freshwater > Lake | place: USA: Michigan | collected 2013-04-23
GCCCAGGTGCTTGTGATCGTCGTTGCGGTCACGACCGGGTTGGTAGCGGAGGGCAGCGAATAGACCCCTGATCCGTTGCGTGGCATGTCGGTAGCTCCTTTTTAGTCGTCTCTTGCGCCTGCAATCTGCGGTCCCGCGATCGCGCCTGTAACCGTTGCCTTGCGCAGCGCGTTGACCATTGCCTGGCGCGCCGCCGTAGACTGCACAAGCCCCTCGCGCAGGTACCGCTGGCCCGCCGCCGAGCGCAGGAATGCCTGGGCAGCCATTGGCCCGCCGACGCTGCCGGCGCCTGCCATCAGCGCGGTCGTCGGGTCCCCGGTCATTATGTAGCCCAGCCCGCCGACGCCGCCACCTGTGACAAGGTTCTGCATCATCGTGCGCTGCGCCGTGCCGGAGTTAGGGATCTGGTCGCGCACGAACAGCTGCCCCGCCTGGGCCAGGTCGCGCAGGTCTGCGCCACCGCGTGCAAAGACCTGCGGCGCGGCCGATCGGACCGCTTGGACTAAGGCTGCCGGCGCAATGTCACCAGAGGCGGCCGCGTTGCCTGACCGCTGCATCGACTTGTCGATGATCTTGAGGTTGCTGTACTGGCGCTTGGCGACGTCCCATGCCTGCTTCTCTGCGTCACTCAGGCCGTTGTAGATCGAGTCGTCAAACCCATCGCGCAGGTTCTTGAGCGCATCGCCCAAGCGGGAGTTGCCCGCCGCATCCGCCGTGCGCTTGGCCTTGGTCAGCTCGCTGCGGATCGTCTGCGCCGTCTGGCCGCTGATCTGGCCCTTCGCGACCTGGTCAAGGACGCCGTTGACCAGCTTGTCTATCTCACTGGTATCGAGCATCCCTCGCAGCGGCGCCTGTGTGGCATCGACACGCACAGCGCGATCCAAAAGGTCGTCGCCGAGGGTGACCGTGCGGTCTTGGGAGAGCTGCTGGAACTCTCGGCCCAAGCGATCATAGGCCCCGCGCATCACGTCTGGCGCTGCGTTGTCGGCGGTCTCGCCTGCGCGCCGCAAGGCGGCTGCGTTGAACGCTTGCTGCGTGGCCGCGCGGCTCGCCGCCTCTCTGCCCGCGGTCATGGGCAGATCTGCCAGCACCGATTCCAGCGTCTGCACTGGCCTGCTGCCAGTCTGCGCGCCGATTGAGATCGGGACGCCCTCATCCTTCAGGACCTGCGCCAGGCGCGCCGGCTCCCCGGACAGTTGCGATCGCACAGGGCGAATGGTCCGCCCGGCAAGGTTAAACAAGCCCTGCGCGCCGCCCCCCATCACGCCGCCGCCGATAATGTTCGAGAGCGTCTCGCTGGTGTTGGTGCTGGGCTGGGCCGCGCCCAGGAGCGCGCCGGCCGCAGCAGCACCGCGCACGGTCGTGCCGGTAGGAACGGCCGCAGCCAAGGCGACGTTGCCTGCTACGTTGCCCAAGAGCCCTGACGTGGTGTCCATCAGCGGCTGATCCAGCCTGCGTGACTCGCTCACGTCGTCGCGGCTAACCAGCCTGCCGATGCGCGCGTCCTGCGTCACGGTCGGGATGTACTGACCGATCCCGCGTGTGGTATCGGCGAACGCCTTGCCCATCCCGGCGAGCGTCCTGGTGAGCACGACCGGCATCTCGATGCCGCGGCTCATGCCTGGCAGGCGCAGCTCGCCTGGCACGTCTGCCGGGTTGATGGCAGGCTCGGACTTTGACGCTGCTGCTTTGGCCTCGAGCGCAGCCAATCGCCGCAGCATGTTGAGCTCTTCGCGCGGGTCCATTATTTACCCAACGCCCGACGGAGCTCTTGCATCTCTGCCTGTTCTGCTGGCGTCAGGCCGCTGGCTGCGGCAGGCGTCGACTGCGAGCGGTTGCCGCCACCGATGACGCCAGGCGCAGGAAGCCTGCCGGTGTTGCCAATGATCGGCGCAAAGTCCATCGGCTCCGCTCCGTATTCGCGGCGCACGGTGTTGATGCGCGTCGTCTGCAGCTTTGATGCCTCATCGTTCAGCTCACGAAGCCTCGTCAGCGCCTGCGAGACCACCTTTGGATCGTTGATGTTCCCGACGATCTGATTCATGGCCCGCTGCGCATCGCCTTCGGTCTGGACGCCCTTGTGCAGCATCAGGATGCCGTTGCGGAACTGCTCGAGGTTGGTCTTCAGATCCTCAAAGGAACGCGACTGAGGCGTGCTTATTCCGGCCGCGTTCAGCGCCCTGTTTGTCTGGTTCAGCACGGGCCCGAGCCGCAAGTTGCCTGTGGGCCCCAGATCTTCGAGGAGCCTGTCGATCCTGTTGTTCAGCCCGCCCATCGGCATCATCTGCTCGATGGCCTCGTCCTGAATGCGCAGCGCCGCAGCCGGCAGCGGTTTGGGAGCGGTCTGCGCAGTCGGTGGTGCCTCGCCGATCACTGTGCGAGTGCGCGCGTCCACAACCATTGGCCTGCCGTCAACCATGATCGTCACTGGCTGTGCACCCCCGCCACCGCCCGACCCTCGCGCCGCCGCAACAAGGGAGGGAAGCTGCCGCCGCAGTTCCCGATCGCGCTCCTTTTCCTCTTCCCGACGCCGGATCTCATCGCGCCGCGCCTCTGCCCGCTCGGCCGCGGTCAGGACCCTGCTGTACTGCTGCTCGGCGAACTGCGCCGCGAGCGCGTTGAGCATTGCGTCCTCGCCCTCGATGCCGCGCTGCTTGGCGAGCTCCTGGAGCTGCGTGTAGTCGACCGGGCGATCGCGCATCTGGCGGTAGCGGTCCATTGCCTCGGTCGATTGCGTGAGCAGCCGGCCCATCTGCTGCTCGTAGCCGCCGCCCAGCGCGGAGCCTGCCGCCACGTCCTGGGTGACCCCGTTGTTCCCACTGAGCACGCGCGAGGCACGCGGCAGCACGCGCCCGGGCATCTGGCTCTCTTGCCCATCAAGGAAGTCGTTGTAGAAGGGGAACATGGGTCGCCCTTAGCCTTCGGTTTCTGGCAACGTAAACTCAGGCACGCCGGCCGATATCGGGGTGCCAGCCGCGGCCGGGTTGCGCCGCTGCAGCATCCGCTCGCGCATCTTGCGCAGCTCCTCTTCGCGCTTTACGTTCATTTTCGCCATGCTCGCGTCCACGCCCTGCTGCTGCTGCCCGGTCATGTACGCTGTGCCCATCTTGGCGATCGCCTCGCCGACGCCGGGCGCCACATACACGCGGCCAGCCATCTGGCCCTTCATGGGGTCCATCGCCTGCTGTCGGAGCGCGTCGACCATGGCCTGCTTGCGGAGCATCTGATCCTCTTCCGGCCGCATCGCGCCCATCTGCATCAGGTACTCGTACATCATGTCGTTGTTGCTGTTCATTGCAGCGCTCCGTAATTGACCATCAGGTAGCCGTTGGCGTGGCGCTTGACCAGGTCAGGCCGCACGGCTTGGACCTCCTGCGCCAGCACGCCGGTCTGCGGCATCCCCGCGATCGTGTACTCGTACACGCCCACGCCGATCGGGTGCGTGCCGATGCGCTTGACGCGAGACTTCAGGCGCGCGTCGGAGAACATGTAAGCGCTGCCCAGCTGCGCCCCCGCGCCCAGCAGGTTCCCGAACGCGGCGTTCGATGCGTTGGATTGATCGAGCTGCGCCTGGTAGTTCATGTTCGCGGCGTTCAGCAGCTGGGGCGTCTCCGCGCGCTGGGCCGTGTTGAACTGCGGCATCTGCGGCATCCCGACCTGCTGCCCGGTCAGCAGCGCGTTCATCTCGTTCAACGGCATCGCGCGCTGGAGCTGCTGCTCGGCGATCCCCTGCTGGCGCATCCGCGCCATCTGGTCAGCGTACTGCCCGCCCAAGCCGAACGCTTGGCCCGCGGTTTGGTTCGCGAACTGCCCGCCCTGCAGCGCCTCTTGGAAGCCCTGCTGCCGCGCGCCCAGGCCCATGTTGTACATGCGCTGGGCCTCGTTGCCGGCCATGTCGAGCGCGTTGAAGCGCTCCTTCGACTGCGCGTTGAGGAGGTCGCTCATCGCGCGGTTGTAGGCCTCGCTGCCGACCTGGAAGCCCTGGTTGGACAGCTGCGCGCTCAGGCCCTGCATCTGCCGATCCTGCGTCGGCTGCATCCGCTCCATGAGCGAGTCGGCGATCTGGTTGCGGGCGCTCATGTCGTACTGCGGGATCGCCTGCAGTCCCTGCGTGTTCAGGCCACGCTGGAGCTCGGGCGGCGCGCTCGGATCGACACGGTTGGGCAGGTTCTGCCAGTCAAAGGGCTGCTGGTAGCTGCCCGCGACACGGCCCATGAAGCCCTGCGCGAGGTCGCTGCGGCCCTGCTGCAGAGACAGTTGCGAGTCGAGCGCCCTCTGCGACTGCGGGGCCAGCGTGGTGTTCTGGGTCCACTGCGTGACCTGCTGGCCCGTTGCCGGGTCAGTCACCGCCTGCGTCTGCCAGTTCTGACTGCCGAACGGCGTGTTCTGGGTCGGCCGGTTGGCGTAGTTCTGCATGTTCGTCTGCTCGACAGACGCCTGCGCCTGCTCCCGTGCCGCGCCCGTGTAATCAGGCGGCGGCGGGCTGCTTTTTCCACCCATGACTGAGTCTCCTCTCTCGCAGCCAGCGACAGTCCTCGCGGCGCATTTCCAGAATCACCAGGTCGACGCCGTCGGCGACTGCGTCACGAATTTGATGCACTTCCCGGAACCCCAGGTGCTTGTCCAGGCGCAGCGCGGGCTCGTTGTTGCTGGCGACGTGCCCGTAGACCGCGACACGATCGCCCTGATTGAAGGCGTAGTCGAAGCAGACCCGCAGCATCTGCCGGTCGATCCACCGGCCGCCGTCGCCGGCGACGTGCATTGAGCAGACCCGGTGCGTCCATCCGTTGTAGGCGACGACCGCGTCGATCTGGCCGCGGCTGTCTGCGTGCGCGATCAGGCGCAGGTCCTCGGACGGGCTGATGTCGACCCCGCGGGTGCGCATGAACTCCAGCGCCTGCTGTACGTGCTCGACGGTGTGCGGGATCAGCACCATCACATGACCCCGCCGACATCGAACATCGAGACGTAAGAAGTAAACGTCGTTGCCGGCGCGCCGCGCACGCGCATCCGCAGCGCCCCGATGTAGCCCATCGCGGCCGAGCCTGCCCAGGCCTCGTAGGTGTTGTACGCACCGAACCAGGTCGCAACGCCCCAGACGCCTGCGTCCCAGCTTGACGCTGCCTCGCTCGAAAAGCCTGGCGTTCCGTCGACGGTGTTCAGGTTGTACTGGGTGTTGATCTGCAGCTTGACTGACGGCGCGGAGCTCGAGATAAAGCTCGGACGCACCATCGACCACTTCTTGAGATTCGCGGGCGAGCCGTAGGCGTTGAACGCGGAGAGCACGTCGCCCTCCATCTGGTTGCCTGCTGCCCCTGCAACGGTCTGGTTGTCGGTGGTCCCGCCGAGGGACTCGTACACGAAGCTGGGCCCGGCCGAGTACAGCTTGCCGTCCACGACCGTCATGCAGTCGCTCGGGATACCGGTGAACCGGCACCAGCTTCCCGTCGCCATGTCCATCACGTAGTTGATCCAGCCCTCGGGTGTTTTGGGCGGCTTGATGATCAGGATGTTGCTGCTCGCAACCGGAATCACCTGCCATTGCGCGGTGGCCTTGTACAGCGCCACGAGCGGGCGCAGCGCGGGCAGGATCTTGGAGGCGGGGCTGTTCTGGGCGATCGCGTCGAAGGTCCCGCGCACGATCGCCGAGAGCATCGCCACGCCCGCTTGGCTCACGATCATCACGTCCCCGCCCATCGGGGTCCAGAAGGCGCCCTTGGTCGGGACCGGCCCGACGTACCACACCCCCTTGATCCCGAAAGTCGATGCGCCGGTCGGGTCGGTCCCTTGCCAGACCACGACGTCGCCCTGGGTGCCGATGAACACAAGGTAGTCATCGATCGACTCACCGGCGTCCATAGTCCAGTTGATCCCGCAGGCGACGTATCCGCCGCTGCGCAGCTGCGCGCCCATCGGCAGCGCCGTCACGGTCCCCGTGATCGTGTCCACGGTGTTCATGTAGTAGACGTTGGCGTCGTTCTCGCAGGTGAACCACAGGCGCCGCTTCCAGGCCACCACCGTCTTCGGATTCGCGGGCAGGCTAGTCGGCGTGCGCTTGACCCACCCCGACGTGGTGCTGTAGGTCCAGTAGCCGGCACTGGGCGAGACCGCGAGCAGGAACATGTCCGCGCCGGTCGAGAACTGCGCCGTGTACCAGAGGTCGTCGGTCGAGCCCGTCGCGGCCTGCGAGACAGACGCCGTCGAAGTGCTGACGTCGATGATGTCGCCACCGATCGCCGCGAACAGCTTCGTGGTCGTGTTGTTGGTGCCGACGTAAGAGAACAGCGACCCCGGCGTGCCGGTGACCGCGCAGTGCTGCTTGTAGCCGCCGCGCAGCTCCAGCCCGCCGGGCCGCGGGATCATGTTGTCCATCACCAGCGCATCGGTCGGCGCCATCGCTGAGATCGGGTCGCGCAGGTTCAGCCCGCCTACGGGCGCGACCATGTTCACGACCTGGTGCGTGCGCCCAGCGGCGGCCCGGCGAGGGGTCTTGTAGGTCGCGAGCGGGACCAGGGGCATCTAGACCCCGTACCCGGTGTCGGGCGCGTTGACCCGCGCATCGAGCAGCGGGAACACGCTGCGCCCAGCCATGTTCAGGATCGGCGCGCCCTTCTCGCTCGCCTTGCGCGACTCAAAATTAATCTGGAAGTCGCGCATCGCCGTGCTGGAGTCGAATCCCTTGATCTCCAGCCACTTGACCTTGGTCAGCAGCCCGATCAACACCGGGTCGAGCAGGAGCGTGTCGCCGTTCTTTGTCGCGCGGTTCTTGTACAGGTCGGCGTCGTCTGCGTCTCTGACCCACGCATAGGACTGATAGAAAAAGGTCAGGTCCTGCGCGGAGTCCGGTGGCGAGAGGATGTAGATCTGGTTGTCGCGCACCTGCCAGTAGAACGACAACGTCGCGCGCAGGTTGCGAACGATCAGCGTCTTCCAGTCCTGCGGCGACACAGGCCCGATACCCGGGAGCTGCGTGGTCGCGTTCCACTGAGTCTGATCGATCCAGTCGTAGAAGTCCTCCGGCAGCGGGTACGCGCGCTCGGTCTGCCCGGGCGATGCGGCCTGCACGCTGACGGTGTAGCTCTTGGTGAGCTCCTGCCAGTCGTACAGGCCGAGCAGCTCCAGGCCGGCGCGGTTGCACGCCGTGACCATCTGGATTACTGCCGGGTCGGTAGAGCCTGCAGGATCGGGCGGGACCGGGTAGCCGACATCGGCCGCGACGTTCTGGACGATCGCGAGCAGGGTGTCATCGGTTATAAGCTGGAAGGCCACCCCGTCCCCTTTCTTTAGGCGTCAGCCGCTTCAGCCTGGCGCGACTTCTTGCCCATCGCGCTCTTAAGCGCGGCCAGCTCTGCCTGCACCTGCTCGAGCGCCGCGGCAGACTGCAGCCGCGCGCTGCGCTCGGCATCAATCTCGTTCTGCAGCCGTTCGATCGGTGCGTTGCCCGCGGCGACCTCCAGGAATGCCTTGGCGCGCTGCTTGTCGCCTTGGAATCCCATGAACTTCTGGCCGATCGCGTCAGGCGCGCCGGCGAGCTGCTCGACGGTGATGATCTTGTAGTACCGGAACTCCTCGACCTTAGCCGGGTTCATGCCGGGCAGCGCCGACAGCGGCGTGCCGGTCACGGCCTCTTCCTGCCCTGCCCGCCACTTCGCGTAGCGCTCCGCGAACCGGACGCGGTCGATCTCATCGAGCGGCCGGTCGATCACGGTCAGCTTGTCGCCAGGGACATGGATCCGGATGCAATCGCGCTCTTCGTAGATCGCGCGGCCTTCCTGTTGGCTCTTGCCGGTGTGCAGGAACGGTGCCCGATAGAACTCAATGTACAGCTTGTTGTCATCGGCAAAGCGCGCATCGTCTGCCTTGACCGTGGTGCTTTCAAATGAAAGAGCAGGAGTGGTGGCTTGCATGCGGTGTACCTTTTTATAGTTGAACGAACGGAGGGGAGCCGGAGCCCCCCTCCTGCGGGTTACAGCGTACGCAGCACGCTGGGGTAGCTGAACATCGCGTCGGCGTTGGTCGCGGCCGCGCCGCCGGTGGCGGTCAGCAGGACCAGGCCGCCGATCACTTCCGCGCCCGCGGTGGCGTCGTCATCGACAGCGCCACCCGTGGCGGTCGAGTTCAACTGCGTGCCCTTCGCGGCGCTTGCCAGCGTGCGCAGCGAGCCCTTGCCGTAGATCTGGAACCAGCCGAACTCGTTGTCCGCGAGCGCGGCCTGTGCGGCCCCGCAGCGCGAGCTCGGGCCGGCGGTGCCCGGCGTGGTGCTGGTGGTCGAGGCCAGGGTAAAGTCGAAGCCGGTGGCCTCGACGCACAGGTAGCCCAGACCCGTGACCGCGCCATCGGCACGGCCGTAGACGAACTCTTGGTACCCGTTAGTCGGGTCGTCGTAGCCGCCCACGGTGCCCAGACGAAACGCCGCGCTGGCGGTCGATGCGGTGACCTGGTCTTTGCTCAGGCCAATGATTGCAGTTGCCATGTTGGATTGCTCCTAATTCGGAATGCAAAAAACCCTCGGGAGGGTGGGTCACACCGCCCCGAGGGAAGGCGACCCACCACAGGCCCACCGAAAATCAGTTCTGGATGCGTGCCTGGAACTGAGCGCCGCAGCAAGTCATCGCGCCGGCCCAAGCCAAGATCTGCACTTCCGCGTCCTGGTTGATTGCGTAGCGCCGATTCGGCGACAGCGGGACCATGTTCCGGTCCTTGTGCGGGCGCCACTTGATGTACTTTGTGTTGAGGAAGAAGCCCGTCGATGCCGGGCAGTAGCCGCCGATGCCACCGTCGAGGACCACGTCGGCGTCCATGAACTTGATGCTGGGGAAGCCGAGATTCGCCGCGTTCGGATCGGTGAAGCGCTGGTTGGCCTGGAGCGATGCCATGTAGAAGCCCCAGTAGTTGTTGTCGAACACGATCAGGTCGGGGCGATCGTTGCCACGAACCGTGCTGGCCCAGAGCGTGTTCATGGCTGCCTGAATCGTGGTCGAGCCAGGCGAGATGGACGCGACCGAGAAGTCGAACAGCTTCGACCGCCAGAAGGTGAACGTCGCGCGGTTGATGCCGCCGTAGGTGCCGGTGGTCGGGTCGCTCGGGACCGCCGCGTTGAGGCCGACGACTTCCTTGCCGCCCGAGCCCGTGCCGTCCGAGTACACCGAGGCCGAGAGCTGGTTGACCATCGTGGACTCGGCCACATTTAGGCGCGCCTCCATGAGGTCGATGAAGGCCTCCTTGCCGCTGTTCTGGAGCATCTCCAGGCCGCTCATCACGACCGGGACCGCGTACTGCTTGAGCGTGTATTCCGCGGCGCTGATGACGTCCTGCGCGGCCACCGGCAGGAGGTCGTAGCCCGAATAGAAGCCGCCGTTCGCGTTCTCGGCAAACGAGAGCTCCTCAAGGATGCTGGAGCCGCCGGAGACACTCTTGATGTTCCCGCGCTGGCTCAGGCGGGCCAAGAGGGCGTTGTTCTTGGTGACGTTGTCGGCGATCTGACGGGTGCGCGACTGGATCGTGGTCGCGATGATGTCGCTGACCGAGCTGTTGGCGAATGCCATGATGATCTCCACAGGGTGAAGCAAGAGAAATGCGGTTACCCGCGCTTCGCTCGGTCTTCGCCCAGTGGGATGGCGGCATCGCCATCTCTGTCAGCCAGCCACCTCGCTGATCGTCTATTCGTTCGGCGCCCCGTGGGCCAAGTGCTCGGTCAGCGCCGCACAACTAGACGATCATCGGCTGTTCGCCTCGATCGCGTTCTCGATGGCAGACCGGATGTCGCTCGCGGACTGCTGGGGCGCGCCCATCGGTGCCGATCCTGAGACGCTGCTGGCTGCGATCTTGCGCTGCGCCAGCGGCCGGCCACCTTGAGTTGCCTGCTCCCGCTGCGACATGATCCTGCCGATCGAAGGATGCAATCGGACGGCCTGATTGTAGGCATCCTGCAGGCTCATGTCACGGCCGCGTCGAGCCGACAATTCGAGGATATCGGCCATCTCCTCGCGCACGTCGTTGCCGAACTCGGACTGCTGCAGGAACTGCTCGACCGACTCGGTGGCCTGGCGCACGGACTCCTGCTGGCGCTGGTACTTCATGCCCTCGATCTCAGACATGAATTGCCGGATCGGGGCCAGCTCCTGCTGCAGCGCCTGCTGGAGCTGCGGCGCAGGCGCGGGCTGGCCGGGGGCCTGTGTGGCGCCGCCGAGCCTGGCCGCGAGCGCGCCATCGAGCTGCTCAACAAACCCCTGACCGAACCGGCCCAGCCCGAACTGCTGGACGATCCCCGCTACCAGATCTGCGAGCTCCGGGGCGGTCCCCGTGCGCAGCCTGACCGCAGTCGCCATCAGGTTGTCGACCGCCTGCAACGGGTTGCTGTTCTCGGCCCGGATGTAAGCCTCGTAGGGCGCAATCACGCGCGAGAAGCTGTCGACCGTCCTGCGCGCCTCTGCGGACTCCTGCAGCGTCTGCTGGATCTCGCGCTCGCGCTTGTGGATCTCCTGCCTTGCGTTTGGGGCCAGGCTAGACCAGTCCTCGCGCGCCTCCGGCGACCAGCTCGCCGGCGCCCGGTCCTCTGGCACCTTGGGCCCAGGCTTGGGCCCCGGCGTGATCGCCGGCTGCGCGGGCTCTTTTTCTTCTGGCAGGCTCATCTCCTGAGCCTCTGCTGCTTTAGGCGCGAACCGGCCCTGCTCATCTCGGGCCGCGTCGGTGGCGGGGGCCTCTTCTGCCGGGCTCTCTGCCGGCGCCTGCGTCAGCTCTTCAGGCTGCTCTGCTGCGCCATCGAAGGCGGCCTCGAGCAGGTCGCGTGTGGTGGGTTCGTTGTCGGTCATTTTTTGTTCATCACCTGGTGGATGGCGCGCTCAACGGATGCGCGATCGAATGAGCCGCCGCGCTGGTAGTAGCGCTCGCGGGCCTCCCGGGCCTTCGCCCAAGACGATGAGAAGTCGTCCACGGTCGTGAGCCCCGTGCGCTTCATGTACTCGCGGTGCTTCGTGCGCGAGCTGATGTCGCTGCCATCGGTCGCTCGGAGCCCGTCGTAGTCGCGATCGTTCCAGAGCAGGCCCGCGTTGCGGGCACCGTCCCGGGTCTCGCCGACATGGTCCGGCGTGACCTCGATCAGCTCGCCCTTGATCTGCACGTACCGGCGGCGTGTCATTGGGTCTCGGCCTCCTCTTCCTGCTTCTTCGCGCGCAGGGCCTGGATCACCGGAGCGGCGGCAGCCGCCCCGCCCGCGCCCAGCGCGAGGCCGCCCAAGAGCATCGGGTCGACAAAGCCTGCGTGGGCCTTGCCGGTCAAGATCATGTCGCGGGCCTGCTCGGGCGAGACGCCCATCCGGTTCGCGGCCTTCGCGATCTGCTGCGACAGGAGCTCGAGCTTGGGCGCGCCGATCGGCGATGTGACCCCGGTCGCGTGAGATCCGGCGCCCCACACAACGGCTTGGGCAGGGACCGACTCCAACTCAGACCGGCCAGCGACACGATCGCGCCACCACGGGCCCAGTGAGACCATCTCCGGCGTGCTCGCGCTGGCGGCATTGGGGACCATCTCGCCGGTCTTCTTGTCGCGCTTCAGTCCGCGCACATCAGGCAGCCCAACTAGGCGGGACCAGTGCGCATCGCCGACCGGGTACTGGGTCTGGAAGCCGCTCTCAGGGACACCGCTGGAGTGGATGTAGGTCGGGACCTTCGGGCTGTCCATGTCGATCTCGCCCGCGCGCAGGTACTTCTCCATCGGCCCTGCCTGGGCGGTCGAATGCACCATGTGGCCTTGGATCGCGCGCATGTCTTCAGGGAAGTCTGCGCCGCGCTTTTTCTCAGCGATCCCGCCGTAGCGCTGGAAGTCTTCAAACCGGCCCGCGGTGTCCATCATGTAGGCGCCAGTGCCGCGGTTCAGCTCGGTCAGGACCTCGCTGTTGGGCGATGCCATCCCGGTCAGTGCGTTGATCCGGCTGAACTCGACCAGGCCCTTCTCCGGCCCGTGCAGGCGGACCATCTGCTGGTACAGCGGGTCCATCGTGTACCAGGACGCCATGCCCTGGAAGAGGTCCGGGCGCTTGCGGGCCTCGGAGATGATGTCGACCAGGCGCTGCTCATTCTGCGGGGTCATCACTTGGGGCGCGTGAGCGGCGCCGCGTGGCTTTGCGGCGGTCCGGAACGGCACCCCGCTCATGTTGCCCTGGCGCTGGCCCTGCTCTGCGATCTGGAAGAGATCGTCGCGGGTGACCCCGAACAGTCGCTGCATCATCGGATCTTCAGGCGCAACACGGGCCCGCGCGACCAGCTCATCGGGGCGCATGTAGATGTCTGGGAAGGCGACCCGATCGGGGCTCGCGATCGTCGGGCGCGATGCGTACTGTGCGGGGTCCGCGCCCTCGGGCAAGGCCTCGCGCAGCATCCGGCGCTCGTTCGCGACACGCCTCTGCGGCGACACGACATCGACAGCCTCCTCGAGCGATGCGCGCAGGCTCGGCGCGGCCTCTGCTGCCGTGGCACGGCCACGGCGCATCACGTTCGCTCCACGCGCCACGCCACCGACCACAGGGATCATCCCAAGCCCAGCAAGGCCCATCCCGAGGCCATCACCCTCGCGCCTGGCGCGCTCAAAGTCGCGAGCGCTCAGTGCGGTGCCGGGCCCAGGCACAAAGCCCAGCCCGAGATCGATCGCGGTATCGGTCAGGTCGGCATCCTGCGGCGTGCTCAGTGAGAGCAGGTTCTGGCCTCGCTGGCGCAGCGCGTTGACGATGTCGATCTGGCTCGCGCTCGCGCGCCGGTCACGGGCCCGCCGGAGTTCTCGTTCGTTAGCAGTGACTGCTTCCATGTTTGTCTCCTAATTCATTAGCCCAGGAAACCACCCATCCGCGTCCATTGAGACAGCAAAGATCGGCACCGTGGCCTCACATCAGCAAGAGGATCTCTTCCTCACGCCTGCGCCTTTGCAACCTGCTCGCCTCTTCCCGCGCCCGCTCCAGCGCGACCCGCGCGATCTCTTGCGCCTGTGCCCGCTGCGTCCGCTCAGCCCGCACCTGGGCCTCTGCCAGGATCCTGCCGATCGCCGCCTCCAGCGCATCCAGGTCGA
>Ga0181338_1000202_pt1 | contig 12993 bp, 21 predicted proteins | sample Sp13VDMM110SD_FD_122168 | JGI IMG/M metagenome (GOLD analysis project Ga0181338, IMG submission 122168) | Freshwater viral communities from Lake Michigan, USA - Sp13.VD.MM110.S.D | ecosystem: Environmental > Aquatic > Freshwater > Lake | place: USA: Michigan | collected 2013-04-23
AATCATATCGGGCTTACTATCAACGCAAAAAAGACGACCACGCCTGGATGACTTGGAAAAACAGTCCTCCTGCTTGGCTTGTGTGACCTCTTGTATGACCTATTGACACCGTGACGTTCTGCGCTTACTCGTTGTACATATTGTAAATTGGTTTGTCGCCCATTGCACAGTTATCGCTGTGCAATAAGAGACAAATTAAAACCCAAACGGAGTAAAAATCATGAGCACACAAATCAACGGACTACCGATTTTTAATGCCACAAGAAAATTATTTCTAAACATCACGAAGACCGACATCAAAAACTCTAAAACAAAGCGTCCCGATTGCTGTGCTGTTGCCCAAGCATGCAAACGCCAACTTAACGCCAAAGAAGTCCGAGTACATTTGTCGCGTTTGTATGTTCGTCTGGATTCTAAAAAGTGGCTTCGCTTTGAAACTCCCTCCGCGCTGCGCGACGAGATTGTTGCATTTGACCGAGGTGGTTCTTTCTCCGAAGGCCGGTTTATCATAAACCCGCCAACCGACACGCGATATCTAACCGGCAAGAAACAAAGCCATTCGCCTGATGGTGATCGTACCAAGCACCGCAAGCGGAGCGGCCAACCGAACAAGATTCTAACGGATGTTCGTGCCGCTTCGCACTACTAGACTAGATATTCACCCAATGGCTCGTCTCAACAACGAGCCATTAAGAGAAAATCTAGAAACCTAAACAGGAGCATATAAAATGTGTGTCACTAAAATTTCCAACATGCCCGTCATCAACGCCGTGAAAAATTTTATTCTGCATATCACCAAAGAAGATGTGCGGGGTGCTGATACAAAAAACCCCAATGCGTGCGTTGTCGCTAAAGCATGCAGGCGTTCCTTACATGCCAAAGAGGTCCGAGTTCATTTGGGGCGGGTATACGTCAACACTAACAACAAAAACTGGTTGCGTTATTTAACTCCTGGCTCGTTGCGTTCTGAGATTATTGCGTTTGACCGGGGCGGCTCTTTCACACTCGGCAAACATATTCTTGGTGCAATCGGTCCCCGCAAGTCCAGCGGCAAACGCCAAGGAAGTAATAAAGACGTACCACGCGACCAGCACAAGAAGCGTAAGGGTGTACGCCATGTGGTCAAGAATGTTCGCACCGGCCCAGCTTGTTAATCATCACAACTAGGCAAGGAAAAAACACTATGTCTTATTTAGAACAATATCTGGAAAGCCAAAGCAAACTAACCTCACTCCGATGGCACATGCATTACATCAACGGCGTCCTGCAAGCGGAGAAAACCAACCCCTCTCCACAAGTGACAATCAACTTAATTCAAAAGCGCATTGAAGAAGCCTTCAACCAATGGGACGGAAAATGAAACTCACATACAAATGCACCCACTCATTCGATGGCGAAAACGACGTCGAGCTTTCCATCGTGTACGTTTACACGCCCCCATCACCGGCACGCGGCCCAAGATACGACAGCGGCGGAGAACCGCCCGAGTACACCGAAATCGAGCTGATCTCACTGTTGATCGACGGCGTCCCTGCGACGATGGAACAACTGTGCCAAGTCGATGAGTGCGAACGCTTGTACGAAGAAATGGAAAACCACGGCGCGGACTGTGTTGCCGACGAACGCGCTGCTGCCGCTGAATACCGCGCTGAGATGAGAAGGGAGTAATCACAATGACCGTCCCCCTCCGTCATTGCCTGATCGAGTGCAAGTCAACCAGACGCTGGGCGTGGATGCCGTATTGGGTCCGCGCTTTATTGGGAGTGATCTAGCCATGACCGCACTGACGAACGAAGAACTGGCGGCGATTGAGAAATGTCACGCGAATACCGAAGCGTATTATGTAGAATTAGAGTCGCAAAGAGCCGAACGCGAATCGGGGCGACATGACTTGCGGCCAGAAGCCCACAACGACCGCGCCGCACTCATCGCCCACATCACCTCCTTACAGGGCGAACTCCAACGGACGAGAGATGCGCTGGAAAAGGCATACCCGCTTTGCATCGGATGGGCCGCGCATTGGAAGCACGACCACGGCAACTTTGCGCCCGAACACCTTGAGACTTTGGACGACTGCGCGAAGGCCCTTGGGCTTGATATTTTGCCATCAAAGGCCCTCACCCCACCCACGGGGACGTAGGACCATGAAACACGACCTGCAATCAATCGGCGCGCTGTGCTTTGCCATCTTTTTAATCATGGTCACGACGTTGGTTTTCGTCGGCGTGTCTCAATGGCTGGCCGGGGTGGCCTACCGCATTGGCCTCGTCAGCAACGAAGCGCAATGGACGATCTACGCAGCGGGTCTGCTCATGTGCATCGGCACGGTGGTCACCGTTGCCGGTCGCATCGTGGATGGTGAGTGGTGGTTCACATGAGCGTCACTAACCAGCGTATTTTGTACTGCTTTCAATGCGTATACGCAGTCTGGCCGGTGCACGAACTGGGACTTTGCGGCCACCCCGGCGCTAACAAATCAACAACCTCAGAATGTCGAGACGCCCTTGGCGCGTGCGGACCTAACGCGAATTTGTATAAGGAAATAAGCTGTGAATAATCAGAAGATGAAACTTACGCCGGAACAAAAGAAATTCTCGGCATGGTGCAAGGCCAACGGTTTAACCCGTGAGCAAACCGCCGCCGTGTTTGGCTGCGACTTGCGGACCATCTACCGCTATCTCTCCGGCACGACCGAGCCGCATGGCGGTGTCATACGGCTGCTGGAAGTGTTTACACGCTTCCCCGCCGCGCAAGCTGAGATGATCCAGAAGTATACTCACTAAAACGGCGCGGCGTCTTTCAGGCGGTAGGTAACTTTCGGTCTACCGGACGCGCCAGCGGCGGCGGTGATAACCTCAACCAACACCTCCGCCGCAATCAACCCCTTCATCACCGCATCGCGGTCACGGCCCAGGAATTGCGTTTTGCGGCACAGGGCTGACGATTGCATAGACCCACCAGCCTTACGCACTATCTCAATCACGCGCTTGCTATAGTTTTCGGCGGTGTTGTCGCTAACGTAGCGTTCAACACCGTCAACTAGCTGATTGATTGACCGATCTACAATGGCGCGGGCGAACTCTACATCGTAGGTGTTGATAATCGGATTCTCGGGATCACACCCAATGGCATGGATCATGGCGACTTTGATTGTTAATTCGTCGCGCCGCGCCCAGAACGATGTAAACGGCGTTCCCTCTAAAGTCCTTAGCTTCTTTGTCGTGTCCAGCTTCATGTATTTAATCATCTTGGTGGCCGCATCGTCATACGAAACGTGCATCAACTCCGGCGTATGACCGCCATCTAGCAGAGACGATAGACCGCCGATCCCTTCGTTTATTCTTTTGAGCAGACTAATCAAATCAGCGGGTGGGTCTTTCTCCGGCGCGTTCTGATCGTCGGGGTAATTTTCCTCCGACTCAAAGATCAAGAACCGGGCTAGAGAACCATCCACCGCGTTGCTGGATTCCAGCGCCTTCCAGAAGTGGCTGGGGACCGTAGTGCCGTAAACCGATAGACACGGCTGAATAATCTCCTGCCGGGGACGAACCTTTTGGTCAGCGTACTCGATGCCGTGGTACGTCAGGTTTGAGGAAGTGAACAACTCAGTCATGTGCGACATAATTTCGATCAAATGCTTTGGGCCGCGCTTATCGAGCATCGCGCCCAAGAACATCCCGAACTCGTCGATCTGGAACAGGATGGACGGGCTGCGGTGCAGGGCGCTCAACAAGCCCGAGCCGGAGGCAATCTTGGACCCGCCGATCTTCTTATCGGCCCCCAGGAAGTCACTAAAGATGCGGTCTATGATCTGGCGGCTATGGTTCTTCCCGGCCCCGGAGTCCGCGAGGCTGATGGCGAACAGATTGGTCCGCAGATTGGACGGGCTGCGGTACTTGCGGCCAGCCAGGGTGCCAATGGCGCACAGTGCCGCCGCCAGGGCCAACACCGGCTGGGGGCGGATCGACGTTTCATTGATGTATGCCGTCAGATTGCCGACAGCACCCTTGGCCGCTGGGGTGCCGGACTTACGTTTAAACGCCGCTACCGGCTCAACCTTCTTCCAGGGCGCTGTGGGCTTAATCTTGGCGGGAGGTGGCTCAAACACCTTGGCGTCGAAAACGGCCTCCTGGCGCATCCCTAGGGCGTCCTGCAGCCATGTCGTGGCCCCGTCCATGGTGGAGCCGGTCACGGCCATAACCAAGTCTATGGCCGTCATACCGCCCGGTTCGCGGGCGAAGTCCTGTATGCCTTCAGGGGTAATGCCAATATTGAAATCATCACCGTCCCGCCAATGGGCAATGGCCCTGTATCCTCGATTCGCGCCGCGCTTGGCGTCTGGGATCAACCTGAGAACCCAACTATCTAGATTTAACAACGCGGTATCATTGATATCACGCCAAAAGCTATCATTGTCGCCGGAGTGAGGGGTATGGATAGCTTTACCATTAACGGCCTGTTTTTCAACTTTGACTTGAAATGGCTCCAGGGCTTTTGCAATTCTATCGTGTATGTCTTGGGGAAGCTCTGGCAACTCGGACGCCGTAAGGTCTTCCAGGGTATCGGGCGTCAGCCATCTGTAGGCCATGCCCTCGGGATGCACGCTGGGCGGCAATACAGTCTGCTTGCCCTGGGCCAGCACCTCGATGACCGAAACGCCGTCCAGCAGGTACTTCTTGGACACCAACGCAACGCCCCGGTAGAAGGCGGTGTACCCCTTCGCGCCGACCTTTTTAACCGGGGACGGGGGCAGACACGCCTCCAACGCGGCCCGCACTTCCGGCGCACCGTAATCAAAGTCGATAGCGGTGACATTGCTGGCGCGTCCCAGCGCCAGACAGATCGACGGGTTGGGCCAACCAGCCCACGTATCCAAATGAAATTTGCTGGCGGTCTTATCGCAAAACCGCTGCCATTTGGACATACCAACCCACTGTTCGCCCCTATACTCGCCGGGACGCTTCTCGCCGGGGATGATCGGAATGACCGAGTACCCCCGCTCTACGAGCCGGGTAGCGGTCGTGTTGAAGTCAGTCATTCTTGCCCTATGACAGTGACGGTGACGATGAGTTGCGGGATATCGGAATAATGCTTGGTGGCTGTCAGCTTAACAATCTGCGCGTCATCAACGACAACGATGCCGTTCATGCCGTCCAATGCTTTAACGATGTTGTCGAGGTCCGGCTTCGTGACTGGTTTGATTTGCCCCGCGATGGCCGATAACCGCTTCTTTAGCGACCATGAGGCGGGCACCATCATAAACGCCTCGACAACAACTTCAACCGGCCCGCCAATGGGTGGCATGTGTCTCATTGCTTCAGCCGCATACGCCGACACCTGATTCTCATACCGGCGCGTTTTCTCGGGCGTGTAAACGACAGCGTGACTACCACGTATAGACACACGCCCTCTGCCCTTCGCTACAGGTTGCCCCGGCACGGTGAAGGACACGACTTTCAAGAATAAAAGTCCTGCGCCTTCACTTTTCCGTCTGTTGCCTTCTGGATAGACGCCATATGTGCTGCGCGAGGGATGCGCTTGTCATCGTCCGTAGCCATCCACCGGGATACCGCAGCCTCAGAAGCCTCAATCATCTTTGCAAAATCACGGTTCGTGATATTTTGCAAATCAAGCCATTTTCTCAACTTCATATAAATCTCCGTTGTAGAGAAAATAGTCTTTGACATAGCTGCAACGGCTTGGCAATCTCCTTTTTGTCAAAGCGTAAAACCCCAACAACCGAGGAAATCATGAACTTTAAACCAAAGATGTTTGCCAACCGTACTGTTGAAGATGCTGCGTCAGACTGGATGGACGCGAAGAACGAAGAGACTGCGGCCAACAAGCGCCGCATTGAAATCGAGGAAGAGCTTCTCTCATTCCTCACTTCCAAGATCGAAGGCAGCGAGTCTCACCAGATTGGACCTTACAAGGTCACGCTCACTGGCCGTCTCAATCGCAAGGTTGATTGGGAGTTGGTGAAAGCGTTGGGTGTCCCCGACGCTATTTCCCCCGTTAAATACAAACCCGAACTAGACTTGAAAGGACTCCGCTATTTGGAAAGCAACGAACCAGAAACCTACAAACTCTTTTGCAAGGCCCTGACCGTCGAGCCTGCAAAGACATCCGTAACTGTAACTAGGAACGAGAATTAAAATGGCAATCAATCTACAATCCCTTCGCACGACAAGTGCTGGCAAACCGGCGCGTATGGTTCTCTATGGCTCTCATGGGGTCGGCAAGAGCAGCTTCGCGGCACAGGCTGACAAGCCGGTCTTCATCCAGACTGAAGAAGGTTTGGATGCTCTGACCGTCACGCGGTTTCCCTTGGCAACGTCATATGGCGAAGTAATGGAAGCACTGGAATGTCTGTGTAAAGACAAGCACGACTACGCGACTGTCGTGATTGATAGTGCCGATTGGCTGGAGAAGCTGATCTTCAAACAAGTTGCTGCAAACAATAAAGTGAACAGCATTGATGAGATCGGCTTTGGTAAGGGCTTTGGGTTTGCGGTGGACCTTTGGCATTACATCTTAGGGATGCTTGAAGAATTGCGTAATGTGAAGAACATGGGCGTAATTTTGCTGGCACATTCGCAGGTGAAGAGGTTCGACGATCCGCTGACCGATAGCTATGACCGCTACATACTTGATCTTCACAAGGGCGGCGCAAGCCTCATCAGCGAATGGTGTGATCTGTTGATGTTTGCGAACTACCGTGTAAACACCGTGAAGTCTGATGTGGGCTTTAACCAAAAGAAGACCCGTGCCGTTGGTGCTGGTGAGCGTTTCCTGCACACTCAAGAGCGCCCCGGCTGGGTTGCCAAGTCCCGGTGGGCGTTACCAGAGTCTATGAAACTGGACTACGAAACTTTCGCAACAGAACTTAAAAAGGTAAAAGGATAATAACTATGGCTGAACTACATGGATACGACTTCGACGCCGATTCCGTTACCGACCGCCCCGGCGCGGTGCTGTTGCCTGTTGGTGATTACGTCGTTGAAATAACGGAAAGCGACTTCAAGGCCACTAAAAACGGTCTTGGAAAATACATCAGTTTGGAATTTACGATTATTGACGGGGAGCGTGTTGGTCGTAAATTCTTTGTGAACCTGAACGTCTTAAACAGGAACGAAAAGACTGTAGAAATCGCAAACCGCGCCGTGAAAGACTTGCTCCGCGCAACTCACCAGCTTGGCAAGCCGTTCACGAACTCAGCCATGCTGCACAACCTCCCCTTCAAGGTGAGTGTCACCATGGGCAAACGAAGCGACAATAACGAGGACGAAAACAGATTTCGTTATTCCGCCATCACCGAAGCCGCGCCGTCAGACACGCCAACCACGCCGACCGCAGCGGCCCCCGCCGCGCTGGCGGCTGGTGGCGGCAACGCTCCCAAGAAGAAGCCTTGGGAAAAATAGCAAAGGGAGCCGGGGGCGTAATGCCCCCGGTTTTTTCATGACCACAGATCATAACAAGATGACCACGGTAGTAATTACCGTTACCAAGCCCAGTCAGCTAACGATGTTTGACGAGGAAGAATCCAAGCGCCGCCGGGATGGTGGTATCGCTTTGGTGGCAGACAATGGCGCTGGATGGCAAGACCGAGCCATGTATGTGATCTGGCACCTCCCCATTGGCTGGACGGGGATTGGAGAAGACATTCGCAAGCTGGTGCTAGAATCAGGTGCCGGACCCCCACACAATAAGAATTGCTGGGGGGCACTTATTATGGCAGCGACAAGACATAAAATGGTTCAAAGAACTGGTGAAGTAAGGCACGCAAGGATCGTGAGTTCTAATGCACGGACTTGCATGGTTTTGAAAAGAATATAATGGTTCCTATCAATCTCCCTGACCAAACGCTCATGCGTATGAACGATGCGCTGGAGCAGCAGTACGTCTCAGAACAGCGCGGATACATCGGCGCGTCTTCCATCGGCGCGGCCTGTGACCGGCGTATATGGAACCAGTTCCATTGGGTCGATTCAGAGAAGATGTCTGCCAGGTCCTTGAAGGCCATCGCGGACGGGCACCATAGCGAAGGAGTGATGGCTGACCGCTTGCGGCTGGTTGATGGTATCTCGCTGCATACTCATCAGGAAAACGGTGAGCAATTCGGTTTTGAAGACGGCCACATTCGCGGCCATCTGGACGGCATCATCTTCGGGCTAGAACACTCGCAGGAGGGACACGTTTGGGAACACAAGTGTGTAAACGTCGAGAAGTTTGAGAAGCTGATTAAGCTAAAGGTCAAAGACGAGACGCTGGCCTTATTGGAATGGGACGAAATCTACTTCGCCCAGGCCCAGCTATACATGCACTACTTCAATATCAAGTGGCACTACCTGACGGTCTGCACACCCGGTAGCCGCAACGAAACGGCGTGCTTCACGGCGTATAACCCCGACGCGGCCAACCACTATATCGAGCGGGCCAATAAGATCATCAGCGCCGACAAGCCCCCGCCGCGCATATCCGAAAGCGCGTCATGGTTCCAGTGCAAGTGGTGTCCGTTCACGGACAACTGCCACGGCGAGAAGCCACCGGCCATGAACTGCCGCACTTGCGTACACTCAACGTCTACCCAGCACGGCACATGGGTTTGCGAACTGCACCACAAGGAATTAGATAAAGAGGTGCAGAAGTCAGGCTGCAAAGACCATCTGCACAACCCCGGCCTCATGCCGGGGACGCAGACGGACGCGGGCGACGGATGGATTGAATACAAACTCAACAACGGAACAACAATCAGGAACCAAAATGCTGAAGTTACGACCCTACCAGCGACAGGCGGTTGATTCGGTATTCGAGTGGTTCGAGGGCGAGGGCCACTCGGCCAACCCTCTGATCGTTCTACCCACCGGCACGGGCAAAAGCCTTGTGCTGTCCGAAATATGCCGCCAATCCATTGCCGAATACGGCGAGATGAAGATTGTGGTTGTCACTCACGTTATGGAGTTGATAGCCCAGAACTACGCCGAGATGATGCGCCAATGGCCGCAAGCCGACGCTGGTATCTATTCGGCTGGCATCGGTAAGCGCCAGCACACTCCAGCCGTTGTGTTCTGCGGTATTCAATCCGTACACGCCAAGGCCCACCTGTTCCAGAAGGTTGATTTCGTAATCGTGGATGAGGCGCATTTGATACCGCGCAAGGTCAACACGATGTACCAGAAGTTCCTTAACAGCCTTCGCGTAGCCAACCCGCACATGAAGATCATCGGGCTGACGGCCACGCCGTACCGCATGGATAGCGGGATGCTGCACACAGGCGACGGGGCGCTGTTTGATGACATCTGCTACGAGTACAGCGTGCTGGATGCCATTAAAGAAGGCTACCTGTGCAACCTGATTACCAAGAATACCCGGCTGGAACTGGATACCAGCGGCGTCCACACCAGGGGCGGTGAGTTCATCCAAGCCGAACTGCAAGACGCGGTGGACGAAGAGGGTATTAACCGCCGCGCCGTGGAAGAAATGATCGAGTGGGGCCGGGACCGTAACCATTGGCTGATCTTTGGGTCTGGCGTCAGCCATTGTCTCCATCTGTCGGAAATGCTGAACGAAAAGGGCATTGATTGCCGCACCATTTTTGGCGACACGCCGAAAGACGAACGCGCTGAAACGATTGCAGCGTTTAAACGCGGTGAAGTGCGGGCGCTGTGTTCCATGGGCGTGCTGACCACTGGCTTCAACGCACCCCAGGTGGACATGATTGCCGTACTGCGCCCCACCAAGTCACCGGGGCTGTTTGTGCAGATCGTTGGCCGGGGTATGCGTATAGCCGAGGGCAAGAACGACTGCCTGATCTTAGACTTCGCTCGTAACATCCAGCGCCACGGGCCGGTAGATCAAGCCAGGGTCAAGAACAAGGACCACCGCGAGAAGACCGAGCCGAGCGACGGGCCGTTGGTAAAGAACTGCCCCCAATGCCGTAGCGTTGTGCATTTGTCCTGTATGCAATGCCCTGACTGCGGCTACGAGTTCCCCCGCGAGATTAAGATTGTGTCCAAGGCTAGTGACCTGCCCGTTCTATCGAGCGGCAGTCCTACGCACTGGGTTGATGTCGATAGCGTTAAGTACACGACCCACCGCAAGCCCGGTAAGCCTGACAGTCTCAAGGTGACTTATAACTGTGGCTTCTTGAGGTACAGCGAGTGGGTTTGCTTAGAGCATCAGGGATACGCGGCTGAGAAGGCCGCGACATGGTGGAAGGGCCGTGGCGGTTCTCAAATTCCGCTGACTGTTGCGGAGGCCATTGCGCGGCAACGCGAATTGGAAACGCCGAAGTCTATAAAAATTAAACGCAATGGTAAATTTGATGAAATCACAACCTACCTTTGGTGTGTGCCACGTGTGCCGCCGGGAGAGGCGCGGCTTTCGGTTTGACCCTAGAGCTAAGGGCCTGTCCGATCCGGTGCAGTACTTTTGTTCAATGAGATGTATGGAGAATAGAATGATCGACCCGACCGCGAACGAGAAGAAGGCTATGGAAATGTCCAGCGAACGCGCTGGAGAATACCTTGGCTGGCTGAAGAAGACCGATATGGCTGAGTTCAGCCAGAAGGAGTGGTCCGATCTTATCGAGGTGATCGTATCTGGCTACCTTGAGGGGATGTACAATCTGGCTGATGATGAGGTGCCGTTTTAATTACTTTTTCAAAATCCTAGTTTTAAAAAATAGTTGAGCCCAGTTTCATTGACTCGACATTTCGAAAAGCCGCATTTTACCTAGCACTTGAGCCCGACGAGCCTCAAGTCAAATCGCAAAAAAAGGAAAGTTGTTCAGGCCGAGGTGCGTTGTTTGAGGCACTTGGCCCCGAACCGCCGAAAAGCGCGGACCCCACTTGCTATGCTTCTCTTGTCGCGCCCATTCGGGAGTGACTCCCGGCGTTGACGCGCCGGGGTCTTTGACATTGTGAAGAAGGAATACAACATCATGGCACAAGCCAAGGTGAAGACCAAGACTGACGCCCGCGCTTACCTTGCCATCTCTTTAATCGGAGGTGGGTCGTCCTGGGTCGAAGGCGAAGATCAAGATAAGATGATTGCGGCGCTTCATAAACAAGTGCGGAAAGATTGGGAACACCTGTTCGATATTAAGGAGAACCCAGGTGTCAGAATATACGCTCTCGACGGGGTGGAACATTGGTGGGCTGACCACGAAGGCGTGTTCGACCACGATACCAATAGAAAGCTGAAGCTAATTCGGTATGTCGGTTTAGTGCATGACGGCATTGGTAAACCGCCCAAGCACGTTGATAAAATTTACGGGTAACCTCTCGGGGGTGGGCTTAGGCTCACCCCCCTTTTTTTACCCACACCCCAGCCGCAAGAAGGAGTGGTCCGATCTTATCGAGGTGATCGTGTCCGGCTACGTTGAGGGCATGGCGAAGATGGCTGATGATGAAGTGCCGTTTTAACGGCCAAACAGTTTCGCACCAAGCGCCCGTTGGTGAACCGCGCCGTCGAATGCCTTGCGGACAGCGCCGCCGTGGGCTTTGCCAATGTCTGAAGAGGCGGCTTCCGCCGGATTAAACTCAGCAAAACGAGAGCGAAGTTTTGCTGTGTCAAGAATAATGTAACTATTTGGGTCATCATAACTCTTAGGATCATCAGAAATCGTCCGAGAACGCGCTATCAATTCGTCGATACGTTTTGCCTCATGTGGCTGTAAGTAATTTTCCATTTTAGAATTTAGAAACACGCGCATTTCTGCGTCAGCCGTTGGGCTGTTAGGATTTTCTGGCGGCTTCGGCATACGTTCATACGCCTTGCCTTGTATATGGCTAACTTCTGAGTTTATCAGCGCCCTCTGTTTTTCCGCCGCAGGCAATAATTGGGTTAGCTCGCCGTATTCGTTTTCCACCAAATTCTTATATTTGATTGACCCATAACCTTTTTCACGGAGGGCAGCGTTTAAATCATCAAGATTTCTTCGGTTTTCTGGTGAATCAAGCCAATTATCGGCGTCTTCGTATTGAGATTTTACTTCAGAGGCTTCGTCAACAAGACCATCAACTTTGATTCCTTTCTTCTCTAAAGCGCGTGATAAAACCTCGCTGTCTTTCCAATTCCCAACATCCTCCATCTCAAGAGATTTACCAAAATTAGTTTTTAGTGGCATAATATTCGCGCCGGTTCTAACGGTGTTGCTACGACCTGACGAAAATGGGTTTGATAGGCTCTTTAACCTGTTTTCTGCCTGTCGAGCCGTTCCAACGTGAACGCCAATATCGACCATAGATGGGTCAAATTCATTAAAAACATCATGCGTTCCATGAAACACATTTTGCGGATACGCCTTATCAGCTCTCGCCATTCTGCTTGCCTCGTCAATCGGCAGACCGGACTTACCCACCTTCTGCAAAATCTTTCCCGCTACCCCTTTCCCAATCTTCCCAACCGTAGTTCCCGCGAACCCCATCGCCGGATCATCCATCGTAGTGGGGCGGGCGAGTTGTTCTTCTAACGGCTTGCCGCGCTGGGCCATCAACTTGCCCACAAATGTTTCTTCTGGGGTCACGCCCCACATATTCACTTCGCCGCCATCGGCATAAGCCCTAGCCTTGGCGCGGCCAGCCTTCATGTTGTTCAGTGGATTAAGGAACTTGTTCATTTTCACATCCCAGCCGCTCGGCCCACACGACTGCGTAGTCCATCATCCACCTAGTTGGGCTTGTTAGGTCCGGTGCTGGTATCATCAGACATACCCGGCTTGGTTCCGTACTTGGCTTGGAGACGGTCCCACACCCGCCTACGGTCAGTATCGGTAATAGGAACAGCAACCTTAGCAATGGTATCCAGCGTAGCTTGAGCATTGGCATTGGCTTGTTCCGCTTTGCCAGCGTCGATTAGCTGGCGGTCCCTGAAGTACCCGAAGATAGCCCCGAGTGCCCCAAAGACCGCCTTAATCAGACCGATCACTTAACGAGGGCGGTCTTGGTGACCAGCCGGAGGGCGATATTAACCAGCGCCAGGATGGTGGTG
>Ga0181338_1000204_pt1 | contig 12993 bp, 7 predicted proteins | sample Sp13VDMM110SD_FD_122168 | JGI IMG/M metagenome (GOLD analysis project Ga0181338, IMG submission 122168) | Freshwater viral communities from Lake Michigan, USA - Sp13.VD.MM110.S.D | ecosystem: Environmental > Aquatic > Freshwater > Lake | place: USA: Michigan | collected 2013-04-23
CTATTAAGATTATTGGATGACTGATCTTTTTGTTCTTCTGCCATTTTAGTATTGCTATTAATGTCCTCTCACCGTTTTGAAGTTAGCACCCCAAACGTTACTACTAAACATGTTATAATACTTGGCATACATCGCTTTTCTATTCTTTTCCCACACACGTCTCATCTCTCCAAAGTCTGGAGTATTAATAAAGCTTAGTGCATTATTTCTCGATGGTCTAATCTTAGCCTGAACTAACTGAAGCTTCTGAGATACATTTTCACCATTTAAGAACAAGTTCTCTAAGATACGTTCTTTAAGAGCATACTCATAGTACTCATTTACAGTAGGGTGATCCAAAACAAGCAAGTTGCCATCATCATCCTCCATTACTGATTCATAGTTTATATATACTCTACCCTCAGTGAAGTTGATCGTATGAATAAACTTGTCTTTGATTTTTAGTCTGTAGTTGTATGAACCTACGTTACTAAGATTACAATCAGGCTCACCGTAGTTGTAAGGTAATATCTCAATAGGTACTGGACGAGGAAACTCCCTTATTAATCCTGGTTTATTTTCAATAATCTTGCAACCATCAGGACAATTATCTGTAACAATAGAACAGTTTGCTACAACATTTGCTGCAGCAATAAATGTAATTCTTGCAGCAGGGTAGTACTGGTAGACTTTAATTTTGACTTGGTTCTCATTGATTATTACATACTCAAAGTTGATGTATTCCTTAGTAGAGTCTTGGACTTTGACTACAATATCTGTAGACCCAAGATTATGCGTCACTACATTCCAATCTACAAGTAAGTCAGCCACCTGTATGATAGGTCGTGCGTTTACAATCCCTGCTAGTTTAACCATTTGGTCATACATAGTATTGAACTCAGATGACTTGCATGTAGTATAAGTATCTGTACCTACACCGCACAACATAGCAAAGTTCATTACATAAAAATCAGCAGGTAGCTTACCTAGACCCTTAGATACATCAATAAGCTTACCCCGAGATGGATTAATCTTTAGACCAAGCTCATAGTTAATCTTGATGGCAATCTTAATCAGTTCCTGTGGATTGATGAAGTTGTCTTGATCTAATGTATACAGATCACTCCGTACAGAATACATCAAATCATCAAAGGTTCTATATTGGAGTTCTGTCTTCATTGCGTATTACTTAAGAAATCTGATTGTGTGTCACTGGGTATCTGGATACTCATTGTCAAGTCCTTCATTACATTTTGTTCCATCTCAGCCCACAAATACATAGGTACTGAGAATGGCTCATCTTGTATGTAGATACAATCGTGTTCTATATCACAGTTGTAATTACCAATTCCTGATCTAAATAAACCCTCGACTCGTATAGCAGGCCAAGATATATTAGGAGCATAGATGTAATCATTTACAATGTAGTAGTAAAAAGTGGTGTTATATTTATAAGTTTTTTGTCTTATCATTGATTGATAAGTAGATGGATAAGTTAAGGTTAATGGGGATGTACCATCAATACTTGTTATAGATCTTATTATTGGACCATATGATCCATCGTACGTAGGTGGTATCTTGTATTTACTTCTTTTAATTGTGCAACCAGATGTAATGCAAAAACATCCAACATCTGCCTTGTCCACATCAATCATAGGAAAGTAATCCAAGGTGTGGAATATTGTGTTGTACTTTCTAAGTATACCCTTATCATCCTCCCGCTTTATCAACCAAGATATATGCTTGAGAATAAGGGAAAAGATATAACGATCTGTAACAAACGCATCAATGTTAACAGACTTGATCTGATTCCTTACTCTGCTTATTGCTTCTGATACTGTAGCTACCATCGATATTTAATTTAGCAATTTTTACTGACGTAATATTCCGCTTCCTTCTTTCTGCGTATTACTAATCCATTTAGTGTTTTACCCCCTGCTTTTACCCAACGTCCAAATTCATTAGCAATAGTTGGGTCATTAGGATCAACATTAATCTTTCTTAATAGTGTACTTTTCTTAAATGCTTTAATACCGATGTTATAACTCAAAGATACAATAGCTCCAAACTGACAATTGTTCAATTTCACATTCAACATCTGATCTACATCATCTGCAAATAAATGAAGTACTTGATCAAATAGTTTCTCAGCGTCAGTCTTACTTATAGTATCATTTTTTTTTACAGGTGTACCATCTGCATAATATGTATTACCATATCCTATAGTCCACACACCTGCACTATCAGCATATGCCTTTTCACTATAGCCCTCAAAGTTTTTAATCATTTGAGCGGCTTGATTTGATACACGAACTACTGATGATATATCTTCAGTTGCTTCTTTTATATCTATAATACTTTTAATGATATTCTTTATGAAATTCAACATTGCTCTGAACATGTTATTCAATTTCTAATGGATTATATTGATCAGATAAAAGATCATCTACACCTTTTCTATTAACCTGTTGCACATAAGACCTATATAATCTGGCTATCTTTAATGTATGATCTACTTGAATATACATCTTCCAGTTCTGTGGATACTCACATCCAACTAGTTTAGTAAATTCCCGCGCAGCTTTAAACCCCCACAAATCATTATACTTAAATTTGTATTTTGTTTCATAGTTGGTATAGAAGATTTTAGCTAAGTAACTATCGCTTTCCCAGTTACGATGCTGTATGACTTTTAGATAATGGTCTGTTGTTCTAAAATCCACATTCTTACGTATTTTAGGTTGACATGTGCCTAGGAACATATATCCTAACTGCTCTGGAAGTTCTATGCCATCACGCGTGTATACAATAGCATTTTTGATAACATTGTGTGATGCCATGATAATCTGTTTAATTACCTTAATATCTTTAACTAAGCAATCAGGATCTTCAGCTATCACTTTTAGATTTTCCAGTGATACCATATTATGACGCTTAGGATGATGCCTTGGTCCTTTTCTGTTGAGTTTAATAACATCTCTCATATCTAAGATAATAAATTTTAAGTAGTAATAAAAATTAAACTTTTGAAGTTTATAGTGAGTCCCCAGGTATTACCCTGGGGAACATCACCTACGTCAGGTATACCAACCAACCTGAATTTTAACATTGCGGACCTAGAATAAATACATTCTGATTAGCAAGTCCACTTTTACCATTCCATGTAGAGTCACATCCCAAAACATTAGGATCTCTTTCTACTACTGCACCCCACAATAAAGATCCCACAGGCCATGTCTGAGGAGTAACAGGTGTATTTGTAATATTTTGTGGGACGCCATTTACTAGTGATGCAGGTGGTGAAAATATAGTACCAGCACCACCACCTGCACTTAAACACGCACCTCCAATTGGAACAGTTTGAGAACAAATAATAAAGAAGTTATTCAAAGGTGGTGGTGCTAAAATATTTCCACCTTGAGGTTGTGGTCTATCATTAGCAATTTTTATAGGATTACCATTACAATCTGTATAACGGACTGTCCACCACTCCTTGTTCCATATCTTATATGTATTGCACGATGGAAGAATTAACATTTCTTCTAAAGGACAATTAACTTGAATATTACCCGTCGATGTCAAAAATGTTATTGTTAGTTCCATTTCATACTTACCATCAGATAACAGAGCAGTAGTCAAATCAGCAGATGTTATAGTTAGACTATAATCTGGTACTCCATTTGTAATGTCTGTATATTGAACAACCACTGTTCCAATGTCTGTCCTATTTGAGTTGGTAATTTCAAATACAGTAAATGAGTAACTAATAATGCTTGTAGCAAATGGATCTATCAGAGCATTTGGCGCAGATGGATTTGTAAAATAGACGTCAATAGCATAACTGCTATCAACATATCCTTGCCTACTTACTATAGCTACATATGGTATACAACCCTGAGAATAAACCTCTGAACTTACATTAGAATAAACTATGGTACCATTATCACAAAACTGCTGTATTTTAAACTCATACGTAGTATTTAGATTAAATTCAGCATTGTTGCCATTGACATTTGTTAAGGTTTGACTTAATCCCAAAGATGTGTCAATTGCAAATGTTCCAAGTATTGTGTTCTGGACCCATGCGCTCCATGTGTTATCAGGTTGTAAGTGTCTATACTCTAGTATGCCTAATATTGCATTTGGGCTACAGGTGTAGTTTATAGTGAATGTAACGGGTCCTGGCATTTTAGAAATTGAGTATTACAGTGTTTATGAATGGATTGTTGGCGTTTGCAGGATTGCTAAAAGTAAACTTTAATTGATCACCATTAGATACATTTATGTTATCCGCTTTAATAGAAAAGTTTCGTATGAAATTCTTATTGTTGAACGTGGGTAAAGTAGATAGATCTGTATAGTTTGCCAGATCATATATAGTTGCAGTTGAAAGGTTTTCTACCTCTATGAGTTTTATCTGATTGTCAAACATAACAAACTCAATAATTTCATTTGGATTGATTGTAATTGTTCCACTTCCAGGTATAGAAGCCCATGTATCATCTGTCAACACTTTCCATTGTCCAAATGTATTACCTGTTAGGGTAGTTGCATATACATCATCTTGTAAAAGAATATCAACACCCTCTACATTAATTGTTAGAATATTATGTGTTAATCCTGTATATGTCACAGTTTGTGGAGTAAGATATACCCAACGCTCATTTGCTAATGTGTTAATTGTATAATCTAAAAATATTCCATTATTATAAGGGACCATCCAACCATAATATGATGCAAGCAATAAAGGAGGAGTTCTTAAGAAATTAGCAGCTGGGACGAGTGATCCATTATAAACAGTTTGTCTAGTGGCAGCATTGATCAATAAGAACTTACCATTAAAACCTCCAAGGTAACACATCAAATCAAGTGCTGGAATATAGAATCCTAAGAAGTAATATCCAACACTACCATTAGGATCTGCATTTTGATTTGACAGATTAATTACATCTATTACATTTAGAGTATCATGATCTAAAATTCCAATAACTACATCTTGAGTTGTAAGTGCATTTGGAGGGCATGGGTAATTTTCACAAATATCAGGTATATTACGAGCCATCAACCATATTTGATTACTTGATGGATTATATATTTGTGAATATCCAGGAGTATAACCTAAATAGAATAATCCAGGATTAGGACTAGAACCATCTCCTAACGTTCCTGTACTTGTGAATGAATTATTTGGACCAGTTATATCAACATTTGTATATCTAACATATATTGAATCAACATTATTATTCTTAGCTCCAATAATTGTTATAGTACCTTGATTGTTGGTGATAAAATCAGTTGGATAAACTAGAGCTGTAGATACAAGAGTGTCAATAGCAAGTTTATTAGTAATACCATTGTAACTGCCATAATAAGGACCACCGTGATAACCTGTGAAATTTACAGGATCTATTAACACAAGACTTTCACTAGCAAATGTAACACCAACTACATGATTATAAAAAGTGTCGTATTCCATCTTAACAGGAAGATTTGTATACGATCTTCCACCACCATACGTATAAAGTGTTCTATTTGATGCTTGCAAACTACCATTTGACTGAATGTTCCAGATCTTTATAAGATCTCCACCACTTTCACCTACACATATTCCCCACAATTGAGCAACACCTGTTTCTACAAAACCTTGAGATTGATAGTAATTATCTGTTGTCCATTGTTTCCAAAAAATTCTAGCACCAGGTAATGAACCGTTGACTTTGATTGATAGTCCACCAAGTCCATAATCTTTAGCTAAATTGTACTCAGCAAATGCTTCTCCATAAATTCCAGGATTCCAATTAATAGTGGCACCTGCATATGGTGTTGAGTCTGCTCCAACTAATACTTGTTCAATAGAATTGCCTGCAAAATCATATACAAAAAGATTTGTAAATGTATAATCGTTTAATATATTAGCAGATTGGCTTGAACTTAATTTGTTCATGATTATCATGAACTCATTTTCTATATGAACTGCTCCTTGAATTTTCTCAAAAGTTGATGATTTCTTGTATACACTAGGTACAGTTTTAGATATAAATGTATTTGCACTAATGTTATACTTATAAATCTTACGTGTATCAATAGATGTAAAGAACAAGTGTTCATTAACCCCGTCATCATACACTGATATGTTACCTGCTATGTTTTCATTCCATAAGATTGAACCATTAATAGCAGCAAGAGCAGAACCTGAAACATCTAGGCGATAAATATTCTTACTAGTAATAGGGGTAAGAGTAACTGTTACATCAGTGTTGGTAGAATCACGCTGAATACAATATGCTTCACCTAATGAATCTATTGCTATCTGAAATGATCCAGTTGCAAAAGTTACATTATCGGGTTCTAGAAGTTGTTGTGTACTAAAGAGAGTTCCTGTTACAGAGTTTATAACATTTACCTTACCATTACCACAGGAGTGATACCAATAATTGTTTACAGGATTAAATACAATATCACCATCATTGATTTTATAGATCCTATATGGCGTACCATAGTTTAATCGTGTAATTGAAGGAGCTGGAAATGTTTGAACAACATTAGTAAAATAAGTACCAATACCTAAAGCACCAAACTGTATAATTGTGGGACTTGTACTTACAATGCTAAACTCATTGCCTAGCAAAGGATTAGTTGAATCCTCAAATGTTATTTTATAATTATTGTATTGAGCAGCTATATAACTAGCATTTATATCATATATCTCACCAAAATAATCTTGATTATTAAGAAGAACAAATTGATCACCAGGTGCTAAGACACTTGCATCAAATCCATAAGAAGCAGCTGGATCAATAAATAAAGTATTTGTGTTATTACTAAAATTATTTAAGTAAGGTATATTACAAGGAGGTCCTGGGCAATAAAAATACGATTTCACCTTGGTTCCTACAAATGCACCAGTAATAATTTCAATAGTAAAAAGATTGTATTGATTATTTGTCCAAGGATTGCCCGCAACTGTAATACTATATTGAGTACTAGAAAACACAGCAAAGGGAGCAACTACTCCAGTGATTGTACCTTTTACTACTTCATTAGCAGAAGGAATATTAATTGTACTAACACTAACCCAAGTTGCTACTGCGCTATGTTGAATAATTTCTGCAACACATTGTCCAGGAAAAGATGGATCATCAACCATTACTATAAGTTGAACACCAGTTGTTTGATCCACTGATATTAAACGAGCACATTCTGAATTTCCAGTTATAGTAGATAGAAATTTAGAAGCAATTAAAGTGCCCGCACCATCAGTTACACGTATTTCTGTACCAGTTGTATCCGTATAGAACAGTCGATATACATATCCATTATTCCATGCTGCTGCTGTTTTTACAATGTCTTGATTTATACCGCCTACTCCAACACCCACTTCATCTGATACATCAATGTTCCACGCGCGTGCAGGTGGTGTAACCTCTACTAGATTAAGTCGAGATGTCTGAATAGCTATTGGGTGATTATACTCTACCGTAGTAGCTGCAGTAATATCTGTTACTTCTATTTTACCAGTATCATTTCCTAGAAATCCACGAGCTCCATATATCTTATCACCAGAACCACTATCATAAATAAGTGCGCTTTGTATTCTAAAATCAGTTGAACTAGTAGGAGCTACTTGAAAAATATCTGGTGAGTTGGGTCCCATAAGAGATGGGCCACTTATTTTAATTTCTCCAGAAGCAATTACATTAACACCTGGACATACTATTCTAATATACTGTGTTCCATTAATTATTACAGCATTTGCATCATAAGCAGTGTTAGCAGTAATATAACTAGCTATGCTAGTACACGCTTGAGCTAATGTTAATCCTGTGTAATTAGCATTACTAATATTGCAAATATTGTTAAGACCTGGATCATAGATAAATACCTCGACTGTCATTCCTATAGATAATTGAACAGGACTGAGTATAGGAAGTATTTTTACAGGACAATATACTGCATAATCAACATTGAAATCTGTAATAACTGCTCCACTATTATCAACTAGTGGAAGAGGTGATGATAAAGAAGCATCATCAGATGTATATAAAATTGTGTATTCTTCTATATTAGTTTGTCCAGTACCATCCTCTATACTAAAGCTATACTGACCTGTTATGGGATCATGCAAAAGTGCCCCGCTTATTCTTGCATCATCCAATGCAATAGGTGTAGGAGTAAACGCAAGATAATTAGCAATATCACTAAAGCATGTGTTTGTACTTTGAGTAAATCCAACTAAAGCTGCTGGAAATTCATAATTATAATTTACATCAATAATTCGGTATAGATAGTCTAACTTATAATCATTACCATATGTAAATAGAATGGGACCAGAAGATCCAGGACACAATGGATTAACTGCATAGTTTCCATAATAACCAGCACTAGATGATATCCCACTTGGTGATAAATACTCTGCAGAATCTTTTATACAACCTCCACCATATATAATAGAAGCAAAAGGTGGACATGTAATGCATTGCTCATTTATAGGTATAATTCTACCTACGGGAAATAAAAGATCATTAGGACATGGGTTTGCACATTCTAGTAAGAAAGGATAATCCCCTGCAGTCATGTCATACATTGTAACCGAATTACTAATCAAATGATTAGAATCAGGGGATGACATTGAGTAAAATAATGTAGGATAACCATTAACAGGAGGTCCTTGATAAAATGAAGTTATTAAACAATCTTTTACAATAATTCGCCCTTCTACTACAAAAGTAGGAGTACCACTACAGCTTTTAGCAACAGCTACTCTATATACTGTATTAGGTAAAACATTATTAATTGTATACTGAGTAGTACCCGCAGGTAGAGGTCCAAATGGAGCTTGCTGCAAATTAGCTACTATCCAATTATTAAGATTAGCAGAGTCTGCTATTTTATACAGTACATCATACTCATCTGTAGGTAGAAGCGATATGGCGTCTGGCGCCCAGTTTACTATAATGTTCATTGTAGTATTTTATCAGAAATAAATTTGATGATTGTTTTTTTAGTTGCCATGATTTATTCCCAAACTACACCTGTGTAACTGTTAATATAATTGATGGAACTGCTGGTGCAGGAGGTGTTGCTGTATAAGCACGTATGATTATATCTGTATGGTTAGTTGTACTCCACATTAACTGATAATACTCTCCAGCAATTACACTTAAAACAAAATTCCAAGAAGCTATTGTATGATAAGGATTTCCCACACCTTTTCTTTGAGTCATACCAACTATACTACCTGTTGCTGGTAAATCAACTCCATTCTTACGTAACCATATAGTTACATCTTCAGTTGCTGTAGATAAACTTTGTAATTGAACAGAAAATTGTATATCATAAATACCTGTATTTGCAAATGTTATTCTCGTAAGATTAGTCCCATCAGTAACAACTGTAATTCCATTAGAAAGATCTACAGTTCTATAAATCATTGCGTAAGCAGTGTTGTCAGCAGCAGCAGTTTGTGTAACATTGTCTTGCCAAGCTCCATAATAACGCAATGGTAGTGCTGGAACATAATCATTCCCATCCCATGTTGGAACATCCCCTACTACTATGCCTTGTTTGACGGTGCGGTAGGTAGTAGTTGATGTTGTTGTTCCTGAACCACTGTATGCGTCTTTAACAATTAATTTATTTGACTGAACAGTGCCTTCATTATAATAATTTCTACATTCTATTGTACTTGCATTTATACTGGCTAAGGCAGCAGTGCTAAAATCTCCGCAATAGAAATAAATAAAATCATCTTTCAGTATTATTGTCGAATTTACTACACTAATACCATAAGGAGCAATAAATGTAGCATTACCCAAAGTCATCGTTCCTCCATCAAAAAATATTGGATTTTCATTTTGAAGAGTATAATCAATTGTTAAATGGTACGTATAACCTAAATTAATATCACAATTGGTAATTGTAATATCAGCATCAGTAGTTAATGCAACAACTACTGCTTTATTTACAACCAAATCTTTTAACCCATCTAGTGCTGCTTGCAAAGTCAAATAAGGCTTTGAAATATCACCAATTGCTCCCGTTACATCATTACCATACGATGCTACGAAGGCGGTGTATTGTACATCAGTACTTGCACTAATTGTTATACCAAGTTCATTATTTATTGCATCTGGAACTGATGTAATTGCAATATTAGCACCTTCTATTAAATTTATTTTATTTAATAATTCTGATGTACTGCCTCCATTTACTGTTATCCCAGATACATATCCTAACCAACCATTTATAATATTTAAGAGTTCCCCTGGTCCACCCGTTGTAACTGGAAGAATAACATCATAATAATTAAACTGATATGATATTGATAATAAACTACCAAATACAAATGAATCTGGTATTGGATTTGGACTAGTATTCCCCTGTAGTTGAACACCTAAACTCTTTTTATCAAAGTAAAGACTTGTTGATAAACCAGGAATTGATATACCATTAGGATAGTATTTCAGTTCAATCAAATTCTGAGAATAGTTACTCAGCTCAATTGGTTTACCATTAAGTGATATAGTAGATTGATTAGATGAACTTGAACTCATTATGCCATCATGGGTATAGACATAAACCTAGAATTAATAGGTATTGTACCGCCACCAGTCACATCCCAAATATCTGTTCTAGTAGCATCTAACCAACAACCACTTGCTGTATCATCTACATCATATGGGTTATATGTACCAAAAGATGGGATGGATATTTTACCAGCTGTAGGTATTGGCACAATCATTATATCTTTAACACGCCATGCTGCTGCTGCACCAGTGTTATTGAAGTTCTTAAATATAGGACCACTATCTGAAGGTAGTTGATATGGGAACTGCTCAAGGTTTAATCTAATAGTGCCAAAAAGTGATTCACTTTCTACAAGTCTTACAAACTTCTTAGTAGCAATAAGAACAATCTTTCTAATATCTACCTGAGTGTCAGCAGATGCTCTCACTTTAAAAGCATATTGCTCAAACTCCTTTTCAACATGCACATTGTAAATAGCAAAGTCTTTTACAACACTAGTACCTTGGTTATTAAAGTAAATACCATTTACACAACGATTGCCAATCCTAAAAGACCAATTATTTGCGTTAACTGCTCCATTAGGTACAGATGTAGTTACATTCACAGTAAGGATACCACTTGCGTAACTAGTCACAGTTCCCGCCATATATCTAAACTGAGTTTCTTCAATATAAATAGTTTGACCCACAGTACCTGTAAAGTTGCTAGTACTCCATGTTCTTATACCTGTTCCATAGGTAACAGTGGAAGTAGATGTACCCCCGCGCGCTCCTTCTGCACCTTCTAGTATTATATCTTCTACTCTACAATCTGAAGCTCCTGCTATATAAATACCACTAAGTTGAGCATCAGTAGTAAAGTTATTCCTATCAGCAAGTCTAAATTTGACACCCTTCATCACTGTTCCATTTGACTGAGCATTATCACTAATAGCTTGTAACCATTGTCCATTACGAGCTACTGCACCATATACAGATTGCTCAACAAACTCACAATTCTCAACTAATCCTTGTAAATTAAACTGATAGTCAAGACCTATATCCCCACCATAAAAAATGCAATCTTTTACTGATGCTTGATATCCCATTAGCATACATCCTGTACTTTGTGTTTGTACATTGATATCTCTAGTAGTATAAAAAGGAAGTCTAAAGTAAATATTGCTAATTTGAATTTTAGCTAAATTACTCTGTATGCCATCTAATGCGTATCGTTGAGCAGGTATATCTCTATAAATTAGTTTCTTACGCGCTGCATTAGTTGCAATATCAAGTGGTCTGAGTGCAGCATTATTACCATTAATCGTAAATATTTTATTGCTACTTAATGTCTTATTGGGCATATCAAGTGCTCTGCTTAAGACATAGTTAGAACCAGCAGTAAATTCAACATAATTAGTATTTACATTTGTTTCAGTTAGATACATTAACTGCTGTAAAGCAACCCAGTCAACTGAATCAGTAGACATGTTAATGGTAGAATTATTGAATATACTAGTTCTAGCTGCAGTTATAGTACCTAGTACTGTTGCTGATTTAGTCATCGTAACAGTATTTGTACTTTTGGTATATACAGTCACTATATTACCTGTAGAATTAGCTGCGCGAGATAATGCTAGATTTCCACTACTTGCATTGTTAATAGTCTCAGCAATCTCTTGAGCAAGATCAGCAAGTGTAACAGGAGGTATTGCAGGTACAGTGTAAGTAACACTTGAACCAATACCAGGAGTTGCAATGGTAAATGTACCACCTATTGGATATGCTGTAATAGTAGTTAAGTTAAACGTATCTATAGACCAACGCTGTCTAACTGTGTTCCAACGAGTCTCAGCTGCAGTAAGACCACCAGCTCCATATGCAACATTTGTTAAAGGATTAATTGCAGCTGCAACAGATACAAATGTACCATTACCCACTGCTCCCCAATACGCAGCTGTATTTATTGCATTAGCACCTGTGCCTGAACCAGGTAATCCAGATGGACCAATCAAACTAGTACCTGGAGTTAACCATACACCACCACTTTTGGGACCATATATAATAGTGTTAGTTGTATCAAGATAGAAATCTCCATTAACACCAACTGCATTATTAGGAACTCCTGAACCATTAAGTATGGTACTTCCACTAGTACCATTAGTACCATTTGTTCCATTAGTACCATTACTACCAGCAGCACCCGCAGCACCCGCAGCACCAGTAGGTCCAACTAATGATACACCAGATGGCCATGTACCAGCTGCTTTAGGACCAAAAATTGTATTAGTAGTTGTGTTGATGTAAAAATCACCATTTGTACCTGTAGCAATAGTGGGATTAGCAGCTCCATTTAGAACAGTGTTACCAGCAGGTCCAGGAGTACCTGGAGAACCCATAGTACCCTTCTGCCACACACTACCATCAAACACAATAGCATCACCTACCAACCAAGAATTTATTCCATCTATGGTTGTAGATCCTGCGGTCATAACCCAGTAGAAATCAC
>Ga0181338_1000205_pt1 | contig 12984 bp, 19 predicted proteins | sample Sp13VDMM110SD_FD_122168 | JGI IMG/M metagenome (GOLD analysis project Ga0181338, IMG submission 122168) | Freshwater viral communities from Lake Michigan, USA - Sp13.VD.MM110.S.D | ecosystem: Environmental > Aquatic > Freshwater > Lake | place: USA: Michigan | collected 2013-04-23
AAAAACAAGATGGGGGGTAAGTAATCTAATGTGCAAAACCGAGAGTAAGGGGGACGCTGGTTCCATCAATGCCATTATGGGGTGTGGGGTGTGCCGATTCCCGCCCCTTTTCGCCCCTTTTCGCCCCTTTTCGCCCCTTTTCGTGCATAACAATGTTACGGCATTATTGATTACAGAAAAGCCGGATTCTATGCTTTTTCGTGGTATAATATACCCATAGCGAAAAGAAAAAACGCTATACCTTGTAGGTTAACCGTAACAATCGGAGTGATGATAATGCCCAGCGAAACCGTAGTAACAGCAACAGTTGAAGCGAACGAAGCAATGGAGAATTACAATGCATTGGTAGCAGCACGTGCAGAATGCGCAGGCGGGTTGCGTAAAGCTAACGGTCTTATCAATACTTACGCATTGGCAATCAGTAGCGTATGCGGCGAGGGTTGGGTTTACCTTGTAGGAAAGGAAAGCGCCATAGTGCGCGAGGAACGTAAAATGTTTGACCGCGCCATGGGAATGGTAGAGGGGACACAGAACAAGCCGTTGAAAGCAAAGTGTAATGAGTATTGGAGGCGCATACGGATTGAGGCAGGTTACGTGAAAACAGATAGCGCGGGTGGCACGTCTACCGTCGATCAAAAAACCCTCGCAGAATTGAAGACGATGTTAAATCGTATCTTCGAAGGGGAAGTAAATGACGAATGCCCTGAGTCTTCCGAAGTAAAAGCGTATCTAATTGATGCGTTTACTACCATGGGGGGTGACATGAGCAAAATCGGCACCAAAGGGTAGCAGGATAGGGGCGGGAATATTCCCGCCCCATTTTACTGGAGATTAAAATGTACACCTTAGCTAAGGCACTATTGTTTCAAGTGTATATGCAAAAAGTCAATGCCGCGTTAATAGCGGCATGCGGCATAGATTCAAATTGTTCACCCGATTATAAATACTATGAGGCGTGGGAAAGCGGCATGGTGCCAAAAAAATGTGCATCAGCGGCATTGGAATATTTTCGCTCGATGTAAACTACCCGCTCCATTTAAACCCGCTTCGGCGGGTTTTTTTTCGTCCGTCTTTTGCTGCATTGCAACATATAACATTGTTATATTGCGCCTCGGTTTTTCGCCTTGGTTTTTCGCCTTGGTTTTTCGCTTCGGTTTTTCGCCTTGGTTTTTGCCGGATGACAGTTCTGCAAGGCCGAGCGGAGGTCGTTGTGCCCGATGACAGTTCTGCAAGGCCGAGCGGAGGTCGTTGTGCCTTGTGATAGTTCTGTAAGGCTGAGCGGATAACATTGTTATGCGCGGAAAACTAGGGGGAAAAAACTTAACCTGCGTCGCAGGTTAACCTAAATTTTGCAGATTGTCAAGTTTTTCTTAAAAATAGTTTTTTTACTTGTTTGTATAATAAAGTAATAAAATAGGGGGTATTGTAAGAAAAACCGTAAGAAATAAGTTGTTGATTATAAAGGTAAGTTAGAAACTGAAAAACGACTCTTACAATACGTAAGCCCATGATTATAAAGGGAAAAAGACCATTTTTTCGTGTAATGTAAGAAAACCGTGGAAATTGAGAGAGCCTCAAACCAAAAAAGGGCAATCGCGCAGTTCCGCTCAAATTCACTTTCGCAAAAATGTAAAAGACTCGGTAAAGTTGGCTTAATCTTAAAAAAGTACTTATTTTATTACATTACATCTTTTTTCTTACGTAACTTACTGCTGCCATATAGCTTTTTTGCTTTGTAAGGTTTTTCAAACTAGACTCTTACAATACCCTCTTTTTCCTTACTTTATAACTTTACCCCTCGCCGGACACACTGCACCCTCGCACTGCTCGCCCCATGCTCGGGGGCACTCTTGCCCGATTTGCTTGACATACATACTTTATTGTGGTATAATATACATACAGTGGGAGAACGTCCGCACCCCACTGATTGCTACAGCCGGACATAACATTGTTATACGGAGACAGATATGGATAAGAACATGGTGCAGTTGAGTGAAGCAATAGCGGCAGATGTAGCTACTCTGGGGTGGAATGCCCGCCCAGAGGGTTGGGTGTGGGTAGCGTTTGAAGGGGTGGCTGCTTGGGTGCATCCCGAGTGGGCAGGGAGAATCATCGGTGTAGTCGATGTAGTCGATGTAGTCAAGGTGGTAGACAACCTGTTGTGGGCCGCAAGGGAGTTAGCGGCTGGACGGGAGTTAGCAGTTGAAGGGGCAAACTATCTGTGCGATGCACAAGACTGGTTAAACGCGCAGAAGGGGGCAGCATGAATGCCCTGAAGAATTGCACTTGGGTGTGTCTGTGGGTAGTAACCCTAGTGCCAGCATGCTGGCTTTTTGTAGCTATATTGTTTTCCTTTTAGGAGTATCAAATGCACACCAAAAAAGTAACGTCGTGGGAAGAAGCCCTCGACCAACTGGCCGACGAGAAGCAAGCACTGTGGCAGGTGCTACATAACATTGTTATGGAGTGGGAGAGAGTAGGTGACGACTCCTGCTGTTTCGAGAAGATGGAGCAGCTAACGGCGCAAGCCCAACGCATACTGGAGGAAACAAAATGAACGACTGGGATACGCTGAACTGCTGCTGGTGCGGAGATGACGTGGAGCCTCTCCGTTGGGAGTTGGGCTACCGAGTGTGCCTAGTGTGTGGCGAAGAACAGGCAAGGGCTGCACGTGCCAAGTGGTGCATCGCCCCGATGCACAAGTCGAACTACATCTTAATCACAGACCGGCGCGACCTGCACGGCCTGAACAACAAGGGAGGGCTAGTGAGATGAGCAAACCACGTATAGGCACCCACTTTACGGTGCGAGTGCCGATGACCAAGAAGGAGGTGACTGCCTACGTAGGCACACCATGCAAGGACTACGAAGCAGAGTGCCCCACGTGCAAGGCGTGGGGGGAGTGGAGCCTGAGCTATCGGTATGTATTCTTGCGGGTTAACCGCGCTGACTTGGTGGCGCTAATGATGAAGGGGGAGGTGTGAAATGAAGAAGCCGACACTGAAGGAATGGATGGCAAACGCGCAACTGGACTTCGACCCAAACCCCAACATAACAATGTTACCCCCGATCCAAACGCTATGGTGCGTGCAGGTAGGGCGCTACTCAAAGGGAGCCTACAAGCCCAGATACAGCATGCACAACGCAGCACAAGCCATGCGCTACTACCACGGCATCAATATCGGCTACGGCTACAAGAAGCGGCTGTTGCGGGTGGACGGTGCCAAAACGCTGGTCGTAGCTAAACAAGCAAGCTAAGGAGATGAGAGATGGACATGCTGATTGTGTGGGTGATTGGAGTGGTGAGTGGTGCCTTGATAGCGTGGTTCTTTACAACAACGGAGGTATGAGATGCATTACCAAAGGTCAGAGATAAAGCACTTAGATAACTACGCAGAAGCCCTTGCTAAATGGGAGGGCACTAAGCACATCCGTGGGCGGGCTGAAGACCAGCGACCGTTGGGGAGGCGCGACTACGTCGATAGCTTCCGCATACTCAAGCAAGCCGATGGGTCTATCCAGTGCATCCTCTACAACACACCGGTAGTGACGTTCACACCTGAGGATAACATTGTTATAAACACGGCGGGGTTCAACACCAGCTCGACCTGCAAGTTCATTTACGAGGTTAGCCCCAACGGGATATCAGCGTATGTGTTCGAAAAGATCATGTGCCTGACCATCTGCGACACCCCGAACGAGGATGGGAGTAGCAACAAGGGGAGTTATCGGTTGAAGCACAACGAACCTACTCTGGTGCGGAGGACGCAGACTGGATGGATGGTGGAGGACGCGGTGCAGCACACGGTGCATAAGGTCAACCGCCTAGGCAAGAAGGCGGTGATGGACAGATACCAGCCCTTCTTTGCATACGTGGATGCGTTCTGTAGGCTGCGGCAGGGGGACACGGTGGAGGACACCGAGATAAAGGAGGCACTGGGTGCGCAGGGCTATCCGTTGGTGGCGGGCTATATGAACCAGTGGACAGCCGAGAACCGCTACGCGCTGCTGATGGGCTATATGGCTAGCACGGGGGAGCAGCAGCACGTGGACTACTACAAGGCGACCATGGTGTTGCTCTGCGAGGTGCATCTCTGCTATGCGGCGATGATGAGGACTGCGCTGGTGTCAATACTCAGTGGCATATACAGAGGTGAGATGTTCACGGTGGAGGCTGTTGCTAAGGGCAGCGTCAAGAAGGATGCCTACGCTCGCTACTTCTCCCCGATGTGGGATGCCTACCACCTAGCCCACCCCCAGACCCCGACGTGGGCTGAACCCCTCTGCTAGCAGAGGTCTGGCGATTTGCTTGACATACACAGCATATTGTGGTATACTATATGTGTAGTAGGAGTTCGTTCGTAAGTTGGCAGCAAGACGTTCCGTCGTATAACAATGTTATGGGGTTAGGATTGAAACAACGATTTCATTCTTAGCTTATACCTACTTTAATAGGAGTTAGAAATGGCTGAAGTTACTTTCGGTAAGACAATCACGTTGGCGCAAGCAGCAAAGATCATTCTGTCCACACCAATGAACCGTTACTTGTTGGAGGGCGAGCCGGGGATTGGTAAGTCCTCTCTGATTAAGACACTAGCAGCAGCACTGCCCAACCACAGCACGGCCTACATCGACGTGCCTAACATGGACTTGGGTGACATCGCCATGCCGGTGATCGACCATGAGACCAAGACCACTAAGTATTACCCCAACAGTCGGTTCCAACTGCACATGGGCAAGCCCGTCATAACAATGTTAGATGAGTATACGAAGGGTGTCGAGCCTATCAAGAACATGCTGCACCCCATGCTTGAGTCGGTGAACCCCCGCTTGGGTGATATCTCTGTGCATGAGCAGAGCATCACGTTCCTAACCGGCAACCTGAGTTCGGACGGGGTAGGCGACAGCCTGAAGGCCCATAGTCGCAATCGCATTATCTCGCTACGTGTAAGAAAGCCCGATGCAGATGAGTGGTTGGGTTGGGCGCTCAACAACGACATAGCCCCTGAGATATGTGCATGGGTCAAGCAATTCCCTCACGCCATGGCAAGCTACACCGATGGCAACCAAGACAGCAACGAGTTCATCTACAACCCCAAGAAGATGCAGATAGCGTTCGTATCGCCTCGGTCGTTGGAGCGGGTGAGTAACATCGTGAAGGTGCGCTCGCAGTTGGATGCGGACAGCCTGATAGCGGCAATGAGTGGTGCCGTGGGTGAGGCAGCGAGCCGTGCGATGCAAGCCTACATCGAGTTCTCCGATCAGTTGCCGACATGGGAGTCGGTGATAGCCAGCCCTAGTACTGCGTCTGTGCCTGATAGCGCAGGGGCATGTGCCATCGTGGTGTTCGGTGCCATCAGCAAGGTGGATAAGTCTACGATCAATGCGTTCATGGACTACATCGAGCGGTTCAATGCGGAGTGGCAAGCATGCTTCGCTATCAACATAGCCAAGACCCCGAGCAAGCAAGCAGTTGCGTTCAGCAGTAAGAAGTTCGCTGACTGGGTGCAACGCAACGAAGACCTATTGTAGAAGCACGAAGCAACTTTAACCAAGGAGAGATAACAATGTTATCTGTAGCCAAGCAGGTAGTAGTAGAGAAGGACAAGGAAGAACGTCGGCTGAGCAAGGTGAAGATAAGCATCATGCGCAATCCGAAGTTTGCGTTGTGGTCGGGGATGATGACCATCGGTAAGACCTACGTGAAGGATGGGTTCCCTACCGCGATGACCAACGGGCGTGATGAGACATACGGGCGGGAGTTTATCAAGTCCTTGGATGACAAGGAGTTGGCGTTCGTGGTGCTGCACGAGACATTACACAAAGCCTACCGGCACATGCACACGTGGCGTAAGTTGTGGGAGGAAAACCCGCAGCTAGCTAACATGGCTTGCGACTACGTCATTAATTTTGAGTTGGTCGAGATGGACAAGCGTAACGATGTTATCGCCATGCCGGTGAAGGGCGGCAAGGCTATCGGACTGGTGGATGCGCGGTTCGCTGGCATGAACAGCAAGCAGGTATTCGACATACTGAAGAAGGAGAAAGAGGAAGGTGGCAACGGGCAAGGTGAGGGTGAGGGTGAGGGCGGCGTAGACAAGCATGACTGGGATGGTGCGAAGGAGTTGACCGGCAAGGAGAAGAAGGAGCTAGAGCGAGATATCGACTCCGGTATCAGGCAAGGTCTACTCGCACAGCAGAAGGTGGGTAAAGGTGCGGGTGGCATGAGCCGTGAGTTGGGGGAGTTGCTAGCACCACAAGTCAACTGGCGTGAAGCTCTGCGTGAGTTCGTTAAGTCTACTGTGCGAGGGGGTGATACGTCCTCATGGCGCAGGGTCAACCGGCGGTTCCTGCATACGGGCATCTATATGCCTACGCTGATAAGCGAGAGGGTAGGGCATCTGGTGGTTGGCATAGACACGTCGGGTTCTATCGGGGGGCAGCAGTTGAACGACTTCCTGTCAGAGTTGCAAGGCATAGCCAAGGACGTGAAGCCCGAGAAGGTGGACTTGTTGTATTGGGATGGCGTAGTAGCAGGACATGAGGAATACAGCACGAGCGACCTCGATAACATTGTTATGTCAACCCAACCCAAGGGCGGTGGCGGCACAGACCCAACGTGCATGATCGGCTACATGAAGGAGAAGAACATACAGCCCGATGCAATCATTGTGCTGACCGATGGATATATTGGCTCGTGGGGGGTGGAGTGGAATGCGCCGATTCTTTGGGTGGTTATTGATAACGATGTTATCGCGCCGGTTGGTAAGACCATCCACATTAAGGGGGCTTAACATGAGCAGGCTATGCGTGACCATAGGCTACAAGAGGTATGTGATGAAAATAGAGGATGCTGTTCAGTTCACGGAGTTGTTGAGTAACGCCGAGTTGTATGAGGAAGTACACCATAAGGAAGCAGAGGGTGGCCCCACTCACCACGTATACGACCTTGGTATGGCAGAGGGATTCTCGATGCACATAATTTCAGAGTCTCTGTATCAGATGGCTAAACTTGCAGGTAAACCAAATCTTAGGAGATAGATATGTCTATTACGTCTAGTGCGGTATTGGTAGAGTTAAACATAAGTGTGTGGACAGCCAACAAGTTTGATAAGGGCGCAACCGAGAGAGTGCTTATCAATAACTCAGCAAGCACGGGCAGTGCGAGGGTGCAGAAGAACCTGATGGCAGGTAACAACAAGCGCAAGGCTATCGCGGACTACGCAGCGGGGTCACGGCTGTATCACAACCAGAAGACCTTGTCATGGTCGGACAAGGGAGTGCGGCTGTTGCCCACTTCGCTATTCATGGACTACAAGCATACTATGAACGTGCATCGCGCCAACATGGAGGCCATGTGTCAGGACTTGTACGCCAGCTACGTAGACCTGATAGACCTAGCAAAGCACCATATGGGCAATCTGTTCGACGCCGAGGACTACCCCTCGTTGGATGAGTTGAAGGCCAAGTTCGGGTTCCGCTTGGTGTTCAGTCCGTTGCCCGAGTCGGGTGACTTCAGGCTAGACATACCGCAGCAGGACATGCAGGAGTTAGCAAAGCAGTACGAGGACAGCTACAACGGACGGCTAGCGGACGCTATGCGTGAGCCGTGGGATAAGTTGCATGCCATGCTTACCGCCATGTCGGAGAAGTTGACCGATGTGCAGGGGGACGAGGAGACTAAGCGGCGCTACCACGACACCTTCGTTAGCAACGCGCAGAACATGTGCAGCATGCTGACCCACTTGAACCTAACAAAAGACCCACAGTTGGAGGAAGCACGGCGTGCCCTTGAGATAACAATGTTAGGCGTAGACATCGACGGTATTAAAGAGAGTGCTGAGATGCGCAGCACGGTGAAGAACAAGGTAGATGAAATCCTTAAACGCTTTGATTGGTAGGAGTAGACATGACATACAATAACATACACTTTGATAAGAAGCTCATAGGGGAGAATACGAGTGCGATTATAGCCCCGTTCCTTGAGCCGCTGATTCACCAACTAGCACTAGCCCACCCACAATGGATATTTACTGGTAGGAATTACAAACGCGCACACCCTAACCCTACGAACCTTTACTGCGCTCAATCCTTTCAGATATCGGAGAAGCGTGAGCCTCTAGGTAGTATCGAACTAGGGGTGCATGGGGGTAGAAGCTCTTTCTTCATATGCAATGAGCGGATAAAGACTTCGCGGAAACGGGGGGATACTAATAAGACTTCGGATATTAAGAAAGCCATAAAGATCATATCCAAGTTCGTTGGTCTACCAAGCACAGACGAGATGCTAGGGAGGGCGATACAAGAGACTAAAATTGCAGTCAACAACGTACACTCACGTAAAGAGCAGGGTTACGCAGTGCTTTATTCTAGGCTACGAAACAACGCTACTGAGTTCCTACTACAGCAATGGGAGGAGTTCTCTAAGACTATACCTGCGGAGTCTATAGTGTTCCCTGACAAGTATAAGGAATACTGTGTAGCTGAAAAGGTGAAGGCAGCGTATGAGGGTAACAAAGCATACCTCATATGGATAAACGGAATAGACTATGCTATTAGACACGGCATAGATGGTGTCACTTTCTCCTCCAGTGAGAACCTTCCCGACTTCATGCGTAGAAGGATAGGCATGCTAAAGCTGGTGGAGGACAGTCAGATCATCGACGGTGTTGGACTTAGAGTAAATGCCCGCACCTTCTTGATATTACCCGAAGCATAACAATGTTATACCAAGGAGCAACCATGAACGAAACAGAGGTAGCCGCAACAAAGAAGCGTGGTAGAGGTAAGGGTAAGAGACTAGCCCTCGCATTTACCAGTATCAGGTTAGAGCCGTTCGTAATGAAGTTCTTCAAAGAAAATTATCCCAAACACGGGCAAGCCAAGATGCGGGAAGTTCTGAGAAGTTTTGTAGATCAACAATCTAAGGAGCAAGACCATGAAGAAGCTAAACAAAGCACAGAAGATTGAGAAGATGTTGTCGGCGGGCGCGACTGTTGCCGAGGTAGTAGAGAAGTTGAAGGTAGTTAAGAGTTACGTCTACTTAGTTAAGCAGAAGATGAAACCTACCCACGTAAAGATAGCTAATAAGCTAGGTATTCCAATGGGGGCTTACGCGAGGGAATTGGTTACGGCAGGGAGTGCGAAGATCGCCCCCGCTACCGCTGCATGGCTAGAGAGGAACCCATGGTTCGGTACGGACGAAAACATAGATAAGACCGGCGCTGCTTTGGTGGCGCATGAGAAGGTGCTACGTAGCGGGGTTGCCATTGACAGCGATAAGTATTACGCTAGGATTGACGCGCAGATGCGGAAGTATGACAAGGAATTGGACAAGGAATTGGACAAGGAATTGGATATTACGGCTGTAGGCACAGAGTTAGGTGGCCTTGTGCTGACCTCACCGGAGAAGGGTAAGTATAGGTGGGTGCGTAAAGACCCTGTAGATACTCCCGATATGGTAAACCACCCGCCGCATTACAAGGTAGGTGGCATAGAGGTAATAGACTTTATCGAAGCCAAACAGTTGGGGTATAACCTAGGCAACGTGGTGAAGTATGTGAGCCGCTCCGGTAGGAAGGGCACCGATGCGATTCAGGATTTGCAGAAGGCGCGATGGTATTTGGAACGGGCTATTCAACGCGCAGAATAATACAGAGGGCAGTCTATCGACGCGTATGGTTTTAGCCTTGTAGATGTGACCCCATACGATCTTACCGGTGACCCTCAACGCACTTCGTAGCTGGTAAGCCTCCACAACCTGACGGGCGGCAGGGAATCTACTTTCCCGCCCAACTCCCCCCCTTTTTTTATTAGCTACCCCTTGACACAGTCAAGGAACCCTGTATCCTACAGGCATGGCTAAAACCCCTGAAGCAAAAGTTAAACACAAGGTCGTCGAGTTCCTCAAGACTCGCGGCGTTTATTATTTCTTTCCCGCCACCTACGGCTTTGGCCGTTCTGGTGTGCCTGACATTGTGTGCTGCGTTCGCGGTAAGTTTCTCGGCATAGAGTGCAAGGCCGGTGACAGTTCCCCCACAGCGTTACAACAGCGCGAGCTAGCAGCTATCCGTGCTGCTAATGGTGTGGCATTGGTAATCAACGAGTCGAACATAACAATGTTATGCAAAGTTGTTGAGGATATGATTGATGGCTAAAGCGAAACCATCAGAGCCACCAATGGAGCCTTGCGAGGCGGTGAAGCTACTGCTCACGCGTATGGATAGCAACCCTAGGGAGTTTAGTCTCTCCCAGAATTCTAAGTGGGGCGACGTTCTGCAACAGGTGTATCAGCGGAACCACTCAAACAGCGGGCATGTCCTCGTAATGCTAGCAGAATGGGAGTGCAAGATGGTATGGGAGAAGTATCTAAGTATTGGTAAGGACATGCTGCATCAAGAGTTTATCAGCCGCATACTAGACGTAGACAAGCAGAAGGAGTGATATGAGAACTAAAGCTATGAATAAGGGTGTGCAGATTTTACTCGAACGTATGGGTAGCAACCCAGAGGAGTTCTATACAGCCAACCAGAAGTGGATAGATGTAATCAGCTTAGTCACTGCCCGTATGAAACATATAGGCCGTGGGTGGGAAACACAAGAGTCAACTAGTAGTTCTTTAGACAGCCGCCTTTCCCTATGCCCGCTTAAGGATGAGGAGGTCATTGCATTGCATACCAAACTTAAGGCGATAGCCTCAGAGGAGTTTACCCATACGGTAATGGATAGGCTGCTTACCGATAAGCGTGATGCAAACTACCTGACAATGGGCATGCTGCGCCAGATCACTGAGGAGTTGCAAAGCACTGCAAAGCAGACGGGAAATAACTTGCCCCCGGCAGCGATCAATTATGACAGTTCCGTCGGGGCGAAGTTAAAGGCTGCGATTGCTAGCGGGAAGTTAAAGGGCACACCATGCGCACCATGAAGATCATCGGCCTCGACTTTGAAACCTACTACCACGAGAAGGACTTCACACTTAGGAAGACCACAACTGAAGCCTACATACGCGACCCTCAGTTTGAGGTGATAGGCGTAGCACTACAAACGGAAGGCGAGAGGCCCAGATGGTTCAGTGGGACAAAGCCCCAGATCAAGGAATTTCTTGAGTCTTGGAAACTGGATGAGAACATTGCGTTAGCACATAACGCTGCTTTTGATATGGCGATATTGAATTGGCACTTCGGGATCAAACCTAAACGCATTGCGGATACGTTGTCGATGGCAAGGGCTATACACGGCACCGAGGTGGGTGGCAGTCTGGCCGCACTTGCGTTGCACTACGGCGTTGGTGTCAAGGGCGAAGAGGTTGGCAAGGTATCGGGTATGCACCGGATAGACTTCGATGAGGAGGCACTTGCACGGTATGGTTCCTACTGTGAGAACGACGTTGAGTTGACCCTAGGCATATTTGAGAAGATGGTGGGTGACTTCGATATCAGCGAGTTGCGCCTAATAGACCTGACTATAAGGATGTTTTCCGAACCGGTATTGCAGCTAGACCAGTCTATCCTTGAACTTTATCTGATGAAGATTAAACAGGATAAATCCGATTTGCTAGACACGATGTCCATACCTAAAGAGCAGCTTATGAGTAACCCCAAGCTGGCCGAAGTATTGCGTTCGCTAGGGGTTGAACCGCCGATGAAGACAAGCCCCACTACGGGCAAGGAAACTTATGCGTTCGCTAAGAGTGATGAAGGGTTCAAGGCTCTTCTCGAACATGAGAACGTCCTTGTGCAAAATATAGTATCCGCAAGGCTAGGCGTTAAATCCACATTGGAGGAAACACGCACTCAAAGGTTTGTCGACATCGCCGGGCGGGGCTTACTACCCGTACCACTACGCTACTACGCAGCACATACGGGGCGGTGGGGCGGGGATGACAAGGTGAACCTACAAAATCTAGGGCGGGGTTCCACAATCAAGCATGCGATATTAGCCCCTGAGGGACACACACTTATCAATTCGGACTCTTCGCAAATTGAGGCGCGAACACTGGCGTGGTTGGCTGAGCAGAACGACTTGGTGGATGCCTTTGAACGGGGAGAGGACGTATACCAGATCATGGCCTCTGCGATCTACCAAAAACCTGTCTTGGACATAACTAAGGATGAGAGGTTTGTTGGCAAGACAACGATACTTGGCTGTGGTTACGGCATGGGGGCTAAGAAGTTCAAATTGCAGTTGAAGACCTTCGGCGTTGATATGCCTATGGAAGAAGCAGAACGGATTATTAGCGTATACCGTGGCACGTATGGATGGATTCCTGTTCTCTGGCGACAGGCGGGGGCGGCACTTGAGGCGATGATGGAGAACAAGACCGCACCGTTGGGGCGCACTGGTGTGTTGGTGGTTGAGGGCAAGAAGGGCATACGGCTACCTAACGGGTTGTATCTCAAGTATCCGAACTTGCGGGTATGGACTAAGGACGGTAAGAGCGAGTTAGTGTATGACACCAAGAAGGGTAAGGCCACTATCCCCACGCGCATATACGGGGGGAAGGTTATAGAGAACGTATGCCAAGCCCTTGCGCGTATAGCCATTGGCGACCAGTTGTTGCGGGTAGCTAAGAAATACAAGGTAGCTATGACGGTGCATGACTCCGTGATTGCTGTGGTGCCCGAATACGAGAGCTTTACTGCATTTGAGTACGTTGAAATATGTATGCGGATTAGACCCCACTGGGCGCTAGACCTTCCGCTTAATTGCGAAACTGGTATTGGTAAAAATTATGGCGGCGTATAGGAGATGAGATGAAAATGTCAAAAGCAGAGGTAGAAAAAACACTTGCGGATTGGCCCCGCGTCAAACCCGCGCCAGCTAAACCAGTAGAGAATTGGTATTACTTGGACGAAGTTCTCACGCTGCATCAGTTGGGCAAATGGCGGGGGTTTGATGCTGCATACGTTGAAATGGAGAGGGTATCTGTTGAACGGGGTTCCCCCTTTCTTTGTTTAGTTTGTGAAGATCAGGTGAAGGATT
>Ga0181338_1000206_pt1 | contig 12892 bp, 28 predicted proteins | sample Sp13VDMM110SD_FD_122168 | JGI IMG/M metagenome (GOLD analysis project Ga0181338, IMG submission 122168) | Freshwater viral communities from Lake Michigan, USA - Sp13.VD.MM110.S.D | ecosystem: Environmental > Aquatic > Freshwater > Lake | place: USA: Michigan | collected 2013-04-23
AAAAACTATTCCTACTTTAATGAATAGTGCAGATGGTAGACGAATGATTGCATCTAATATGCTTAAACTTGGTGAAATGAAAGAAATTTACTATAATGAAATGCGAAAACAACAAAAAAATGCAATTGATAATTCTAAACCTCTTCCTAAAGATTTTCAACAACGTATATTTGATCAAGTAAAACCTCAAATTGATAAATCTAACAATGAATTTGTAAAATTATCTCAAATTAAATCAGTGCCTGAAAATACAATCCCTTTTTTTTCTCCAAGTGGAGAAATTGAATTTGTTCCTAAAGAACATGCTCAATGGGCTAGTGACAATGGAGGAAAAAGAATATGGTAAATTTTAATGAATCAATTCCTAAACTAGAAAATTCTGATAAATTAAATATTTTTAATAAATCAGGTTCTTTTGATAGTTTAAATCTTTTAAAAAATTTAGAAAAAAATACAGAAGACGAACAACAAGAGGAAATTCCCGGTGAAATTAAAGATGAAATAAAACCGGAAGGAAAAAAACCTCAATGGGGAAATTTTCAATCGCCTTCTACCTATCAAGGAAAACCTGATCCTACCGCTGATGAAGACATGTTTCAGTATCTTTTAAGAGGTAGTGCAAGAGTAGCTTCTCGATTATTTGAACAAGGAACAGGTTCAGTAGGTAATTTAGAAAAACTTAGTAAAAATATTCTATCTGAGGTTCCTTTATCTACTCCTATAATTGGATGGGCTATTTCTGAACTAGTAGGAGATGATAGATGGCGACAAATAATAAAAGGTCGTCCTGGTGAAGAACAAATGTATCCCACTTCTCAACAAATTAAAGATATTTCTCAAAAATTAACTAAAGGTTATACATCTCCTAAAACTAAAGGTGAAGAAAGATTTGATGAATTTGTTGAAGATGTTGGGTCTACTCTTATTACTGCCGGGAGAGGAGGAACTCGTACTCAACAAGCTATTAATCATTTATTAATCCCTGCTGCTGCAAATGTTACTAAAAATATTGTTGAAGATTTAGGATTTGGAAAAGATAAAGCTGCTATGGCTAAAACTGCCGTTTGGTTACCTATGATGTTATGGAATAATGTTAATGGCCCACAATATGCGTCACAATTAATGAATAATGGTAGAAACGGTTTTAATCAAAATTTAACTGTAAATGTTCCTCAATATCAAAATCAAGTTAGACAAGCTCAACGAAATATGCTTCAAGGTGATCCAAGATCTTCTTTGGCTCAACAACAACTAGCAGGAATACAAAATGATTTAGCAAATGGTCAAACATCTATGCGTGATCTTATGACTAGATATGATGCTATTAATGCTGCTAAAAGAGATAGGGGATTATTTGAATTATCTAGAGGTGATCGAAATGCAGCTATTAGAAATATTAATGAAGTAAGAGATGTAGTAAGAGATCAAATAACTAATCTTGGTCAAACTAATCCTCAAGCTTTAAGAGATTGGCAAAATGGTGTCCAAGCATGGGCAACTATTCATAGAAGCAATGCTATTACTAATTATGTACAAGAACTTGCTTCTGGTCGATATGCTAAAATTCTTACTGGTCCTGCTGCTGCTTTATTTGGCATTGGCTCTTATGGTGCTTCTTCTTCTCCTTTAATTGCAGGTCCTGCCGCTTTAATTGCTGCGGGTGGTTATAAAACTTCTCAAGTTCTTTATAGAATGTATAATGACCCATCTTTAAGAAACTATTATTGGCGAGCTATTGCAGCTGCTACGGCTGAAAATACACCTGCATTTATAGAACAATATGAAAAACTAAATCGCGAACTTGAAAAAAAGAATTCAAAGAAAAAATAATTTTCATATTTCAATGTACAATCTTAATTTTTTTTGTTATTTTTTTTTAAAAAAAGGATAATATATGAGTGAAGATTCTACAGATATAGATTTAGAAAAAAAAGTAAAAAAATTTTACGATGATTTAGACGATCTTTTAATAAAAAATAAATTAACAGTTGATGAAGTTGTTTTTTATTTATTTTTTGCTAGTGTTAAAACTGTTTTTGAATATGGTGGAGATATTGAAAATTCTATTAAAACCATACGATTTATTTTTGATAAATTAGACGAGGAAAAAAAATAATTATGAAATTTTTTAATGGATGAAGAAATTCAAATGATGATTCCCGCTCCTTTACCATTTTCTGTAGATAAAAAAATATTTTTTATAACTGACGAAGAAACGGGAGAAACAATAGGCGAACCATATAGTTACAATGATTTTATTCAAAATATAAAAGATATTTCAGGCGTTAATCTTGATTTCTTATCATAAATGGAAATTAAGGAATTGTGTCAAACGATGTTGGAAGCATCGTTTGACAAAAAATGCGGAATGAAGAAGACCGCTGTAAATATTTAATTACTGTATATTACTTATTTTAAACATTTTTTAAAATAAAAATATCTCATTTACAACTTTCTAACCGTGTCATAATAGGGTACTCCGACCTGTCAGTTAACTTAGTTTTTTAATAGTTGTCTCATTGGAATCCTTTTTTTTTATATTGACAATATGTATTTAAAAGTCTATAATTTATCGATACACAATATAAAGGTAAACATGGATGAACATTTAAAAAAAATTAAAAAAAAACTATCTAATGAATTTTATCTCGCTTGTAAAGAAAAGGAAATGATGATTTATAAAGAAAATTATATAAAAAAAATTGAAAATGAAATTATCATTCTTGAAAAAAAATTAAAAGAATTAAATATGACTCTTTTTTCTTTGAAATCTTAAAATTCATAATTTGTTTTTTAAAAGGGATAAAATAATCAATGACAGGTAAAAGAATAGGATATAAAAGAGTAAGTACTTGCGAACAAAATCCAGAAAGTCAACTTATTGGTGTTGAACTAGACAAAGTTTTTATAGAAATACAAACAGGTTATTCAACAAAAAATAGACAACAATTAAAAAATCTACAAGATTACGTAAGGGAAGATGATATTGTTTTTGTGGAATGCATGGATAGACTGGGTCGTGATGGATATGATTTAGATAAAATAGTAGATTTTCTTTTACAAAAAGGAGTTGAAATAAATTTTGTACGAGAAGGGATTGTTTTAGGTAAAAAAAACGATTTAATGTCAAAACTAGCATATGATATGATGAAATCGTTTATTCATTTTTTCTCTCAACTAGCAAAAGAAAGACAAAGAATAGGTATAGAAAAAGCTAAAAAAGATGGGAAATATAAGGGCGGTAAATCTAAACTTAATTTTACTATGAAAGAAAAATTAAAAGAACATTTAAAAACAAGAAATCCAATATCAAAAATAGCTAGAGATTTAGGTGTTTCAAGACAAACTTTATATAGATATATAGAACAATTAAAATTAGAAGCGTGAAAAATGAATAAATCATATATGGAATTATGTTTAGATATAGATGGTAAAGATAATCTTTATTTAAGAATTCCAACTTTTTGGGATGCTGTAGGAAAGCAATGGGCAGCTGTTTTAAAGTTACCAGAATCAAAGAAATTAATAACAGCAATAGGTAAAGACAGTTTGGAACTTCAAAACAACACTAACATTGAATTGTCGAGGATATTGAAGAAAGAAGATGAAATATCGAAAGAGTTATTTGATATGTTTATGCCTGCTTGGTATTGGGAAAAGGAAAGTAAAGAATAGTGGATATACAAGAGATACAAAGAATATTGAATTTAGTTCCTCCTTTACCTTGGCATGTATCAAATGGGGATGATTTTGATCATTGGGAACTTTGGAGTTCTCACCCCATTAAAGGATGTTATATGATTCAAGATGATAGCGAAGTAGAATCAGATAAAGGATTTTTAGAATATTTAGTAAAATCTAGAGAGATTATTGAGTATCTGTTGTGTGAATTGAAATACTTGAAGAAATGAAAGGAAAACAAGATGACTATAGACTGTACTTTTATATCTGATCTTCACGGTTATTTACCTGAGTTAGAGGGTGGAGATTTACTTATTCTTGCCGGGGATTATACTGCTAAACATACAATTTCAGAATTTGAATTATTTATTAAATGGTTAAATAATCTTGATTATAAAAAAATAATTGTTATTGCTGGCAATCATGATGAAGTTTTAGAAAAAGAAGGTGATCAATTTTTTAAATGGGCAAATTGTGAATATTTATGTGATTCAGGTACTGAATATAAAGGTTTAAAGATTTATGGAACGCCTTGGTCACCATATTTTCATAGTGTTCATCCAAAATGCAAAGCATTTATGAAAAATGACGATGATTTAGAGGAAATTTTTAATAAAATTCCTAAAGATTTGGATATTTTAATTACACATACACCTATGAAATATATATTGGATACAAGTTATGATGGATACGCTTGGGGTTCTAATTATTTAAGAATTGCAATTGATGAAGTTAAACCTCGATTTCATATTTTCGGACACGTACACGAACAGGGTTCAAAACAATTAATGTATAAACATACGGGAAAAGATACATTGTGTATTAATTGCAGTTATGTAAACGAAAAATATCAACCAGTTAACAAACCAATAAGAATTGTTATATGAAAAAAAAGATTAGAGATTATATTTTTAATATACATGGTTCTATCTGTTGTTTTTTAACAATAATGTTTTTTACATTATTTAATGTATTTTTATCATTAGGTTATATGATTTTATCACTTATATTTATATTTTTCTTTACAATATTTTTGGCAATTATTTCTTTTAAATTAGCCTTTTTAGGCTATTATAAAGAATTGTATGAAAACGAACTATTAATATCAGATAAAATATTGGAAAGATATAATGATTTATATTTTAAATATATAGAACTAAAAAATAAAAAAATGATGGATGAAAAAGATGTCGGGTGAATGTGATATTAAAACTATGATGATAGAAATAGATTAATTATGACAGAAAAAATGATAGTTTGCAGATGTGGAAACAGATACATGATAACTTACCCCTACGGTAGTATTTGGTGTACAATTTGCAAGGGGTATATAACTTGGAGTGATAAATGAATTTAGCTGATATCTGCTTGTTGATTTCAACTTTAGGAATCCATTTTATTATAGGATATTTTTTTTATAATAAAATTAAAAAAATTATGAAAATATAAGGATATTTAAAATAGATGAATAAAAAATATAACGAATTAGACAAATCTGAAAAAGAAGAAGTAAAATTAGATTTTATAAATAAACAAAAAAAATTTTATGATGATTTTATAGATTTCATGGAAAATAAAGCAGCTTTATCTCCACCTATTCCAATATGCAGATGTCTTTTAGATTATGTAACTTTTAATATGAATTTTTTACAAATTCCTAAAGATCAATTTTTACATCTTGTGGATATAAGTTGGGAAGAGACAAAGAAACTTTTTGAAGAAGAAAAAGCAAACGAGGATGAATAAATGATTGATGAAAATATAATTATAAGATTTTATTTTTCTTCAGGACTACACATGGATGTTTCATATAGTACAGAAAAATTTAATGATGTTATAAAATTTATAATAAACGGCGGCTTTAGTGGTGTTATAGCTTGTGACGAATATGGAATTAATTTTTCACAGATAACTCATTATGAAAAAATATAGGAATAAAAAACAAAATTAACTCCGAACATTAGACGATCGAACTTCGAACATTTGATAGTTGAACTCCGAACAAATAAGAAAAAATAATAATATAAAGGGATATTTTTATGGGCATGTATACAGAATTGGTTATTAAAGCAGAGATTATGCAACATTTACCATATAATGTTGGGATTATACTTGATTATTTGTTTAATCCAAACACAGAGATTGATATTTATGATGAAGATATGAAAATTAAAAGTGATATAAAATTACCTAATCATCATTTTTTTAGTTGTAGTAATTGGGATGCGATTGGAAGATGTAGTTTTTGTTATCACATACCAGAAAGACAATCATTTTTTGATGGAGATTATTTATTTTCTCGTAGTGATCTTAAAGATTACGACAATGAAATTGAACAATTTATAAATTGGATTACCCCATATCTCGATGAACCAGAAGGTAAATTTATAGGCTGGATATGGTATGAAGAATGGGCAAAACCTACATTTATATATAAAAATGGAAAATATAATGAGTAAAGAAAAAATTGATACTTGCGAACATACACTAGAATTGTGTCCCGAAAATTATCCGTATAACCCAGAATTTTATATATGTACAAAGTGTGATGCAACTTTTATAAATTCAGAATTTGACGTCATATCTGACAATGAAAATTATTTTCATAAAATAATTGGTCGTCTTGAATATAAAATTGAAGATTTGAGTTTTAAAACTTCTATGCTAGAGAGAGAAGTCAGTAAACATACAAAACATATCGAATTTTTTCTACAAGAAAGAAAAAACCTAATGAAAGATTTTTATTGAAGTACTGGCGAATTTATGTCATTTTAATTTTGAAGCAAGAAAGGAGAAAAAATGATGGCAATGATCTGGAATGACGTAAAATTAGGCAACCCACCTATATAAGGAAAATTTTTAGTTTATAAACATTACCCTTATATTGATAAATATGAAATCGCTATTGAAACTTTTAAAGCAAAATTAAAAATAGAATATACCACAGACAACAAGCAGATACTTTGTAAAAAGTTTAACTTTACAAAGACCGGTGATGACCCCCAAGTAGTAAAATTTTGGATGTTTTTACCAGACGAACCCAAATTAGGTGTATAATGGAAGGATATTTTTTAGTCATGTCACAACATAAAAAACCTATCACCATTGCTGAACTTTATAATGAGATGGATATATTAATTGCAGAAAGAAATAAAATATCAAAATCTTTTTTATACTGGTTGTTTGGATTTAATACTAGTAAAGTTTATAATTTAAATATGGAAATTAATAAACTAATACATGAAATTAATTATTTAAAAAGCGAAGTGAATAATTAAATTGGCTGCTATTGATAAAATATACGGTTCTTTAAAGCAATGGTTAGAATTGCGTAAATTCTTACGTAAGACTAAACCAGAATATATTGCTTTTATGTATGATAGACCTACAGACAAAACATATGATCATTTTCCTCTATCCAATTTTAGTACCGAAGCGAATATATTTTTAATCAATAATTGTCATTTGCAATTTGTTCTTAGACGAATTAAAGAACAATATGGTGAGTATTGGTATAAAAATAATAAAATAGAAAAAGTTAAAAAAAATAATTGGCTATAGTCTTTGCCAACCATATGAATTTGTATAACCCGGGTATGCCATAGGGTCTTGTGACCATTTTCTTTGCTCATTAGCAGCATATCTTTCTTCTTGTGATATATTTTTCAATGTCGTCTTTTTACCGAAGTGCGAATATAAAACATATCTCATAGCATCTATAGCGTGATCATTTTTCTTTACTGGTTTATCTTCACCAAGTTTGACGCTATTTTCATCCCACACATAGGATTCTATCTCTTTAATAAGATTCTTACATTGTTTGCAAATGACTAAATCACCTTGAGCTATCAACGCTCCAACAAATCTTATACCATCTAACACGTCATTGTTAGCTTCTTTAACAGCGAATCTTTTTCTTTTAAGCTCAACTTTAAATGATGCAGCCGAAGGGTCTATATATATGAGAGATATTGGATAGCCTTCGAACTCTTTTTGTATATCTATTGCATATTCTGAGTCAGTTTTTTGAAATCCTTTCTCTCTTGAGTTCCAATAGTATTCCTTCTCTACCCACATAGCCGGGTGGTGATCATCATTAAATCCTATTAAAACGGCTGCAAAGGCATTTGTTGTACCATAATCTATTCCTAAAAAGTATTGTTTGGCATACGTAGGGGGTTTAGGTTTAACATGTAAATCAGTATCAAAAAAATCATAAATAGCTCCCTCAGCTAATACCCACTCGCCCAAAATAAAACGTTTGTACCAAAGCCCTTTATACTCTGCTTTCAAGCTGTCTTTGTATTTCTTAGATAAAACCGGATTATCATCTAATACAAATTTAAAAGATTTCAGATCTAATTCATTAGCTCTATCTAGGAAATCAGTTTTTAACCAGTGCATAGGGCTGTCGGGGTTAGTTGTACCAAATAGTTTGGCATCATTGATAGATAATCGAGACAATAACATCTTAAAAAATGACTGAGGTATGATTGTTATCTCGTCAACTAATGCCCCTGCAAATGTACTACCTCGTATCTTGCTTTCGCTACGCTCGTCATTTGCACCTATGACATACACTTTCTTATTAAATATCTTAAACTCGCCCATGATACGGTTATAACGTATTGTACCATTCATAAACTGATAGCTGTTTAAAGGCTCTATGATATTGTGTGCGATAGTTCTCTCCGACTTACCCACAATCACATATTCGCCCGGAGGACCTTTACTAAGCTCTTTAAGGAATCTTCTAAGGGCTATATATGATTTACCAGATCTAACAGAGCCTTCATAGATATTTATACGCGCGTTTGATTCTTCATGCGCTATTATCTGCTTCTTAGATAGATAGATAGTGTTTTTGTCGTCGTCAATTGTCATTATTATTTTTTCTTCTTTGGCTTATAGCCTGACTTACGAGCTTCATTTAACGCTATTGCAACAGCTTGTTTCTGTGGCTTATTGCCTACTTTCATCTCTGTCTCAATGTTTTGTTTGATGGCTTTCTCGCCTTTACCTTTGACTAATGGCATTTGATATCTCCTAAAAATTCTTTATATGCTTCTATTGTATTTAAAAACAGCTCTGTCTCTGTTTGCTCTGGATGTCTGAATTTATAAACTAAAAAAGGGATTGATATAATAAAGGCTATGATTAGAAACTTAAAATTCATTCCATCTCTTTGTAAACAACTTTGATGTTATCTGAAATTTTGTCTTGAACTACAACTCTTTCATCGTGCTCTTTAGCAGATACACCCCAACCTCTTGCATGACCTTTGGCACCTAATACGAACTTACAGGCATCAAGTCTTAGCCTCTTATCATCTTTCTCGTATACAGACATAGTTAAGCCGCCCTCGGCAGCATCTAAAAGATCTTCATATTTATAATTACGTACTTGCTCAAGTAAAGGCATTAAATCATTTTTACGTAAATATACATACATAGTTTCATGAGATACATTAAACATTTTAGCTATAGTTTGAACTACGCCTTTTTTATTATAAATTGCGTCAATTATCTCAGATTTTTTAGGTTTAAATTTAGTACCTTGAATCATTATAATTCTCCGTTACAATGTGGGCATAACTTGATTTTAGTATCTTTTTCATCTAAATCATTACTATCTTTTAAATCATTAATAGAACCATCTAAATCAAAATCTTTATCTGTATAACCACAATCTAATAATAGATCTATATCAAAATCGTTAGCTAGTATATCAAAGTCATTTTCGCCATAGTGTGCATTATCAAGTATTATGCGTTTTTTCATTTGTTCATCTGATAGATTGTGTTCTATTGAGCACGTGATTTGCTTCCATCCCAGTTGTTTAGCAGCTCTAACGCGTTGATTGCCGGCATATACATGATATTCATCATTTATAACGTTAATAAGAATTGGTCTATGATCAAGAAAGTTTGGGTCATTGGTAAGAGATATCTTCAATTTTTCAAATTGAGATTTAGAGATAGTGCGAGGATTTCTCTTAAGCAATTTTAGTTTATTTATGTTAACAAGCTCAGTCATTTTGCATCTTTTATAATGATTAAAAATATAGATACAATATTTTTGTGTGAAAAGCAATAAGAAATTAATTTAATTGAGAAAGAGATAAACATTTATTGTTATAAATTACATGTCATGATATGTTATATAGTATAAGACAAACAAATATCAAAAAGTGAGGTTGATATGAAAACAATAGAAATTGAAATAATTAAAAAAAATAGAGTTTGGTTTGATTGTTTACAAAACAATTATAAATGCAAATTAAAAGTGGATGATAAATCACAACATTTAGATGTTGGGATACATACACTTTTATTGAATGATGTTTCAATAAGATCTAAATATGGAACTGATATAAGATACGAAGTTTTAGCAGAAGCAAAAGAAGAAGAAGTTATTTTTTTGAAAGCTGATAGATATAATGAAAAACTAGTAAGTAAATGTAGATATTACGGTGGAAAATGGGATTCTGAAGAAAAAGTTTGGTGTTTTTGTAAAGCATTACAAGAAAAAATAGATGAGCTTGAAAATATTTTCAATTCTACTTACGTAGATATCGAAATCACAGCTTTAGAATGTATCATAGAATATCGTGGTTGTGTAAGTTTTTGTGGTTATCCCGTAGCCGAAGCAACTTCAAAAAATTCTGGTGCTTTATTATCTATGAATGTTCATAGACTTACTGGGCAAATTGATTCTGGAGGATCTGTAGCAAATTGGTTTACGTGTATATCTGAAGGATCAAAATTTGTATTAAAAGTTTCAAAAAATGTTTTAGAAAAATATAAAGAGGAAAAATGGAGTTATAAAATTATATAAATATAAAAAACAATTTACTGCCGTACAGGCAGCTATAAAAAAAAGTGAGGTTGATATAAAATGAGTACACATGCACAAGCTGCTAAACAAATTAGAATAGAATTAAAAAAGGTTTTTCCTTCTACAACATTTAGAGTAACTTCAAAGACATATTCAGGTGGCAACTCTATACGAGTAAGTTGGATTGACGGTCAGACAAGCGAACAAGTAAATAAAATTATAGATAAATATCAGCATGGAAATTTTGACGGAATGACTGATAGTTACGAGATGAATAATTGTAGAAGTGATATTTCACAAGTAAAGTATGTTTTTGCAGAGAGAGAAATAAGTAACGATATTAAAGTAGCAATATTTAAGATTTTACAAGAAAGCTATAATTTATTTGATACAGTATCTAATATTAACGATACAAGCGAACTATTAATGAAACATTGGGGTGTTTGGACGGCTGGACAATATATTAATAGAATAACTAGTAAATTAGATCTATCAAACGGATTTAAAGGAGAGATTTAATGAGTAAAAAAAACAATAAGTATGTCGTTAAGAAAGTGAATGTTGAAACGATTTTGTCTTTAATTTTGGTTTTAGGAACTATTTCAGGAATAACGATTCCTTTTTATGTTCAGTCATCTAATCAGATAGCAGCGATACAAGCGGAAGTTAAAGCGATACAAACAGAGATGAAAGAGTTTCATACTAGGTTAGCGGTTCAAGATTTAGAATTTAAAATGAGATTGTGTTCTATAGAAGAACATAATAAAAAATGAAGGATTTGAAGATGAAAGAAAATAATTTAAAAGAATTACAAGATACAGGAATGGAATTGGCAGTAGATTTCTGGGAGTTATGTGAGAAGTATAAAAAAAGATTAAGTCCAGCTGAGTTTGGTTGTGTAATTATTGGTGTAACGGTGCAAATGTTGTATGATTCTGCGCCAAATGGTCAGTTAGTAAAAGAGTTGGTTGATATGGCATTAAAAGAAGCATATGAGAGTTTTGGGAAAAAAGGGGTAAAAGATGAAAGCTAAATTAAAATCAGGTGAAAAACTTGTAGTACATGAATATTTTGGATGTCTTAAAAAAGACATTGATTTATCAAATGAATTATTTTCATATGAAGATTATCATAATGAGGATGATAATTACGATATGATCATTTTTTCAGATCATTTTGAGAATAACTGTATATTTGTAAAGAAAAAGTATTTTGATTTTGTAGAAGATAAGCCAGAGCCTTTTAAGTTTGAATATAACGTTTGCTCATCAAGAAAGTTATTTTCGCCTCTTAACGACAAGGCTAAGGATCTTTGTAAGTTTGCTAGACGTAAAAATTTAACGATAGAGCAAATGGAATTTTATATCGACAATGGATACGACGTAGAAATAACGGCTCAAGTTGATATTGGGGAAAAATTAATTAGATGTTTTAAAATGACATTAGATCAAGTTAAAGAATCTTGATTATTTCTTTTTCATTTTCATCATTTTAGAGCCATATTCACAAGTCTTGTCTCTTTTTTTGTCTAGCTTCTCTAGCTTCTTAAGAGACTTGCCTTCTTTCTTATTTTCTTTCTCAATCTTTCTAATTTGTTTATCCATGAGAGATTCCTAGGTTATAATTTTTCTCCAAAAATTTACTATAGCATTTTTTGGGAAATAAAGACCATCCCACTTTCCTAAAGCGTGCCACCCTTTTTTTATTTTCTCATCGATTTTTACTTCTACAAGATCATAATCAAGTGGTAAATAAAAATTTGAGTCTATCCACATTTTGTTATAGACGTTGGGGATGTGGTAATAAGATATTAATTTATTTGAGATGGGGTTTTTTTGACCAACTTTTAGGGGTTTCATTCATCCTCGATATAAATAAATTCTTTAAATAAATTAAAATATTCTTGTTCGAGATCTAAATATGATAAATTTACGCGTTGTAAAACTTCGGGATCTTTTAAAATAATATCTTGTTGTAGAGATGTTTTTTTTTGATTCATAAATTCGTAAAAATGTTGCAGTCTAGCTATTAATTTTGGAGTTTCATCTAGCATAATGTTTTACCGTTTCTATATTGTTGAGTTATTTCAGTTTGCATTTCATCTATTACGCCGTCATATTTTCGTATTTTTTTTAGCTTATCAGCGTATTTAATAGAAAAGTCTGACAATGAACATGCTATTAAATTACATATAACAATTTTTTTATTATTGTCTAGATTTTTAAAATTACAAACATCATTTACGTGAACTTTAGCTAATATACAAGCATCTAAAAAAAATTGTTGCATCTCTTCAGGGTCAAAAATTGTTATGATGGATTCAACTTTTTTATTTAAGACGAGTTTTTTTTTAGCCATGATATTAAGCTCCGTTT
>Ga0181338_1000207_pt1 | contig 12848 bp, 29 predicted proteins | sample Sp13VDMM110SD_FD_122168 | JGI IMG/M metagenome (GOLD analysis project Ga0181338, IMG submission 122168) | Freshwater viral communities from Lake Michigan, USA - Sp13.VD.MM110.S.D | ecosystem: Environmental > Aquatic > Freshwater > Lake | place: USA: Michigan | collected 2013-04-23
CACCTTGATCTTGAACTGTCCTTTGTCTTTCCAGAAGCACAGCACGATCACGGTATCTGGGTTCTCGTCTAGCGCCTCGTGCAGCACAGCCGCAGCTTGCTCTTTGTGGTGGTCGGTAATGACCGGGGTGAGTTTTGTCAAGTGTTGTCTCCTATCCCATGTGCCCGCTCGATGGCGCGGGCAAATAAAATTGGCAGGATGTAACCTTCTCGACCGGGTTCTGCGCTATTGGTTTGCTTTGCCGCAGAAATAATCTCCTCCTCCTTCAGCGGCTTGCGCTGGGTTCGTGGAGACTCCGGCCACAGCGGTATCGATGCCAGTTCGCTCTCGCAGACAAAACTCACATTGCGTTCGCTCGTTGCCGCGTTGAAGTTAATCCACGCAGCGGGTTCTGGGGTGTCGTCGTCATCAGGCCACATCGCTATCGTCCCTTAAAAACGCAATCAACGGCACGTCCTCGCGCAGCGCGGCGTACTCCACTTGCACCTTGGCCGATGCAATCATCTTCCCGGCAAGATTCGCAAGTTCTGCGGCCTCACTGGGCTTGATCGCACCAGCCTTGAGTTGGGCGAATACGGCGGCAAGTTCTGCCCGCAATTCAGATGCTGTGTTCACGGATGTACCTCTTGATCTTGAGTAGTTCGCGCTGGACTTCCACCAGCGGCTGGGGCATGTCTGCGGCCTTGAGTCCGACGCTTTGGGCAAGCATCCGGCGCACATAGGCGTTGTTGAGCTTTTGTCGCTGGCGGGCCATGTTTTCTCGGCACACATTGCGGCGCTTGTCGGGGTTGTCCTTTGCCCACTGCACCGCTCTGGCCTTGATCTGCTCGGTGTTGGCGGCGTACCAATCTTGGAAGTACTGCTTGCCTTCAACTGTTTGGTGCGGCTTGACCGACTGCGCCGCATACCACGCTCGCTTGCGAGCGTGTTCACAGGCAAGGCACATGCTGCGCGTGCCACGGTAGGCGTCTAGTGGCTTGGCTTGTTGGCAGGTGCGGCAGGTTTTCATTCCTGCCTCTCCAAACTGGCCGCGCATATTGGGCAAGCGTAGATAACTGTTCTCAGCGGCTTGCGCTGGGGTGGGGCGGCGTAGAGTGGCGTCCATCCCGTTGGGTCAAGAATTGCGTCCCACCCATGATCAACGTGTCCGTGTTCATCCATCCACGCCACCGGCTCCTGCTCCGGCTCTGCAAGCGCGGCGCGGAGGGATACGATGGCATCTGCCACGCCTTCAGCACCGGCTTCCCACGGGTTTGCCAACGCCTCCAGCGCCTGCCGTGCCGCATCCTCCAGCGCATTGCTGCGTATAATCCCGCGCTCCCGCTCATCCCTCACGGCAGTCTCAATTAGGGCAGAGATTTGGAAGGCTCTCATTGATTGCTCCTTGCGTGAAGGCCGGAAACATCACTTTGCAGGGAATAAACATCGTGCAGCTGTCGTAACGTCGCACAAAACTTTCTACGCTCGGCAGCGGCAACAAGGGCGGCGAACTTTTCAATATCCATCATTGCCGGGATAACGCTGTCACCCCACTCCCCTGCACCAGCCTCCCGCGCCATGCAGTTGATGTCTTCTCTGTTCATTCCACCACCTCCGTAGGGAAAAATGCTTTCATGATGATCGGTGCCGTGCCGCGCAGGATATCCAACACCTCTTCAGCAATCAGCCGGTGTTCCTTCTGTGTGCTGGGATGCAGTCGGCTCTGAAGGTAATGAATCCAGCTACGAAAACTACCCGACATATACATCCGGCTGGCCGTCAGCCCTTCGGGCAGCAGCGCCCGCGCTTGTTCTTTGGCTAGGCCCATCCCCAGCATATGCCGGTAGTTCTTTTCGGCGCAGTACAAAACTTCCTGCTGTGCAAATTCCCATGCCTCAATGATGTGGGTGTCATCAGTCTCCAGACTGCTTTGCCGGTTCTTCTCATCCTGCATCCGGCACTCACGAAGCGGTGCTTCCGGCAACTTGTCCACAGACTGATACCGCTGACTGAACTCCTGAAAAGAGAAGCTGCGGTGCCTGAGAATCTGCCGCCCAATGTCGCGGGTGGTATTGATTTCAAGGCAGGCATGAGCCATCTCGAATGGGCTTACATGACCTTCACGCATCATGTACTGAAGCAAGCCGATGATGCTGCGGCTGTCCTGATTGTCTGGATTGCTGACACGGGCGATGTTGGCAACCATGTAATCAGCCTCTGGCGTAACCCACATCAGCTTGACGTTCATTTCTTCTTAACCTTCGCTTCCTTCAGGTTGCTGAAGCATTCCTGACGTTTGTGGTTTTCACGCTGGCGAACTCGGGCGCTTGCTTCTTTAACCAAGTCTTTCCAAGCGTAAGGCACATAACCACCGGGAGTCCCGGGCCATGCCGCCTTCATATCAGCCACCCGGTAACAATTCCAAGGAAGCCAAGGATGGCGATAGCCAAAGCAAGGCTCCAAGCAAGATCAGCCCAGCTATACCAAGGCTGGTAGTTTTCATTGTTACCAGCTTCAGGGAACCGGCCCTGTTGGTCGCAGCCCTTTGGGATTCTAGGGATGTGGAGTTTACTCATCATCGTAGTCCTCCGCTTTGAAGTTAACGTCCTTGTCGTTCGCTAGCCACCTGTAGCGCATACGGATAGCGCGACGCTGGCTTGGGCGGAAAGTCTTGTCGGCTGGCGATCCCGGGTCGGAGTTAATCTCAAGCAATGCTTTCCTGATTGATTCAGCGTCAACGCCGATCAGGGAGCAGTAAAGAGGAAACAGTGACTCCTTATCGAACAACCAATGGATAGCGGCACAAGGTGCTTTGCATAGGTTGCGCTGCTTCTTGATCTCTTCGTTGCTTGGCTGCTCGCCAGCGTCTTGAATGGCCGTACTGATAACCGCAGTCAGCAAGCGGGCGCAGCGAGCATCCTCTTCACTGGTCCCGGGCCGGGTTGAAACTAGATCAATCATAGGAATGCCTCCGTCATTTCTTCAGTATTGATTTTGACTTTCTTTCTAGGCGCTTCTTGGTTGATGTAGAAACCCCCCTCTTTTGAGGTGAAAAGAAAGGGCCAACCATCGCTTCTTGTGTTTGGAATCGGTGCAAGTTGGCGCACTCGCGTATACGGGTCGAACCGTTCCGTGTCGATAGAACTATTGTCCATACTCCACACTCCGGGCATTTCATTGACGTTGATGATGTTGTGCCAGCAGCCAGCGGTCACCCAATCTAATGACCGCTTCGGCCCACTTTCTTTGATTAGCACGATTAACCTCTTGCGGAACGTAAGGAACATTCCAGAGCCGTCTAGACATAGAAAGCAGTTTTGTTTTCATCGCTTAATGTTTTTTGTTGATTTGATGGGAGAACGCACCTTTTCTACAAAGGATTGCGGCTTGGTCCCGATCTGATGGTCAGCCGCCCATGCACGGAGAGCTTTGTCCTGCATCTCTTGGGTGGCACGTTGCTGGTCTGGGGTGGAAAGTTTGCCTTTCATGACTGCTCCTAGATGAAGAGTGACTTAAGTGTTTGCCAAAACGATTTTGGAACCGTAGGGATGACCTTCCTCGGACGCCCAACGGGACGGGTTGTGACTTTGTGCTTGTCGTAGTACCGAACACCGTACACTGACTGTCGGTTTACCTTCAGCCGCTTGGCAATGTCACCAGGGGCCATCCCATCAGCCAGCAGTTTCCGAATTTTTGCAGTATTTGTCATTGCTATTCCTTAGTTGTTGAGCGCACTCTGGTAGAGCGCAAAAGTACGAACACTCGATCTTTTCTATCAGTTGCTTGAGTAGCATCGAATTGATGTCTCTCAGCCTCTCAATTTCCTCTCTCTCTTCCATGTCGCCTCCTTGTGTGGAACGGACTATGCCACCCAAGCTGGCTCATGTCTAGCACCAGAACCTAGTAGTTGCACCGATGTTGCCTGATCACAACAAAGCACAGCTAGGTGGGAAAAAGCGTACACTACGCCACCACAACAAGGAGTCACTATGGATCAAGCGAGGCAAGTTTTTGAAGCACTGATGATGGCGAAAGGCCGGGACGCCCCTGCGTGGAACGGCAAGCAGTACACGAACAAAAACATTCAGGGATATTGGCGGTACTTTTTTCTTGGCTGGACAACTAGGGGTTCTAATTGAAGACGATCAATGCTAAGTCCATCATCATCGATGAGGGCACACAAAGCCGAGTAGCTATCTGCGAGGACACTGTTTCAGACTACGCGGCTGCTATGGAGGCCGGAGCTGAGTTCCCGCCCGTAACGGTCATGTACGATGGGGTGAACTACTACCTCGCTGACGGTTACCACCGGCTCCATGCGAGCAATCGAATCGGCAGGGCATCCATCCAGGCTGATGTCCAGCGCGGAACTCTGAGGGACGCTATCTGGTGGAGCTACGGCGCAAACCAGACTCACGGACTTCGCAGGACTCATGCTGACAAGAGGCAGATCGTCCTTAATTTGCTGAATGATTTCGAGTGGCAGGACCTGCCTGACCGTGAGATTGCCCGTCACTGCGGGTTCTCACATCCTTTCATCGGCAGGATCAGGGCCGAGATGAGTGGTAATGTTTCCACCCCGCGAGTGGTTGTCTCTAAAAAACCACAGCCCAAAGCGGCTCCGGTGGAAGAAGAGTCCAGCTACGAAGAGGACGAAGCAGTCCAGTCTCTGATCGCGGAGAACCAAGCCCTTACCGATAGGCTTGCTGTTGCCGGGATGGAAGGTACTGAAGAGGATAAAGCAGCAGCCACGGAAACGATTGCTGTACTCCGTAGCCAGATCGTTCTGCTGGAACTGGAGAACGCCAGCTTGAAGATCAGCCGGGACACCTTCCAGAAGGAGAACGCCGAACTCAAGAAGTCGATTGCCTCTTATCAGCGGCAGATTAAGAAGCAATCCGCTTGATCTAAGCCTACGCCAGCAGGCTTGTATGCTGGCAGGAGACATACATGATAGGAATCTACAAGATTGAATCACCGTCAGGTAACTTTTACATTGGAAGCGCAACCAATGTGAAAAAGCGCCTCTCTGCGCACAGACGACAACTGCGCGACGGAAATCACATTAACAGCGCATTGAGAAATGCCGCTGCCAAGTATGGCGTAGACGGCCTGACATTCACTGAATATGTCTGCGTGCTTGATCGTAAGCACTTGCGTGAGCTTGAGCAGTCATTGATGGACGAACTCAAACCGTCCTACAACATTTCCAAAATAGCAGACTGCGCCCTATTCGATAGCGGCGTAATAGAAAAACGTATTGCATCCAAAAGCAAGCCTGTAGTTAGGCTCTCTGATGGTGTCGTGTTTCCATCTGGGTATGCAGTGGCGCGGCATTACAACATCAAAAGCGCGGACAACTTATCTACGGCAATTAAAAACGGGTGGAAGTTTGCTGGTGAATTTTGGGCATTTGTCGGTAATGACGTAACTTATGAACAGTTGCAGCGCAAATGGGATGAGAAAGAAAACGAAAGAAGGCGCAACTCCAAATCTGCGGCGATAAAATCTAGAAGCAAACAAGTTAGAAGGCTAAGTGATGGGGCGCTATTCGCAAGCGCAGCAGATGCTTCGCGCAGTGTTGGCGGTTCTGCAAAAATAGTATCAGAAGCAATATGCAAAGGTGTAGAGAAAGCTGGCAGTAGGTGGGAATATGTCTAAATCCATTACGCTTGAGCTAAGGACGGCACAAAACAAAGCTATTGAAATGCTTAGGGAAGGGTTTGCGCAAGGGCATAGAGCGCAAATACTTGCAGCCCCCGTTGGGTTTGGGAAGACTGAAGTTGCTATTGCTCTTCTGGATGCAGCAAAGAAAAAGGGAACGCGGTCTGCCATGATTCTTGACCGTATTGTGCTGTGCGACCAGACTTCACAACGCTTAGACAAGTACGGCATAGATCACGGAGTGCTTCAGTCTGGTCACTGGAGATACAGGCCGGGCGAATACATACAAGTTTGTTCTGCCCAAACTTTGGAAGCGCGTGGTTCGGTGCCTGACACTCGGCTTCTGATTATTGATGAGTGTCACTGCTCAAGAAAATCAACAATTGAATTTATAAAGAATAACCCGCACATCAAAGTTGTTGGACTATCGGCGACGCCAATAACAAAGGGGCTTGGTAAAACATACACCAACGTAATTAACCCGGTAACAACAAAAGAGCTTGTAGACACAAAATTACTTGCGTCTTTGAGGGTGTTTATTTCAAAAGAAATTGACATGACTGGAGCCAAAAAGATTGCTGGTGAATGGTCCGATAAGGAAGCGTCCTCAAGAGGCATGAAAATCACGGGTGACGTTGTTGCCGAATGGGTCAAGAAAACGCATGAAATATACGGTCGCCCCGTCAAAACAATTGTATTTTGCGCCGGGGTAGAACACGGGGCAGACTTAGCTAAACAATTTCAGGCGCAAGGGTATAACTTTGTAAGCATTTCATACAGGGATGACGATCAATTTAAGAAGGATTTGATTGAAGATTTCTCAAAGCCAGACACAGATATACATGGCATTTGCGCCGTTGATATCCTGACAAAAGGGTTTTCAGTAGATGATGTGCATATAGGTATATCAGCCAGACCATTCTCCAAGTCGTTGTCATCACATATACAGCAAATGGGTCGTGTTATGCGCACTCACCACTCAAAACAGTTTGCAACGTGGCTTGATTTCTCCGGCAACTATTTGCGGTTTAAGGATGATTGGGACAAGATTTATGACGATGGGATAGATGAACTGGATGACGGCGCAGAGAAGGCGAAGAAAGAACCCACCACCAAGGAGAAGGAGGACTCTAAGTGCCCGTCCTGCTCTGCCGTATGGCCGAAGGGTTCTGACACTTGTTCTCACTGCGGATATGTCCGTGAACGCAAGAACGCAGTTTCATCCGTCCCCGGCGAGATGCATGAGTTGCAATCTGACAACAAACCCAAGGTAGATAAACAAAAGTGGTGGTCAATGTGCCAATACAAGATGCGCGTGGAAGGCTGGTCTGCTGGGCGAGCGGCGCATACCTACAAGGAAAAGTTTGGCGTCTGGCCTAGGGGTTTGGATGATGCGCCTTGGCTTTTGCCTTCTCCTGAGTTCGACAAGGCAGTCAGGGCCAGCCTAATCAAATACCTCAAGGGCAAGGGGAGGAAGTGATGAGATTCCTATCCGTTTGCAGCGGCATCGAAGCAGCGAGCGTTTCCTGGAATCCAATTGGCTGGAATGCCGTTGGATTCAGCGAGATTGAATCATTTCCATGCGCTGTTTTGAAACACCACTACCCTCATACGCCAAACTTTGGCGATATGAATTTATGGAAGGAATGGCCTGATGCAACTATCGATGTTCTCTGTGGAGGAACCCCCTGCCAATCTTTCTCAGTCGCCGGACTTAGAAAAGGACTGGCTGATCCGCGTGGCAACCTCATGCTTACATTTCTTGCCATTGCTAAACGATATAAACCCAAGTGGGTGGTCTGGGAAAATGTCCCCGGCGTTCTGTCCTCCAACGGAGGACGGGACTTTGGATCCTTCCTCGGAGGGCTGGCAGAGTGCGGGTATGGGTTCGCATATAGGGTGCTTGACGCTCAGTATTTTGGACTGCCCCAGCGACGCAAGCGTGTGTTCGTTGTCGGAAATATTGGAGACTGGCACCGTGCCGCAGCGGTTCTTTTTGAGCGCGAAAGCCTGTCAGGGGATATTAACAAGAGAACAAAGAAACAAATCTCGGAGACAGAAATTGTCGGCACCGTTACGACGCGCACTGGAATTTCACGCGATAACTACAGCGCCGAAGTAGGACACTGCATTATTCATAACGGTCATCCTAGGTGGCTAACGGTAACAGAGGTTGAAAGGCTTATGGGATTCCCAGTGGGCTATACAAAAATAGGTTATAAAAACATAACGTATGAAAGTTGTCCAGATGCCCCAAGATATAAAGCACTCGGTAACTCATGGGCGATACCTGTTGCAAAATGGGTTGGGGCAAGAATAAATAAGGTGGAAGAATGGACTTCATAACCTTCTGTCAGTTGCATGGGGTTCTGATTAACCACCTCCCGCCTATCGGTGTATGGAAACGCTACCCCACAGAGGACAAGCCCAAGCATAGAAACGGCGCGGTCAAGTTTATGGGAGATGCTGGCTTCGTTCAGAACCATGCGACTGAGATAAGCGTTTCCGTCTGGAAGCCTGACACTCCGGTCACGATCAACCGCCGCGACGTATCTGAACAGCTCCACAGGCAAGCTCAGGAGACAGCAGAGAGGCAGCGGGAAGCAGCGAAGCGGGCGGCATGGATACTGAGTCAGTGTCAGTACGCTAGCCATCCCTACCTCAAGCGCAAGGGCTTCCCTGATGAAGTCGGGAACGTCTGGCTGCGCGAGGGCCAGCAGATTCTCGTCATCCCTATGCGGATCGGGGCCAACCTAGTCGGCGTCCAGCTCATCGATGAGGATGGAGGAAAGAAGTTCCTGCTAGGTCAGCGTACAGGCGGCGCGGAGTACGTTATCGACAACAAGGGTCCGCATATTCTGTGTGAGGGCTACGCTACAGCCCTCAGCATTCGTATGATCTTAAAGTCATATAAACGTCGCTACACCATCCACGTTTGTTTCTCCGCTGGCAACATGGCGAAGATCGCGGAAACATTACCGGGTGGATTCGTCATCGCTGACCACGACGCATCCGGTACGGGCGAGCGGGTGGCGCGGGATATCGGCTGGCCTTTCTGGATGAGTCCAGAACTTGGCGACTGTAACGACCATCATCTCAGGGATGGTATATTTCGGACGGGGCAGTCCGTCCTGAAACTGCTCAGGATTTAGTGAGCATGAGCGGTGATCGTCGGGAATTCCACGGTCACCAGCTCGGGGCTGATGTTCTCAAGCATCATCAGGTGAGAGAGTAGCTGTAGGCTAAGACTCAGCACTTCCTCATCTGACCCCAACGCATCAGACCGTACCCTAATTGAGTCGCCCTCTTGAACGAGGGTGATGTTTACGATGGTGGTCATGGTGCGGTTACTTTCCCAAGCAGGGTGCCATTGTCCCATTCCACGATGCCATCTGGGCTAGTGGTTTTGCCGTTCGCCAGCAGAGCGGAGCCGCAGCGGTAAATCCGTATGATCGGAACGAGGGCGGGCTTGTCCCAGCGGAAATAAATCGGCGTCCACAGAACGATTTGGCCTTTTGAAAAGTTCATTTCCGTTTCCCCATAGATCGAGCCGCCACCGGATGACTCCCCCGCTCGGGGTATTGTCTCCGTTGGCTCCCCAGCGGCGGAGTTCTCCACCACCCGAGTTCGGTCGGGGCACAAAAGTCCGTGCTCCCTTGCCGTGCGCTGTTTCCATCCGAGTAGTGTTTTATGGCTTTCGCCCGGTACACCCTGCCGCCTCCGGCTTACCGCTTCAGTCTTACGTGGTTGACTCGGTTTCCTCACAGACTCGCGCAAATTCCTGTGCCCACCCGGCTCGATTAATAGGTGGTCCGGTCACGTTTAACCGGCATGGTCTCCCTTTTGGTCATGGACGGATGTCTGGCCCATGTAGTTAACGCAGCCTTACGGTCGGCGATGCAAACAAAAAAGCCCTGACAACTGCTTCCGGTTGCACCCCCCGTAGTACCGGAGGCGGAAGCATGTGTCAGGGCTCTCTCGTCGGGTGCAACGCCAACAGGAGCAATCTTAGGCCCGCTCCCGCCACGATGCAAGCCCAAAAAAAAGCCCCCGCATGAGCGAGGGCCTTTGGTGGTAATGTTTCCACTCAGTCCTTAATGATAAGCCCCCGGCCCAGCACATAGACCACAATCGCGCCTTTGATTACGTCCAGCAGGATCATGTCAGCTCCAGCTTGCTGTCCAGCGCACCAGCCAGCCGGAGGGCATCCACTAGAACGAGCGTCACGCGATCGGCCTCGTTCTCATCGGCCTCAGGGTCAGACAACAGCAGCAAAGCCCGTATGCAGGCGTTTAGAAGGTCTGGCGCGGCTGCTATGACGCGGGCGTTAGCGGCGTTAGCCTCCGGCGTGAAACTATTGTTCTTGACCGTCGCCACGGTATAGCGGCGTCCGTGGTCTATTGATTTGATGGCGTGATCGTCTATCTGCCAAGGGCCGGGTGCGTGGGTCATTGTTCCCCCTCCGCTTTCGCAATAGCTGCGCGGATAGCTTTTGCATGACGCTGAACAATGCCAGACTTGAAGCAGGCTAGCTGCGCTGGGTCGGCCAGTACGTCCTCGACATAGGGCAGCGCGTCATAGAGCGCGGCCAATAGTTCCGGCGCGGCAGCAACTAGGCGAGCATCAGATATGTTGCAAACCTCCGGCGCGACGTTTGACCCATTAAGGGATCGAACGGCTGGCGGTGAATCATTTAGAACTTTCCACGGTCCGGGTGTATGGTTCATGCTGCCCCCACTGAAAGAATTACATAACCCGCCCGCTCCAGCGATTCAATTTCATACTGGCCGCGGTCTGCTTCGCACTCAGTAGAACCTGATGAACCGTCAACGGTCCAAGAAATGCGAATGATCTGATGCGGGGTCTTAATCCACGGTGTTTGAATGTGTTTCATTGCAGTTCATCGATTGTTGAAAGCGTGACCCACTCCCCCCGGTCGCCGTTCCATGCTTCCGGCTGAAGTGTTACCCGAAGCGATGCGGCGGCGCGCAGGGCAAAGTCTGGCGGGCCATCCTTGCAGATCGGCATCCCCTGGACGATTACCCGGTAATTTCCGTTTGAAAAGGATAGGTATCCGGTCATGCTTCGCCCCTAATGATCGTCATGGTTCCAATTTCACCGGAGTCTGTGACCCGGTAAACGTGCGGCGCAATCCTCCGCAGAGTGCGGCGGTACGATCCCATGCTAGTGGGCTTGCGTGATGTTCTGCGCCACGCCCATAGAAGGCGGGCGGCTCGTTTACGGGTCATCGAAGGGTCAGAGAGCGGGGCGTAGTGGTTCCAGGCCCATAGGAAATTTGTCATAGGTCCCCCAAAGGCCCCCGAAGGGGCAGCGGTTTCAGAATTCGTCGGCGGCATCTTCGAGGGCGGTTACAAGCCCGTCGAAATCTTCATTCGGCCCTAGCATCCCTGCCAGGGCGTAGACCACCTCTCGGGGGTATTCCTCTGCGAGATTGTCCAGATAGGCGCGTCGGTTCTCGAAGCCGTTTGCTTGGTAGTCGTTCATGCGTTTCCTTGGTTATCGGACCGGATCGGCCCTCATTGCCCACGGTATGGGCAATAGGTGCGGATCAGCACTCCACAATCTCAGGGACAGAGCTGTCAATCTGAGATTGCCTCCTATCGTAAGGCAGGGCAAACATAACGCCGAAATTCCGGTTAACTGCCGCAAGAACTGGCAGGGGCATTGTGGCGGCAATGTTCTTAATACTCCCGCGTGGGTGAACTTCAGCGGGTTTGCCTTCGCTCATAAAGATTGCATCGAAAATCTGCCCGTCATCGGTTTCGATGTATTGGATCGCGGCGATAGAGCTGGGTTTGATGGTGTATTGCATGGCATCACAGGGTGTTGCGTTTCATGTAGCCCTGATCATCGAAGTCGATAGGGCACTCTCTCGGTAGGCGCGTTCCCTCCTCGAAAATTCCTAGTTCCACGAGGGCGCGAACGGTTTCCCATTCAGGGTGCGAATCCCTCCCGTATTGGTAAGGCACTTTTACGGTAGAAAACCCCCCGTCAATTTGCGGTATTCTGATCCAGACTGAAAAGTAAGAATTGCCGTTTGCATCGTCCCACCAGCGCCGGATGGATGCCCCGATACGCTGGGTTTTGTCGTAGCCTTGAGCGATGCACTCTCGTTCGTGCGTTAGAGCGTAATCGGCAACCTCGGCGGCTTGCGCGGTAATCTCGGCGGGTTTGATCTTGACGTTAAACGCTGCCCTTTCCGCCCGGGCTTTGTCGTTTGTAATGGCGCGGATTGTGCGCCGGTAGGCGTCGCGGTCATAGTAGCCTTCGATCATCTTACGGGCCGCGTGTTTGCGGGCTTCGTAGGTAAGAGGATCATTGATAACGGAGATTGCGAGCGGATACATAGTCGTTTCCTTTCATTGGACGAGAACACCCAGACCCCAGCAGACAAGGGCAAAGAAAGCCCCAGCCAGGATCACGGCAACGAGAATATCTAGCAGACGATCACGCATCGGGCACCCCGTATGCTGATTCGATGATCCGATTGGAGTGAGCGCAATAGAGCGGCTCGCCCTCCCAATGGACGAAAACCTCGCGTGGTGTCCACTGAGCATCGACCCACCACGGACGCTCGTTCAGCATCGCACGCCGAATCTGACGGTAGTTTTCCCGGGCGGCCTTGGCATCGATGCACTCACCATCGGCCATTAGGAGCGCGCACGGATAGCCCCCAGGCCATGCCCAACCACCGGAGCGGACGAAAGAAAGCAGAGAATTCTTGTTCATTGTGGGCTCCTTAGTTGAAGCAGCATTCAGCATAGGGTTCGGCCAGTGCGAGCGCGGCAGTGTCTTCGTCTAATGACGGGTAACGCTTGCACAGTGCGCGAACCTCGCCGATAAAATTCTCGGCTACGTGCCCTTGCCAGGAAATGCCATCCTCCCCCGGCGCATCGATTGCAACCGTAGGAAAACGGGAGTCGATATCGACGGTGACACCACTAGCGCGGCAACGCGCAGCAGCTTCGCGGATAAACTTTGTTGCCTTGGTCATGGGGGCTCTCCTTAGTTGGGGTCTGGAAATATTACCGGCCAGGGTTTCCGCATGGATCGGTGGAAACCCTGACCGGGCACTGATCTTTTAACCAGTGGCGCGGGCAATGGCGGCGCGGATAACGTCCGTCATGCAGCGCGAGGCGGCATCGTGTCCGGGTTCATCGTGATACATGGCAACCCATGCATCG
>Ga0181338_1000211_pt1 | contig 12701 bp, 11 predicted proteins | sample Sp13VDMM110SD_FD_122168 | JGI IMG/M metagenome (GOLD analysis project Ga0181338, IMG submission 122168) | Freshwater viral communities from Lake Michigan, USA - Sp13.VD.MM110.S.D | ecosystem: Environmental > Aquatic > Freshwater > Lake | place: USA: Michigan | collected 2013-04-23
AATTCGTTTGGATGCGGGGGACTTATCTTTTTCATTTAATTCAGTTTAATTTTATAATCACAGACAATTTTTGGGCTTATTTGCTTACCCCTTTGTTCTACCCACTTAACAGACGATAGCAAATCATTCTGTTGCACCATCCGTATTCCCCTCCACCTTATCTTGCCTTTTGTTATTTCCCCTGTAATTTTAGGGATAGCATTTTCACGAACAGCACGTTCAAATATTTCATCTTCTCTTTTAGATATTTCTAAAAAAAACGAATTTGCTAAGTTCTGTATATCTGTCATGGCGTGTATGTTAATTGCTATTATTAGCAGATGTTGCTTTGTATCTTTTTTTACAGATATCGCAGTAACAAATTTTGCTGCCTGACCTGCTCTGTTTTAAGTTACCTCCACAAGTGCATTTTTTTACTTCTAAAAGTTTTGCCATTTGCTCATTGGTATTATCCGCTTTTCTTTTTCTTCTTACTTGTTCAGCTTCTTTTATTTCAGGGATTAATATTTTAGCCAATTTGTTATACTCCCTTGAAATCCATTTGCCATCAGATTCGTGATGCAATCCGTCACCCATCATATCGCCAAGTTTAACAAACTGATTCCACAAATGCTGATTTTCGTTATCCATTATTGAAATGTTATTAATCCGAGGTTGCAATATTTTGCTACTAAATGAGCAGAAGTTTTCGCACCAGTTATTTCTCTTAATTTTTTTATGCGGCTTTCAATAGTTCTGACATTAACCTTAATCTCAACAGATATTTCTTTTACAACAAATCCATCAGCTAAGAATTGAACAATTTGAATATTGGTTATTTCGGGAATGGGTGGAGGCATAAATTATTTATTTTATCATAAGCCGAAATTACTGAAATCAAGCCATATAGCAAATATAAATTTTACATTTATGCTGAAATTTAACCGATAACGAAAAAGAAATTTTATGTCAACAGAAAATAATGAACCAGTTGTTGCCGGATTAGGCAAGGTGGTACGTCAAGAAATGACTATGCCTAAAGGAAATGAAAATGATAATGTGAATCGTGGAACATTGGAAAATGAAGTGGATGAAAATGCCGGACAACCGGCTAAGATACAAGCTGAAATTGATGCCGAATCAGCAAACAATACAGCAGCAAAAACACAGGCAGATATTGATGCCGCAGCCGAAACAAGCAAAGCCCCACTCACCGATGAAGAATTAAAAGCCGAATACGAAAAAAGATTTCCAGCAACAGCCGCACAGACAGACGAAGAAAAACAAAAGCAAGCAGATGCCTTTGAAAAAAGAATGCTTGACCTGTATGTAGAAGGTGGTGGTAAAATTGAAGAATTTGCCTTACTGAAACAAGTGGCAAATCAAGACCTGACAGAACTTTCAAAATCCGAATTAACCAAAGAATTAAAAGCTATTGGTATCACAGACCAAGCCCAAATAGATGCCATCCAAAAGGAAAGGTACTATCAAATTGAACAGGCTGAAATTGATGAAATTGAGGATGAAACGGAAAAAGCCTTAGCCCAGAAAAAATTCGACTATGGCAAAGCCAAGTTTGAAAACAAGGGCAAAATAGTAAAAGAAAATGCAGAGGATTTTTTAAATAACCTTAAAGAAGCAGTTAATCAAAAGGATTTCTTTACCAAAAGAGAAAACGAAGTTTCGGCTAATGTTGACGAACATTTCTCAAAACTGGAAAAGAAAATGACTTTACAATTGGGAAAGGTGGATAACACCGAGATACCCCCGGTTGAATACGAAGTTCCCCAAGAAGTAATTGACAAAGCAAGGGCAAGACTAAATACCACTGCGGCAAGAAAACAACTATTATTTAACCAAGACGGGTCCATTAACCACACCAACTTAGCTGACCTGGTTCTTAAAGCAGAACTTTTTGAATCCGGAACAGCAGCCAAGACCGCTTACCTAACAGGTGCAGACAGGGAAGTAGAAAAATTTGAAAAAATATTCCCTTATCGTAGCGCATCAGCATTAGGAACCGGCACAAGCCAACAAAATAATGGCAGCGCAGGTAAAGTAGCAGGTATTGGTAAAGTTCAAAGGGTTAAGATGCCAGTCAACCAATAAAAATATTTAAAAAATGGCAGCAAGCATATCAACCAACGATCCGAATGGTTTAGGATACCAAACCGGATACTTTGCAGGTCCCGTGGGAACACCAGTTGACCAAGCGTTCTTTGACGCAGCCTTTGCAGGGCACATTAACACCAATAAAATCTACAAAGAAGCCTATAACTGTAACATTACAGGTATGTGTACCATGAGTACATGGCTTGAAGAATTTGGTGGAGTTTCATACGATTGTCACCCAGTGTACACCAATCTGGAGTACAACAGTTTCCGTAGGCAAATCAGAGCCAGTGCCGGAACAGTTATTCCAACAAGGGCAACAACGGGTACAATCACATTATCAACCAGAGATCACTTTGTAAGTGGCGCATACGTTTTACCACAGGTGGGTAATACAATCGTGCTGACACCAAGAGGTTTTTTAGCAGAAGTTACAGCCGTAACCCATGCAACAGGATTTGATACCGTACTTACTGTACGCCAGCGTAGCACAACAGCCGGAGCGCAAACCATTGCAGAAGGTGATGAAATGCTGGTATTGCAGGGTTCAATCCTTACCGATTGTGTTTGTCCATCAGGTCAGTTTAATTTCCGTGACCTTCCTTTGGAAATTGATTTGGCTATGATTGATTTTGCATTAAAAGGTACACTTTGCGGTGATGCAATTGAAAAATGCCAGTACCTTAAAATTCCTTTCCTTGATGCCGATGGCAAAGAGATTGGCGAAAAATCAGCATGGTACACAGCAGCACAACAGGATATGTACAGGGACTTTGAAAGAAGGAAGCATTATGAAAAATTGCTTAACCCTAATTTCGGTGTTGTTCCTAACATACGTGCCCGTGGTATTAAATTCACCCCAACTTCCGGTTCGGCCATTACCATTGATGACCTGCGTGATTTAAAATCACAGCTTGACCTTTATGGTATCGCTGGTCGTGAGTATGCAATATTTGCCGGTAACGTAATCTTTTCACAATTCCAAAGGTTGCTTAACACAACAGGTGTAACAAACCTTTTGTATGCAGAGCGTCCAATGAATGATTGTGCATGGATTAACCTGGAGTACTGCGGTATTCAGGTAGAAGGATTAACCCTGCATATTTACGAAGATTGCAGTTTCAGCAACGGTAAAGAACTGGGTGCAGCCGGTATGAACTTTCCAAGTTCTGCTATCTGGGTTCCATTATGGAATCGTGAGAAAGACCCTGAAAGGTCAGTATCACCAATGGGCCGTAACGGTTACACCGAAAAGCATTTTGAAACAGTTTACTTCCAATCAATTCAGGGCAAACGCTATGATATGGTTACGGATAGCAACGGTTTCTTAAACGGTCCTAATGGCCGTAATACTTTCGGAACTGGCTGTAAAAACCATGAGTGGTCAGTAGAATCAAGATTTTTACTGGAGACATATTGCATGAACTCATGGGTTTACATGGGATTAGCTTAAGTTAGTAAATAATACAGAAGATAACGGGGGTGGTCGAATAAAAAAAGTGGCTACCCCCACTTCTCAAAATAACGGTTATCGCTTTAGCCCGTAAATAAAGTTGAAGCAAATATTTTAAAACAATAAAAACAATGTCATTAAAAACCTATGTGCTATTATCATCTTTAGATGCAGATGCACCAGTCTATCAACAAACCCCAGAGGGGAGAGTACAAGTAAAAAAGATTCCAGTATGGAGGCCGTATTTAAGGGTTTCATATCAGGATAAAAAAGGAGTTGGAAAAGTAATAAGATACAAAGCCAACGCAGTTCTTTCGGAAGAAAAAGATGGTAAAGAAGTTGACAGGGTGATTTTAGATCAACGTGAACAAATTGAAAAATTAAAAATTGAAGCGAATGAGCCTTTTACCAGGCATGAAATGAGAGATTTGGAATTTAAAAGTGGTATTTGCTTTACAAATAAATTGGTAGCACAGACGTACCTTGAAGCATACCCAGGATTTGAAGGTTTTGAAGGAAGTTGTGATGAAGTAAGAGAGCCGCAGTTTAAATTACTGGACCAAGCCGCAGAAGCACTGATTAAAAATTCCGATACAAGGAAAAGAATTAAAGCGGCAGCAAAAGTTTTGGAATTAAAATTGAATGAAGCCAGAGAAATGATAATCCGTTTGAATGGCAGTTTTGTAGAAACGCCAAAAACCGGAAATGATGAAGCTGATTTGGGGGAATGTCAAAATATGCTTTGGGCATTTATTGATGATGCAGAAGAAGCCGGATTGGATGCAGTATTAATGGAAGAAAAGGATATTACCATTGATGACAAAACAACAATCCTGATTGGCTCTTTGCTTAATGCCGGTTTACTTTCATTTGATGCAACAGAAGGAAAAATATCAAAGAAAGATAAAGATAACAAGTGGATAGTGGTAAGGGAAATGTCAGATGAATATTCAATGGATGAAAGGAAAAGATTGTTTTCTGATTTCCTGAATACAGATGACGGTAAAGCCCTTAAAACCGATTTGGAAAAAGACCTGAAAGCCTTTGAAAAAGCGGCAAAAAAACAAACAACAGAATAATTTTTTAAGCACTTAAATTTATATTATGGGATGCACAGGAGGATGCCCCGGCAGCAAAAGCACCGGCAAATCAAAAAGTACAAAAAGTATGAATGGCAGAAGTAAAGCCAAAGTATTTTCTACAAGCGGCATAAGCACTTATGGGAAACCCAGAATTACTTTTAGTGCTAAAAACAGATAGTTTAAAACTGTGCCACCAATAACGGTGGTACAGTTTTTTTAAAATTAAATCAACGAAAAATGGCAGCATTACCGATAACCACAAGTCCAAATATAACCGAACTCCAGAGCAAAATCGTGGCTGATCTCTGTGGTGGTAATTTTTTAGTTGACGTGTCACCTTCAACATGGATTTCCACGGGTTACAATAGCGTACAGGGTGCCAGTGTAAGAATAACCAACCCAGTTGGCGTAATTATAAAAGAATACCCCACTTCCGGCTTTGATATTTACCCACCAATGTCAAGCGTGGATACAACAGCTATACCACTGATAGCCGGAAATTATCAATACGGAACTTATACCATTGCAGTAAGACTTACAGATGCAGATGGTACAGAATATACAGTAACCAAAAATGTAAATATTTGCCCACCAGACCCAAATAATGCAACAAGAAAATACGGGTGCTTAGATATGAGCATTAAAGGGAATTGCCGGTCAGGTGAAGTTGTGTTTCTGCTTAATAACCCACCAAATTATAAAGGAACAACCTGGAGTTCACAAGTAAATGCTTTAACAGTTAAATATCCAACAGCAAGTGGTAAAACAGACGTTACTACTGCGCTGGGCTCTTTCAGCCTACAACTTTATGAAGGACAATATCAGGTATCAGGAACCGTATGTGCATTGTACAGCTACGGGGATGAAGTTTATTTTAAAGTAAACTACAAAGTAAAGTGTGAAAAAATAATCAAGTGCATTATTGATGAATGCTGCGTATTTGAAAAACTTGAAGAACTTAATCTGAAAATTCAATCTGATTGTACACAAGCACAAAAAGACGAAACCGCATCTGTAATTGTAAACGCATTGTGGCTTAAACAACTTGCAGACTTAGCCGGTAATTGCAATGGGGACCCATCTGATTATATTTCACAGCTTGAAGATGTTTTAGGTTGCCAATGTACCTGTAACTGCAATGAAGGAACGCCAATAATCGGTACTGCTTATTCAGAAGAAGGGTTGCTTTATAAAGGATTATTAACACAGGTAGAAGCTGGAGATCCAACTGATGTTCCTGACCTTGAAAATACAGTTACACTGACTATTGCAAGGGTGGGTGTAGGGCAATTTACGGCTACATTAGTAGGGACTTATACAGCATTAACAGCAGATAATACGTTCCTTATTACAGGTAGCGGAATATCAGCAGGTTCAACTATTGACGCTACATATAATAGCGCAAGCACTATTGCAATAAGAACACTTGATGCAACAGGAGCAGCAGCAGATAATATTCTGTATAACACTCCATTGCAAATAAGTATTTTATCGTAACGCATTTAAAAAATGAAATCAGGTGGATATAATAAGTATTTACGAGGATGCCGCAAGGGACCAGGCGAATAAAGACGAAAATGGTTATATGTCTTACGAGATGTTTAACCGCATGATACAACGTGCATCTAATCGTGTACTTGACTATATCACAGGAGATTCAGATAATCAAAAATTACCGATTTCATATTCTACCCAAAAAGCAAAAGATTTTGTATCGTTCTTAATTACAAAGTATCCCAGTGTAATTGCAAACGGAATAATAACAAAGCCTTCCGATTATTACAATTACGAAAATCTTTATATTTTATCACTAAAAAATCAAACAGGTTGCGGTGACGATGGAACCAGTTGCGATGAAGATGATGTGGTAGAGGAAGTAATTAAAACACCTGTTGAAATTTTAGACGGTCAGCAATTTTATACAAGAGCGCAAACATACATAAAAGGGTTAAAGCCGTCACCACAAAAACCGATTGCAAAAATGGTAGGAAATACCATTGAATTTTTACCACAGGAATTAGGTAGCTGTACATTAGAGTATATACGCTATCCGGTAGCCGGGGAAATTGTTTCAGAGGTAGATCCGATTTATTATGATGATATTGCTTCTCCTACACTTTCTACTGATACTGAATGGCCAGAATGGGCAAGAGAACTTTTGATTTTCTTTTTAACACAATCTTTTGCTACTCATATTTCTGAAAATAATTTATTCCAGATGAATATGGCAAGCAAACCAAAACCAACAGCATGATAGAATTTATTCAAATAGTTCTTTTGGTTACGGTATGGAATCTGGGTGTAGAAATAGTTTTAGAGGAAGATATGGCACTGCATAAATTAAGATTATGGGCAGAGAGCAAAAGCAGCAGGATATTTGAACCGTTGATTATTTGTATCTGGTGCAGACCTTCGATACATAGTTTATTTGGGTTCGGTGCTGCCGTAGGATTGGGCTGGATTAATTTAATGTCATGGCATAATTTAATTCTTTATCCATTTGTAGTTGCAGGAGCAAGTTTTATCAGTGGTACAGCATGGAGTTTTTATAAATTAATTGAAATAAAATATAACTATCTTACACACAAAGAACAAAATGAATATTTTGACTTAAAGGATAGGAAATCAAATCATCATAAAAACAAACAGTCATAGCAAATCTTTTAGAAATAGCAAACCTTAGTTGGGAAAAACAATTTCCGTTAGCCACTGATGAAGTGGCTATTAGCCGTGAATCATTTATTGCAACAGCGAAGCTGGAATATGCTTATGCGTTTCTATTATGGTACTGGAGAGAAAATGCAACAGAGGGTACATTTAATATGCCTGGAAATTTATCAATAGAATCAGATCCATTGCCGGTAATTGATAATGAAGTAGATATTTCCAGTTTGGATATTATGAGCAGACTGCCAAATGATAAATGGCTTGGCAAGATTGGAAAATTAACTGATGATTGTGTTTATGTGAAAAGCAATATAAACCAAACACAACTTTTAAAAGATGACGATTCATTACCATCCGAATATCGAACCTATGTTATTTTAGGTAAAAAAATAATTTTTCCACAAGGGGTACATTCTGACAATATAACAATTATATACGCCGGAAGCGGAAAAGATGTTGATGAAAATATAGAAGTTGATGATGCCATTGGCGCACAGGTGAGAAATCGTTTGGATGAAATATACTTTCAGAAAGTAGGATTTATTGATAAAACTAATAACGGACAACCGCAAACATAATGGATAGTAATTGCCCAGATATACTAAAAAAACTTACACCTATTTCAAGGGTGGTAAATGCGGCTGCCATAGACGCATGGGAAGAAATTGGAAAGGTGCAGCAATTGTATTTTCATTGGGCTGCAAGGGGTTTAAAAAAGCTGCAAAAAGAATCACTTAAAAGCGGCAGAAGAAGTTGCTTAATTACCGTTAATCAGAATACCCGTACAGCATCTTTACCAGCAGATTTTGATGAAGAATTATTTGTTGGATACATTAATGATTACGGTGAAAAAGTTTCAATACCTCTTAAAACGAATTTAATAAACACCAATGCAATTACAACCATTGAGTGTGAAGATACTTGTGCTAAGTGTGGGCAAGATGCTGCTATTTGCAATGACCTGACAGTAACAGAAACAGAAGAATTAGTTACTGTAAATGGAAGTAGTTACGTAAAAACTACTATTAAAAAATTATATCCTGACGGGAGTTATTTTTTAGAAACAACAATTCCATATTGGGATATTCCAAATGATGTAATCGCTTATGCCACTACCAAAGAATTTATAGCAGCAATAGATTTATTAGATTGTGGGTGCATTAATCCCACAGCCGAAAATATTGAAACGATAAGAAGTTGCTGCTATGATACTTATTGTACTTATTATGCAGGTTGCAGCCCAGTTTGTGATAAGGATTCAGGAGGATATAAAATATTTGAAGAAACAGGGCTTATCCAATTTGATTATAAGTTCAGACATACGCAGGTTTATCTTGAATACCGTGGGTTTATTCCAAAATTAAACGGGCAGTTAGCAGTGCCGGAAGTTGCCTTTGAAACACTTGTTGAATATGTTAAAGCAATGGCAGTAGACGGCAAAAAAAATGTATCAAATCCTGATAAAGCATACAGGTGGACACGGTATGGAATTGAAAGAAAAGCAATGCTAAAAGTAATGTCAAGATTTAGTCTTGACGATGTTATTTACATTATAAGTCTTACACCTAAATTCGATTGGACGGCTCCAGGTTGGAATAACTTTTGTCCGGTTAGCGCAACCGAGGAAGTTACAACAGTAAGCAATTCTGCATTAACAGGGTGTGAGGCTATGCCAGCTTGTTCTACAACTGCATCTCCGGTGCGAACACCATTCAGATTGGCAGTTATAGTTCCAGATGGTGTTGTGTCCGGATTACCAATAGCAGGACAAACAACTTATCAAAACGATTTTTTAATAGGGGCTTTAAGTGTTGATTTTATAATCGTAAACAATCAAAACGAAAGTAAAAACTTAGGAAACTTCACATTTGATTCAGAAACAGGAACACTTGACAGGAGCCCTAATATCTGGTTTGCTGGGGATAGTTTAATTATTGATTTCTTTAAAATGGTATAATCGTTAATGCAACAACGTCAAATAAATAAACCTATTGCTGTAAACCTTGATAAGTCAAAAAAATATTTGACACCCACAGAGGCATTTTATATGCTTAATCGTGAGCGTAATATTAACGGGACCGGAACACTTGGAAAAACCACGCCACTTGTTGCAAATTATTTAGCCTGTCTTATTGACCAACCAGCCGGTGATAATTATAAAAACGGGCATTGTTTTAGCGAAGAAACAAATGAACTGTATTGGTGGACTTATAATACAAACGGAGTTCATTATGTAGCACGTTTAAATGGAGATGGTAGCTGCCAAATTGTTTATGATGGTGATTGTTTGCCATTGAGTGCAGCACCAGAACATTCAATAGAAGAATGGAGATGTTATTTAAAATACGACAGGTATTGTGCAAATCAACATGGTAAGCAACTGATATGGACAAACGGAGATAGTGAAATCGGGCAGTTGGATGTTGAAGCAAGCATAGCAACTGATAGTTTCAGAACACCATTTTTTACAGACTACTGCCCAGACCCTTGTGCTTATACTGAAATGTGTGTACCGGAACCATGTGGGCCACTGGAAGGAGAGTTTGTAGCACTTGCGGCAAGTGAAATTGATCTGACAAATAAAATTTTAGATACAGGAATAAAGGTTGCATTCTTTCATATTTATTATGACCAAAGAGAATCTACCATGAGTGACATAAGCACTCTTTATTATCAGGATAGCAAAGGATGTTTTGATATTGGAGAAGGATTACCACGCTGTATAAAATTTACAGTTCCTTTGGGAAATCCAATGGTTGATAAAATCGAAATCGTATTTAGTACAGACAATGGCATATCATGGAAATCATCTGAAATAATTGAAAAGTACCAGCCTTATAGTAGTTCATCTCAATACTGGTACGAAAGAGATTTAGCTGCTTTAACAGACCTTGACTTAGATGCTTGTACATTCTCATATAATTTTTGTAATGATAAAGAATGTAACCCTGTTTCACCAGAGAGAGCATCAAGGGTTTTTAATCCAATGCCAAGAAAACCACAAGGATTAATAAGAGTTAAAAATGCGTTAGGCTTTTATAATTATATAGAAGGGAATTGCCCTATTGATGGAAGTGAGGTTGAAAAATTTCAGGTATCCATAAACTGTGCACCAGATGATTGTGTTGAAGAAATGGCAACAGTAAAAGTATATGCCATTGTACATAATATGTTGTTGAACAAAAACGGATTTGTGTATAGATTAGGTGGGGCTAACATCAATGAAAAAGACGATGAAAGTGACCCTGCTAAATTTGGTGCATTACGGCTGTTTAATTCAACAGAAGAAGTTCCGTTACCGAGTGATGGTTATGGGCAAATATTTAAAGATAAAACAAGGAATTTTATAGCCTATGTTGACGGCACCGGATATTGGGCTCAAATGGTTCAGCATAAATTCCCTGCAAGAAATTTTGCAAACCTTGTAAAAACAGGAATATTATCCGGATTAGGAACAAGGGCAATAGCAGCAGAAGTAGCCTATTCATCAGGTAATTTATTTTATTGTCAGGAGTTTGAGTTAAAAGTTCCAAAAGGGACAAAAGGCTTTATTAGGATAGCTTCGCACGAAGCACAAAATGGTGTTACTGGAGAAGGCCAAAACACATCTACTTTTTTATTGGGCACTATTTCCGATATACGTAATTATGTAGGCGGTGATTTATCGGCATCAGTAGCAAGGTATTCAGAAGAAATTTATTTTGATACCTGTGCCGGAGATACAACAATTTATGAAGCGTTTATCATAGATGACAATCACGTTCCGTGGCAACAGGGCTCACATAGTTCATGTGCTTATGGAGGGTATCTAACTGATAATAATAACCGACCTATTGAGGGAGCCGAAATATGGCTATACGCTTCTTTGTATGCAATAACTGACCATAATGGGTTTTATCATTTTTACACTTACGGAAGTGCAAATGACAGGACCATAACTGTGTATGTAAGGGTTGAGGATAGTTGTGTTGGAGGATTTGCCGATAAAAAAGCAGTGACAATAAACGGAAATTATAATCTTTATGTACAAGCTGATATACAAATAACAGATGTTGATTTTCCTGGGTACACATCCGGGTATTTTGAAAATGTAGATATTGCAGTAGTTGATTGTGATAACAACCCGGTTGGAGGATTAAGGATAGCATTAAGTGGTTCAAAATATCAGGTAACTAACTCTGTTACTGGCATAGCTTCTTTTGAAGTAAGGAATTATAGCACAAGGGCACGATCAGTAAGGGCGGTAGTAATGGACTTTAATAATTGTTTCACTTTGGATTGTACAAATATTTGCAACCCATGCCTACCGTCAACAGCTAATACATTGTTACCGACTTGTTTTCCGGCATCTCCAAATACCACAAACATATCCCCAACAGCAGCTTTAAATAAGAACCCTGCATTGATAACGAAAAAGGGATTAAAGGCTGGAGGAAGATACCCATTTGCAATAGTAGCAAAAGGTAGTTGCGGCAGGATTAGTTCAGCATATCCTATTACAGCAATGAACGGAAGTTTGCCGACAGGAGATAACTATATAAATATTCCAAAAACACAGGAAAAAGATGTTTTAAGTTTTTGCAGTTTTGATTATATAGCAACAGGAATGGTATTGCCAGATTGGGCAGAATGTATAGCTATATGCAGGGGCGAAAATATAAACAATTATGAATTACAGTGGGTAATTGATAAAATTGAAAGAACAGCAGACCGGAAAATAAAACTTACAATACAAAGCCTTAACGATTACAATGCCACCTATAATTTTGAAACAAATACTCTTTATCAATACATAAAAGATGACAGGGTAGAGTTTATAAATAATGGTGATGGTAGTATTTTTGATATAGCAACTTACGGGCTGCTTAATTATCAAATACTAAGCCCATTCCATGACAAAGTAATAAGTGGACAGACAGAAGCACCGGCAGATTTTTTTAACCAGATTTTAATTAATGATGACGGGAAATTAGATGACCTTACTATTGGTGCCAAAATAGAATTGCAAAGACCAAAAAATTGTACAGAAAAACCAACATATTACGAAGTAGCGCATTTAGATGTAGTTGAAATAAGTGGACAAAAAATGTTGGCGGTTCCAGCAGGCAACTTCACAACCTTTGACACTTATTTTGTAACAAGGCAGATTGAAAACGCTAACCCGTTAGAAAGTAATCCTCCGCAATCATTTGAACATAAATTCCCTTCCGACTTTTGGGGGCATACATTAGTTGATGGATTCTTTTTAGGCATAAGTGATATTGGAAAACCACACTTCACTAATCCATTTGAGAATGAGAAAAGAGCAGGAAGGAATATAACCATAAATTCAGAAACAAGATTCAACCGTTTTGGCAACTTGGTAAAAACATTGGATGCACCGGAACAGGGTGATGTGATTGCAATGG
>Ga0181338_1000213_pt1 | contig 12680 bp, 21 predicted proteins | sample Sp13VDMM110SD_FD_122168 | JGI IMG/M metagenome (GOLD analysis project Ga0181338, IMG submission 122168) | Freshwater viral communities from Lake Michigan, USA - Sp13.VD.MM110.S.D | ecosystem: Environmental > Aquatic > Freshwater > Lake | place: USA: Michigan | collected 2013-04-23
GGGGGTGTAAAAGATATTGGTGTTGGTATAGAGATCAGGGGCAATGTAGGCTACTAATGCATCTACTACGGGCAAGTAAATTGTGTTTGTGTTGGTGTATAGCGCCGGAGTCAGCGTTACAGTCCCACGGGTAATCGTTGGGGTGTAGAACGTGTTGGCGTTGGTGTACAGCGCAGGGGTGAGCGTGTTCTTAGCAGCTATTGCCTGCGTATAGAAAGTATTGGTATTGGTGTATAGCGCAGGGGTGAGCGTTACGGTTCCACGGAGAATCGTGGGCGTATAGAAAGTATTAGCGTTGGTATAAAGCGCGGGCGTGAGCGTTATAGCCCCACGGATAATCGTGGGCGTATAGAAAGTATTAGTATTTGTATAGAGCGCTGGAGTAAGCGCGTAAGTAGCCTTTACCAGCGGGGTGTAGAAAGTATTAGTATTTGTATAGAGCGCTGGAGTAAGCGCGTAAGTAGCCTTTACGGAAGGGGTCGCCCCTAACCCCCATGCCCCTTCTCCCCAAGAGCCGCTGCCCCATTCTTGGTAGAAAGCATTCCCGTTTATGTAAAGGGCAGGCGTGAGCGTTACAGCCCCGCGTAGAACGGTGGCGCTGTAGAACGTATTAGTATTTGTATAGAGCGCTGGGGTTATCGCTCTGGTCGCAGTTACCGTCTGCGTGTAAAACGTGTTGCTGTTGGTATAAAGCGCAGGGATAAGCGTGTTACGGTAAGTAACAGCCTGCGTGTAGAACGTATTGGTATTTGTGTACAGCGCAGGGGTCAGCGCATACGTCGCAGTTACCGTCTGCGTATAGAACGTGTTGGTATTTGTATAAAGCGCAGGATCAAGGTTCTGCGTTCCACCGCCCGCCGCTACTTCAAATGCGTCGTTCTGAAACGCATTACTTTGGAAAGCAGCAGCCACGGTTTACCTCTACCGCTTGGTAAGCGTTACATGCAGATCGGATGCCACATTGGTGTAGTGCTTCAACGCAAAAGCCTGAGCTTCCTGCGCCCTCAAGCCCCACTCTTCGGACAGGGCAAAGCCGTACCCAAAGTCAAAGTCGCACTTGATGTCATACAAGCCGTGCGTCAGCTTGTTATCTTCCCGCCACTTCTTGTTGAAGTACAGAAACGACTCGGCAAACACCGGGGGCCATGCGTGCGTAAAGTCCTGCGCCGCCCTGACGGAGCCGCCAAAAGGAACAACTATAGAGGCTTTTGCCCCCTTCTTCATAATTCTATGTAGCTCTTCCATGAACATTGGCCGGTCGGGGCCAGGGATATGCTCAAAGAAATGGTTGCACACCACCTCATCAATCGTGTTGTCTTTCCACGGCCAGTTGGGTTTCATCAGGTCAACGAGCTTGTCGGTACTGGCGGTCTTGTACTTATCGACGCCAATAAACCCCTCGGTCTTGCGATCACCGCAAGCAAGGTCAAGTCGGATCAACGGTTTTGCTTTAACTACCATATTGTGTCAGGCTGACCAAACTTGCCTTCGTAATCATAATGTCCTACTCGGACGGAGCAATCAATTGCCGCTTTGTGCCCGTTTTGGAATGCGTTCTGCCAGAAATACAGGTCTTGCGTTGCCACACCACCGGCATCTGCCTGCGTCTTGAACCAAGGCTTGCGTAGCTTTTTGTCCTTGAACATCTCCAGCCGGAACAGGTTAAAACCCATCCCCGTGCCTACGCACTCTACCAGACCGCCCTGCGGATCAGGCGGCAAGGGCTTGAAGTTCAGCGGCTCTTTTGGGTTGCCCCAAATCTGAGGTTGCCCGCCTTCGCCCTTTGTCCAGTAAAGACCGCCAATGCAGTCGTACTCAGGATGAGCTTCTGCTGCTTGCAGTAACCGCAAGTGCCCGTCAGCCGGGGGCAGGTTGTCATGCTCCATTGTCAGCACGTACTTGAACTTGGACAACTCAGGATGCTCAAGAATCATCTCGATGCACCGGCTGTAAGCCTCGCCAACTTCCTGCCCCAGAGCCCACAACACTACCCGCTTCTGATTGGGCGGGCTGTACAGGTTCATGAAACTTGCTGCCACTTTTGTGGGCAACGTCCCCAGCGCGGGGATCACAATAATTGTTGACAGGTCTTTGTAAGCGGCGGATTTCTCCAGCCGTTTGACCGACAGAGCTAGGTCTTTGTTGTGATACCCAGCGTCAAAAGTTGTGACAATCTGCGGCTCAATCACGCAGGCACCTCTGCCATGTCGATGATGTACACGGTTGCAGGCATGGGCTCACCTTGCTTGATTGCGTAAACAAGCGTCCCGCCAGCAGTCCCAAGCACAAGATAGCTGGCCCCGTACAGAACAACTACCGTTCCAGTGTCACCGATAGCCATGTTATGCGTCCAGTTGGATGTAGGGTCTGATGTTACTCACGATACTCCGCTGGGAAACACCAAACGAAGTGGGCGGCGACGCTGAAGTGGCGGAGAAGATAAAACCGTTGTAATTAGGGACGATTGTGCTGTTGCTGACCGAAACGCCGTTTGGAGCAAGTCTACCGAAAGAGGCGTTGGTCATGTTGTTAAGCACGATATACGACATCCGCAAAGCGCCAGTATTACCGACCGATGCCGTGCTCTGCTTCATCATGAAGTAATACTCGCCGCCTTCAGAAAGCAGGGTTGCCATAGGCATGGCAAAGATTCGCTGCCCGGTCCAGGCTGATGTGCTGCCCGTACCGGCACTTGCATACGTAGTGCTATTAGTTCCTTGGCTGATGGTGTAACCACCAGAAGCGTTTGACGAGTAAGACGCAATGATTGCAATACTGGAAGACTGCATCAGGCCAATTTGCGTGCTGCTCGCACCCGTCCCCAGGGAATACCAAGCGTACTGAATGGTCTGGCTGACGGCGTGGCTGTTGGCGCTGGTGGCGTTGTTTAACGACACAAACATATTGACGGCTGTCATCGAAACGTTCATCGACGGCTTAACAGGCAAGAAATACAGCGTGTTCTGACCAAACGACGAGTAAGCCGTGCCCACCAGCATATTGGGCTCCATGAAACTTGCAGTAACTCCACCGCCACCACCAGCAGCCGCAGAGAAAACAAGTTTGGAGTTCGCCGTGTCCGCGCTCAGGGTGACGTTGTTGCCGCCAACAAAATGAACATCAGAGCCGCTAATCTGAGAACTGCCAAGCGTGTTGCCCGACAGGTTGTAAACCATCTTGTGGCCGCTGTTCCAATCACTGGGACGTACCAGTGACGTAGCGGTGCCGTCAGCTACTGTCTGGGTGTAGAAGTGCTGAATAGACATGGTTTACACAAAAGGAGGTGTCAAGTTAGTCGTACCAAACTTATTTGTCTGGTAGAAAAAGTCCGTACCGATTAGGAAAATTGGGTCTGGGAATGTATCCCCCACGTTCCCGCCATCCCTAAATATCCGGGTAAGAAACTTCATGTTTGGCTGCACCAACGAGCCGGGGAACCTATCTGCGTAGTTGTTGAACTGAATGTAGTGCTGGTACGGCGTGCCGTTGGCTTGCGATGAGTTGATGTAAATAGTCTGCGAAGCTCCGAAGACCGTACCCGTTGCTGGACCATAAGCAAAAGCGTACGTAAACTCAACACCAAACCGCACGTTACCTGTAGCAGCGCTATTCCCAGGGCTCCAGTGAAGACCTAAATACAGGTCCGTACCCGTTGCCCAGTTAAACGGAACGTCAAAGGTAATGTAAGCCTGAGACAACTGCCCGCTGGGGTACTCCCATTCATACAGGTTGTCTCGGAAATTCTCCCAAGACGGGGCGTTGGCCGTACCTTCACGAACTTCCGGCGCACCTGAAAACTGGGACCATGACAGATCAGTCCGCGCCGCAAGGTCGGCAAAATTGCCGTCAAGCTCTGAGTAAGATAACGCAGAGCCCTTAACGTCGCGGTAGACGATTGGCATGGTTTATACCGCTTAAAGGGCGAAGATACCCGAAGCGTTCCACGTAATCGTAATATCACCGCCGTTTGGCGTAACCGGCAGACCAGTAACAGAGGTATCCAGATAAGCCACAAGCGGGCTGGTGGCAGACGAACCGGTATCGACATAGATAACCAGCGCCTCGACCGAGTTGCCAGTCACAGCGGTATAGGTAACGTCGCCGCCGTCAAAGACACCGTTGGTCACCGCCTTGGTAGCACCAATCGTCCCGGCAGTACCAACAACGCCAGTTAGCGAAGTCAAGAACTGATGGGCGGCGCTGTAGGTGTACACGCCGGTATCAACGAGGGCAACCTTCACCGTGCCCGAAAGCAGGTTGGTGTTGGTAGCCGCGCCAAGGATGGTTTCCTTGTACTTGGGGTAAATTGCGTTTGCCATTTGTAGCTCCTTAAGCGATGCGAATCAGCGCGTCTGCCGCCGTGTTGGCGGGCATCTGGACAGTAAATGTACCAGCGGTCGCGGTCTTATCAGACCCGAAATCTAGTACGGCGATAGACTTGTTGGATTTGCTGCTGTTATAGATCAGCGCACCGCGAGCCGTGATGGTGGCAGAAGTCCACGAAGTATCAGCAAAATCAACGTAGGCGGTCGTGCCGGAGGTAGAAATGGTGGGGCTTGCCAGCGTGTTCCCGCCAGCCGTGTACCCCGTACCAACAACTTCACCCGCGACGGGATACGCCGTGGTCGCCGCGCTCAGACTAGCCGCGCTGGTGTACAAGGCAATCTTGATAACGTCCGTGTCCAAGTCTTGAACCCCACCGAGAATCTCGGCTTTGAAACTTGTACACATTGCTTGGGAGATAGCCATCAGATTACCTTAGTTCTAAGCTGCCCACTGCGGTATGCGTCTTGTCGTTGCTTACCATCGCCAAGATTCTTGAGGAGCGTAAGCGATTGCTGATACTCATCATTGTACATAGCAACGATGTCCTGCTCTGCCTTCATGAACCGAGCAGCTTCAACCATGACCGCGTTAAACAGAGCGGAGTCAAAGTTATCACCCAGCCAGGAAGTGCCCGCAGTAACGATGCTCTGCGGGTAGTAGAAGTAATGCAGTTCTGCACTCAGGCTGGCACTCGGGGTCGGGCCTAGCAGGAAGGTCAGTTCGTTGGGATCGCCGCTATTCGGGCCGAAGATGGCGTAGTACTTAGGCGTCCCAGTGCTGGCGGGTGATGGATAAGCCTCGCGGATGAAGTTGACATCCTTGTTCAGCAAGTACGTGTAAGCACCCAGCGCGTCAATGACAGCGATGCTGAAGACTGAGAGAAAGTCAGTCGGCGCAGAGAGGTATGAATTACCTGAAGTCAAACTGCCGGTCACGTTCTTACGCAATGCCGGAAGCTGAACAGAGTTATAAATCTTCTGCTCGGCAATCTCCGTCATCTGCGCAAAATCCACACTGGAGAACGTATTCTCCGTGTAGTCTTCAACAGCAGTTTGAAGTTCAGCGTAATTCATAGCTTAGGCCATCGGACCACGGCACATCTTGCCTTTGGTAGCAGCGCCAGCGCCTCGCATCTGAATGCCGGAGGTCTTAGCGCCAGGAGGCTTGTTGGCTGCAACATTGCCAACCACCATGCAGCTTTCGTCCTTCAGCGTTTCGGTATCGCTGCCATCGTAGCCGTTGCCCATCGGCTTCTTGTAGGGCTTGGGTTTGCGGTATTCCATGATTAACCCGTCTTTTGGTTAGCGGCACGGGACAGATTGCGACCCATCTTCATGCGGTCTTCCGAAGTAGGCCCACCCTTTTTGAAGGTAGGCGTCTTGCCAGGGTGCATCTTGGCTTCGTGCTTGCCAACGGCAGCTTGAGGCGTCATCTTCTTCATATCAACTCCTTACGCGGTAGTTACCACAATGGTACCAACATATCCAGTCGCTACCAAGTCATTTGGCGTCAGACCGTTATCAAAGTTACTGGCCCCGCCAACCGGGTTCCATCCCCACTGGAATACACGACTGCCGCCGCCGATTGAATCGTCAGCAGTTACACCAGAGGCGTAGTAAGCGTTGAAGTCTGGACGAGGATCGCGCACTGCCTGCGGGTCACTGATTGGGTACATACCCAATTGCAACTGCGGTTGATCCGGCTCCCAGCACTCATTACAGACTTTGATCGCAACCTGCTTCGTCTTGATGATGAGCTTTTTCAGGTCTTTGAGCTTTACACGGATACCGCAGCGGTCGCATTCTGCAATCGCCTTTTTGCCTGCGGTAAACCTATTTGCCATGATTAGCTAATGAACTGCTGACGAGGGACAAAACGTACTGCCGCTTTTTCGCGGTCTTCCGTTGAGGCAGCGTCCCAAGATTCGTCATATTGAGCCTTGAGCATCTCCATGCGTGTCGTAGCACCGGGAATCTTCATGGACAGGTAATACGCCAATCCCGCCACCATGCAGGGGATAAACCGGAACGGCACATCCATCGTGTTCACACCGCCACCAGCATCCTGAATCCGGCGCAAACGCCAGTAAATAAACTGATAAGGGATCGAGCCATCAGGAGTCGGCCAAACCGTGATCGTCGGCGTAGGCGTCTGGCGGTTGATGTAAACCTGAATCGGCCTAGCTTGCGTCAGCTTGTTGGGGATGGAGGAGTACGTAGAAACGCTGATTCGCGTGATGGTCAGGTCCGCTTGCGTAGAGACATTGCCTGCCCCCGTGCGGATAACGTGCTCCATCAGGTCTACCGTGTCATCCGGGAGATTGTACGTCGCGCTACCCTGTACCAGAGGTATAGAACCCTGCTCCACGGTCCAAAGATTAATCCCCCGGTTAGCCCAATCAGCAAACAGAAGATTAAGGCTACGTCGCGCAGTACGGAGATCATAGCCAGTCCTAAGTTCAGCACCGCAACGCTCGAAGGCTTCCTCGACAAGTTCAGACAAGTCAAGGTTGAACACGGAGGTGCCAGAAGTTGCCATGATTTACTTTGCTGTCAGCGCAGATCGTTTAAAGGCTTTAGCCGTGGGCGCACCCTTTGTCCCGGGCTTACGCATTTTCTCACCAGAACCTTTGGCGATACGCTGCTGCTTGGCGTGAATGTTTGCGTAGAGCCCGACTGCGCCGCCAGTTTTATATTCATCAGCGTCAAGATCATTTTGCACGCCAGCTACGTTCTTTGCAGCTTCATCAACTGTTTCGCCAGCATTTACACGTTTAACAATCTTATTCAGCACGTTGATGTTTAAGTCATCAAGCCCGTACTTTTTGGCGGCAGCAACAAACACATCTCCGTTCATTCGAGCCGCAGGGTAAGCAACTGACCCACCCCTTTTGTACAGGCTGACAGGCTCGTCCCCGTCCCGCTTCTTGATCGTGCGGGGCTGCTTCGCGGGATTGATGCACCCCATGCCACGGGCCGGGCGCATAGTTACACCATCCTACCTTTAGTCTTGCCGCGTTGGGCGCAGCCGTCAATCATGCCGCCCTTGGCAAACTTAGCGCATCCACCCTTAGCCATCGGCTTAGGCTTCTTCTTAAAGTCTTCCGGCATCAAGTCACGCGGAGCCTTCTTGCCCTTAATTTTGTCGGCAGTGAAGATTTCTGCGTCAGGATCAAACTTTTTCTTAGGCTTAGCAACTTCCGGGTCCATCGGAGGCTGGCCCATCTCTTTGGTGTAAATACCACCATCAGCAAACTTCTTCACTTTGCCACCTCGCCGATACATCGTTACGGGTTCTTGCGTGTTCATCACTTCGCCAAGCGGTTCTTGCCGTGCGCCAATATTAACGGAGTTGTCGTTAACAGGCTGGCTAGCGAAAGGATAGGTATTTGGGGGGACCATGCCCCCCTCCATAAACCGCTTGGTCTTAACCATTAGATGATCTTCCCTTTGGTCTTGCCCTTGAGTTCGCAGCCGCCGCCTTTGGCAAAGGTCTTGACAGAACCACCTTTTTTCATCGTGGCAGGTGTCCCAAAGCTAGGGGCACGGCTAAGCCCACTGGGCATTCCAGAAGCAGCGCTATACCCTGGTGGGGTTGATTGCAATGGTGTGCTGGTAAGCGGTCGGGGTTGTGAAACAGGATTTTGTGCTGCGGGCCTTTGCCCAGCAGGGAGTACTTGTTGCGGCCGATTAGCTTGAGCCAACATTGTTGAGCCGGGCCTTACCTGCTCTTGCGCCTTGGCACCTTGCATCATTTGTGCAAAACCTCGGGGATTTGCGGCAATAGCTCTTGGGTCCAAGCCGCCTTGCGGCTTTGCGCCGCCATACTGCGGCGCTTTACCCATACTGTAATTTGCAGGGTTGCCCACATTTCCAAATTGGCCTGTAGCCATTTGCGGCTTCGGAGCCATACCAACGGCGGGCGTCATACCACCCATTGCCATCTTCACAACCTTGCCTTTGGTCTTGCCTTTAAGCTCACAGCCGCCACCCGCAGCGTACTTGCTAGGCTTTTCCATACCGGACTTGCCGTGGATGCCTTCAGCTTTTTCGCCCTTCTTATACATGGCGGGGCTCTTGGCCTTGACCTTCATTTCCTTGGCTTCTTCAGCCTTGGTTTCTTTGCCCATGAAGGGCGGGAATTTCTTAGCCATATCACCACCTTTTGCAAATTTGCGGCCTTTGTCGGCCTTAAGGAAATCAGCGCCTACACGCTGCGGGATTCCAGCCTTCTTTGCAAAGGCGGGGTTGTTGGCAACTGCTGCCATCAAGTTATGTTGCTTCTTGGAAGAACTAGGCATGACGCTCACGCATATTGTCTAACTTCTTCTCAATCTGGTCAAAGCGGTCAAACAACTGCTTCATGTCTTGACGGAACTCTGTACGGGTAATGTGATCACGCGCAATCTCTTCCCGAGTCCGGTTGACCAGAATACTTAGCCGGTTAAGTTCGGCAAACTTGTCTTTAACGACAAAAGCCATGATACCAAGCAGTGCGCTTAGGATAGCGTTCCAGACAATCATGTCCATGACTTAGCACTTCCACGCACGCAGGGATTTATTGATACGGCTGTTGGGGTCTTTGGCCGTCTTCTCACTGGTGAGCTTGGCTTTCATCCCAGACATACGGGCGCAGAACGATTCTTTGCGCGAGCCGCCTTCAGGCTGCGGAGCCTTTAGCCCAGGCTTCCCCGGATTGGCTTTGTTGTAAGAGGCGCGGCCTTTGGCATTCAAGCCGCCGGCTTCCGCTTTGCCTTCTTTCCGCGTCCAAGCTGGTGTCTTAGCCATGATTATGCCGTAATTGCCTGCAATTCGGTGTTGGTTAATCGGCGGGGATAGTAGGTGATGCGTCTGATGTAAGTATTGGCAGCAGGTTGGAACCCAACCGCACCTCCCAACGACAGCGCCGTTATTGTAGGTATTGAACCAGATGTATCCGCAATACCGAGAGACCCATCGCTTGCTGCTTGAAAGTCATTGGCTGCATACCGGCCTGCCACTTTGTATAAGGAATTGGCTGATTTAGCAGAACCAGGCGAAATGTCGGCTTGAGCTACGCCACCAACTCGGACACCAAACCGCATTGAGCCGGAGGGGGCCCCCCATAGAATGCCAATTTGATCGTTATTTGGATTTGAGCCAACTAACGCCGACATATACGGGAATGTCGATGCTGCACCCCCCACCAAAGTACCTTCCGCATACAACGTCCCCTCCGTCGCGTTATACCAAGGCGACAGCGTATTCACTGAAGCCACATCGACTGCACGGGTCAGGGCGGTGGTGGTGGTGGGGATGTAGGAGGTAGGGAATGCCCCGGCCTCAAATTGAGCGCCCCAGACATAGGCAGTTGTTCCTGTTTGAGCAGTGCCAATCAATCCACCAATTCTCATGTCCCACGCGGTATTGTTACCGCTTTCTATTACGCAAGTGATACGAAACCAACCATTTCCACAGTTTTGTGCAGAGAAGACACCCGCGCCATTTACTCCAGAAAATGTCGCACTTGAGAAAATAAAATCAGCGTAAGTGTCAACTGATGTGCCGCCACTAAAGAATAAACGGAAATTCAATCCGTTAATAGTTCCAACCTTGACAAAAACAGAAGCAGCATATGTAGTCGATACAACTGCTGTCCCAAGCTGTTGCACTCTGTTAGGACCAAGTGATGGCGTAGTTAACAGATCGGCAGTTAGCGTCCCTGCCGGTGAGGTCAGTTGGTTTGTAGTGATCGTCGCTGTACCAGCCACTGTCCAAGTTGTCGCAAAGTCTTCGCTTTGCAGTACCAAATTCGTCCTACTCTCTTCAATCAGCAGCCCTTGAGCCGCTAGCGTGGAGGGGTTGTAATCAAAGCGGGGGATGTTGGTAGACGCAGTGGTCAAAACCCCTGCCGCATTGAAGTACGTCGCTACCGTGCTGGCGCGGGTAAAGGTGATGATGTCGCCGAAAGTTTTAGATACGAGGCCCACGTTGGTCTCCCAAATGGTGTAGTCAGCCGCTACTTGATATTGCGGGGTGATGAAATTGGTTTCCAGCGTGTACCCATTAGGGTCGCTTGTGTTGGTTACCGTTCCTGCAAACGACAAGTCAAGCGTAGGGCCTGTCTGACCAAACGGGTTATTCCCGCCCCCGCCGTAAGTGGCAAGAGAAGGAAGGGCAAAAGCAAACCCAAAGGACATTAGAAAATCCTGACAAGGTTGGTTGCTGACGTACCGTTAAGCCATACCCTAAGCACTTGCACCGGCAGCACAACACCACCGGGAACCGCCGCAAACACAATATCCGTACCCTGCGCGGTAGTCACCTTGACGTTACCAGCCGTACCAACCCAAACCACCGAGGGGGTAGCAAAGTTAACGGAGTCGCTGGGCGTGATAGCTGCCGCGTCCCCCGGATACATTGGGAACGTGGGCGAATAATTAGTCTTTGCCATTTGGCACTCCTAAAAGAAGGGGGCCGAAGCCCCCGCGACTAATTAAGCGGACGTAGGTGCCATCGCGCCATCAGAGTTGCGGACCACATACGCAATGATCACAGTCACAGCGCCGGTCAAGGAAGTGCCGGTAGCAGTAAAGGTAATCTCTGCATCGGTCGCGCCAACATTGGCAGCAATCGGAGTGAACGTGGCACTGTTGGTAACAACGATGGTGCCCGCAGCCGTGATGGTCGAGGCGGTGTTCACATCAACGCCAGCGATGGTGAGCTTGAGCGTGGTGGCCGAAGCAAACAGCGTGGTCGTCAGGAACTGGACCGAGGTGATCATGGCACCAGCGGGGATGAAACCCAGCGAGCCAGTCAGGCTAGCCACTTGAGCGGCGGTCAGGTTATCCGTCTGGGCAACGATAGTCGCGCCAGTATTGCGGACGGTGCCAGCGGTGGTGCCGGTGGTGTCCTTAACGGTGCCAAGCAGCCAGGGGCCGAGATGAGTAGCGAATCCCATGATATATCCTCAGATTGAGCCCGCCATCCTTGAGGGGAGGTCTGCCAAGTCAGTTGGCGAGCTAGATGTTCTTGGTTTCAGGTTTATACCATGTGGCGTTGGGGTATGCAAGGGTTTGCGTAACGGAAAGCCCAATCTTTTCTTGGGCCTTTTGAAAGAGGTTTACCAGACTTAAGCGCTCTGTTTAGGGTTGGCATAAGAAGCCCAAGAGTTTGCAAAGTTTCAGTAAGACTTGCAAAAATATGTTTTTTTTTGGCAGGATCAGTAGCAATTACTTCTTTGCTCATCTTTGCCTTGGACTCTTCTGTGTGTTTGCGTCCTTGCCAATGGCTGTAGTTGCCTGCTTCTGCGGCAGCGCGAATCTTCTTCATACCCTCAGCAGATATCTTGCGCCCTGCGGCTTTGGGCTTGCCTAGCTGCGCGGCGCTAATTTTGGCTTTGGTTTCTGCGCTGCGTTCTTTGCCCGCCCAAGGCGCAACAGTGTTTAGCTTTTTGGTTGCGCTAATTTTTGCCTTTGTTTCTGCGCTGTGCGTCTTGCCTACACGGGGATGGTTGAAGTAGTCAGCAGCATAAAACTCTTTGAGCGTCTGTGAAATTTGGCTCTTCTGCTCTTCTGTAACAGGGCGACCAAAGTTTGGATGGCGTTCTTTTTGAATTCCACGCATCGGCGCCCCTGACCGCAATCCTGTGTTGTAACAGTGCGTTTTACCAACATGACTTACTAGCCACAAATCCTCAGCTTCTTGTAATGATTCCCCGTCTGGAACATTTGCAACTACTTTAAACAAAAACTTTTCCTCGCCATACTTGTTCCATGCCGACTGCAAATGAGCGCAGTGATGAACACCGCGACGCAATTTATTTCGATGAGTTCGGAATCGCTCGCGTTGATTGTTAGTGCTTCCAACGTAAAACTTGTCGTTGATCAAGTTAACAATTTTGTAAATTACCTGTGTCAAAGTCTGCCCCTTATCAGTTACATAGCCAAGTACGTAATGTACACGGCGTGTGCAACAAAGTCAACAGACAAAAGAAAAGGCCCCCGAAGGGGCCTTGAATCTTGCTAAGTGCTTGATTCTATTGGGTTTTATCAGGACGAACCCGGCGACCCAAAAGCGCCCAGAGGATCAGAGACCCCGAAAGAATACCTCTCACGCGCCTTGTAGCGGGTGTTTCCAGTATCGAAATCACCGTCCATTGACGTAGACATCGGGGTCCGCACAAAGTGCTTCAGACCGTTAGGCACATCGGTGGTCAGGAACCAAGCGTTGGTGTCCGTCAGCCAGTGGTTGACGGTATAACCTTCCGGGATGGAACCGTTGTTCTTCAGCGCGTTGATGTCGTTATCGGTCGTGCCGACACGCAGCGACGTTTCCAGCAGTCGGGTTGCGACGAACTGGAGAGCCGGGGGAACA
>Ga0181338_1000214_pt1 | contig 12601 bp, 3 predicted proteins | sample Sp13VDMM110SD_FD_122168 | JGI IMG/M metagenome (GOLD analysis project Ga0181338, IMG submission 122168) | Freshwater viral communities from Lake Michigan, USA - Sp13.VD.MM110.S.D | ecosystem: Environmental > Aquatic > Freshwater > Lake | place: USA: Michigan | collected 2013-04-23
ATAAAGAGTTAGAATCCATAACCGATGATAACAACCCAAGAATAGCAGAAATTGATGCAGAGTTAACAGCCTTAGAAAAATCGCCGGATAAGACCGTTGACATTATCCCTGCATTAAAAGAAAAACTTACAAACGTAACGGTTGATAATGATGAAGATTTATTATCCTACGCCATTGATAAAGTTGCAGAAGCACCTACAAAGCTAAAAGCAGACTTAGGAGATGATTTATTCAACCAAGTCCTTGCACAAGTACCAACAGAAAAATTGCAGGAGAATTTAGACTTCTTATTGGACAAGAACCCAGACAGTGACGATGTGATTGTTTTGGATAATGAGATTTCAAAAAGAGAAAATATTTTATCATCAAATACACAACCCAATGGCGAAGTCAAAACCGAAGACAATGCCCAAACCAAAGAGCAAGGGCAAGTGCTAACCGAAAATCAAAACGCTGCATCTGAAAATGATGCAGCCCCTTTGCCTAAAAATAAAAAAGAAAGATTAGCCGCATTTAAAAACAAGTACGTAGAACCAGCACAGCCAACAGCAACAGAACAAAAGCAATGGAATGATTTATCAATGACCGAAAAACTGGCATTGGCAAAAGAAAATTTACCACAGGTAGATAACCTGTCAAATACCGAAGCAATTAAAGTAGCAGATGATAACGCTAAAATGCTACTGGGTAAACTTAATCAAAAAGCACCAGAAGTTACTACAACAGAAGTTGTACCGGATGATGAAGTAGTAAAGGATGTAGTAGTAGATGCTTTGAAAGATGTGGATTTAGCAGAATACGATAAAAAAGTTAAGCCAACGGGTATTCCATTGAAAGAAATGGATAAACGAGATTTTGAGAATTGGGTAGGAGGCGAAAATGTAATAGATGGGAAAATAAAAGTTTACAGAGGAACAAAAGTAAAGGGTGCAGGATTGCGTAAGGGTGATTTTGTTACTACTGATAAAGAGTATGCCAAAACTTATGGAGAAAATGTAACAGAACACGAAATACCTGTTGAGCAATTAAATTATTTTTCTGGTGTAAGGGGGGGGGATGCAAAACAAGTTGGTGAAGGATTAGGGAGAAAGGCACAGCCAACCGAATTGGTGTATTCTGGACAATCCCTATCCAAAGAACAACCATCCCTATCTAATGTAGTAGTGGATAAGGGTATTTCTAAAACAGGCGAACCTACAAGTTATGATAAATATTTTGAGGATGAAAGTAAGACAGGTAAAGAGCCTATTTATGATAAGGATGGTGAGTTAATGCCATTTGGTTTTAATGGGATAAATCAATTTGAATATACTAAGCGTTTAGATGCTGCAAGTGAGGCTAAAGACTTTACTAAGTTTTGGGAAACGATGGCAGATTTTGTTGGTGAAAATGAAGTGATGAATCGTTTTAAAGAATTAGAAAGTAAAGAAAATAAAACTGATAAAGAATATGAGGAACAGCAATCTATAAAAGATAAATTACAAGACAAGTATTGGGATATAGTTCATCAACGAATTGAAACGCCAATACCCAAAAAACAAGGTAATGTAGATTTTAGTGATGCAATGGTTAACGATGTTATTAAGATAATGGAAAGGAAAGGTCATAAAATTAAAGATGGCGCAAAAAATTCAAAAGTATTATTAGAATCTTATCGAGACGCTAAAAATAAAGATATTCAAAGGAGGCTTAAAATTGAAAATGATTTAATAGAATCAATAGAAAAAGTTATAGCAGAACAACCATCTAATGTAGTAGAAGACAAAAAACCGAAATTAGTTTTATCGGGAAAGTTTGCAAATATAGAAGGGGCTGATAATGCCATTAAAGAAATTAATGAATTGGGGGGAATAAATCAGTTTAATGATAAGCAGGTTGTTATTAATGGAGTTAAAGTAAATATTGAACGGGATGGTGGTAAAATTTGGTTAAAAGAAATTTCGGCTATTGAGCAAGGAAAGGGTACAGGAACTAAGGTGTTAAAGCAAATACAGGATATTGCTGATAAGAATGAAATTGATATTATTCTACATCCGTCCGAAATAAAAAATACCACCGAAACACAATTAAAAAAGTGGTATAAAGAAAATGGCTTTGAAGATTACACACAAGGAAGACTTATCTACAAAGCAAAACCCAAAGAACAACCATCTAATGTAGTAGAAGGTAAAGGTAGTGGTGTAGTAGTTGGGGAGGATATGAATGGTTATAAATTCCCGAATGAAAAAGAAATATACGATATTATAGAAAGTGAGCATGGTAGGCAAGGTGGCGAGTTTATAGGGGAAGATGGGGCTTTCCAAAATAAGAAACAAGCAAAAGCGTATGCCAAAGAAGTGAGCGACCATTTAGGTGCAATAGCCGAACAAGAAAATATACCAATTTATAGAGTGGTAAAGGCAGATGAAGTTGATTTAAGTCCTTATGGTATTGGTGAAAGTTGGACATTTGATTTACAGGCTGCAAAAGAATTTGCAAGGAATAATTTATCAGGTAGTTCAAAAGATTTAAAAGTTATATCTGCTATCGTTCCAAGAGAAAATGTTAATTGGGAATCAGCCGTAAGACAGTACACTAATTTCTCTGATATATTTAGTGCCGAAAGTGAATTTGAATTACCCATTGAACCAAATTCAAAACTATTAAATGTAACTGTATCTGATTACAAATCAGCAAAAGAAATTTCCTTTCCCACCCAAGAAGGTAAGGTAGAACAACCATCCAAAGCAGATAACCAAAAAATAAACGAAAATGAACCAGTTATTGCAGACGATAAAGCGGAAAATGATGCCGCAATCGCCAAACTCACAGAGCAAGATAACATTGAGCAAGAGGCAAATATCCAGGCTATTGAACAGCAAGCAGAAAATGTTGAAAGAATTGGACGCAAGGGAATCAGTGAAGCGATTGATAAAGCCAATGAGTTAATTAATGCTGCCATTGAAGTAGTTAATGTGCCTATTGCGGAAATTAAAACTAAGGAAGGTGAGTACCAGGGGAGAACAAATAAGTTTTCAGAACGCAGTGCTAAGAAAGTCGCAGAGCAGTTTGATAAAAACAAATTACAACCTATTGTAGTTTATAAACACCCAGACGGAAACACTTATGTACTAAGTGGCCATAGTCGTTTGGAAGGAATGAAGCGCAGAAATGCAACTACCATACCGGCTACTTATTTTGAAGGAACGCCAGAGCAAGCAAAAGAATTTGCCCAAACTTCAAATAAGCAAAGTGATCTGCAAACCGATATTGAAAACGCAGCTTATTACCGTAAAAAATTACTGGACGGAGAAAGCTATAATGCAGTACTAAAAGAAGCCAAAGAAAACGAGCAGGAAGGTAGTGCCAAAAGAATTATAAGCCTTGCACACCTTAACCCAAATGGGAAAACAATGAAAGCCCTTGAAGCCTTAGATAAAGGCGAAGGGGACAGTAAGAATAACATCTTAAACATTGCTACTAAAATCGGTGACATACGGGCAAAGAATGAACATCTTACAAATGCTCACGAAGATGAATTATTTGAGTTCATGGCTGCGGATAAAAAGAATATCCCAACAGATAAAGATTTAGCCAATCAAAGCAATACGCTTAACCGTAGTATCAATATGGTTAAGTTCACGCCCGATGAACCTTTAAACCTTGATAAAGTAGTTAATAAAAGTGAAAATCGTAAAGAGTGGGAAAGGGAGTTAAGGGAACTTACAGAGCAGCAGAATGAATTAAAAGAAGCTGTTAACCCAAGTAAAAAAACAGGGTGGACGGGACTTAAAGAAAAAGCTATTCGCTCACTTATAAAAGGGGAAAATACTGTTGAATCAGTTGATAAAGCAGTACTGGCATTTGAAAATAATGAGAACGGGGTTAAAGATGCATACCAAAAACAACTTGAAACCAAACGTGCAGAACTGGCAGCAGTAAACGATAAATTAGCCAAGCACCTTTTACGTGAAAAAGATTTGATACAAGGCGATAAAGCACAGCAATCTTTATTTGCCATTCAAGAGCCAACCACAGATGCAATATCCGATATGAGAGATATTGTAAAAGACTATGTTGATGAAGGCACAGCATCATTACAGGACATACAGAATGATGTAGCAAAAGAACTGGGTGATAACTCACAAGAAATGCGTGACCTTGTAGAAAGAGCCTACAATGAATTTTACAAAACAAAAGAAAGCACACCTGTTGAAGTAACAAGTGGAGTGATCGGAAAGATAGGTAAATTCTTATCCCGTTTATTTGGAGCTACAGCAGCAAGTAAAGTGTTTATTGCTAAAGATGAAAAAGCATTAATGCAGAAATATGATAGCGTGGTAAAAGATGGAGATAGTGCTAATTTTCAAATGACAATGCCTAATGGTAGTAAGCAAACAGTTAAGCGTGTTGATGCGGATGTAGTAAATGGTTTCTACTCCCCGTTAGAAAAAACAATTAACGAATTTAAAGGTGATAAACTTCCTGCAAAACAATGGGCAGATAAATTCAAAGGTGAAGAAGCTAAGTGGACAGGATTAACCGATTGGCTTAATTCACAAACAGGCTCCGTATCAAAAGCAGATATTAAAAAGTACCTGAAAGAAAACCGTATTGAAGTAGTTGAAGTAGTAAAGGGTAGCAAAGATGGGGTTACTGAAAAAAGTAAAGAAGAAAAGCTGGAGGATATTCGTAATAAATTAAGATCACTGGGTTATGATTTGGAGTATGAAATGGGGGGCGAATGGTTTTTAGTTGAAAAGGGTAAATCAATATCAGATTATGAAGATGATGATTTGACAAATTTGTTTGATGATGCTCCACAAGAAGTTCAAGATTTATCCACAGAGCATTATGAAATAGCAGAAGAAAGCGACTATTTATATGACGATACCGGAAGTGATGCAAAGTACACCGGCTATCAACTACCAGGTGAAAAAACAAACTACAAAGAGGTATTGATAACAATGCCAAACCGGACTACAAAATCAGTTTTATCATTAAAAGACTGGGCAAAACAGCAAGGAATTTCTGAAAATGAAATAAATGCCGAAACTGAATTTGAGTATAAAAATTATTTAGAAGATACTGGCGGCCTTACAAATGAAACAATTTTTAAATCAAACCACTGGTCAGAACCAAACATACTTGCCCATGTAAGAATGAATACCCGGTTAGATGCAGAAGGTAAAAAAGTTTTGTTCATCGAAGAACTGCAAAGTGATTGGGGTGAAATTGGAAGGAAGCAAGGGTTTGCCCCTGAAAAATTAATAACTGACAAGAATTTTATTGATTACAGAACAGAATTATACAACAAATACAAGGTTGATAAATTAAATGATTTAAGAAAAGTTGCAAAGCAAGATGAATTAGCTACACTTGAGGCATTATTCGCAAAGGAGAATGACACTAAAAATCCCAATACCCCACTTGCCCCATTTGTAACCGATACAAACGCATGGACAAAACTTGCTTTAAAAGTTGCCCTGAAAGAAGCTGTAAAACAAGGTGCTGATAAAATAGCATGGACTACTGGAGAACAACAGGCAGAGAGATATGACTTAAGTCAGCACGTTGAAAGAATTACTGTTTCAAAACCAAGCGAAGATGGACTTAGCAGGGGTTATTACCACCGTTTAAATATTGTAGCAAAAGATGGCAAAAAAACACAATTAGCAGTAGATAAAGACGGAAAGGTAATTGAAGGTCCGAGTAGTTTGTTTGGAAAACCGTTAAGCGAAATAGTAGGTAAAGAAATGGCTGAAAAGATAATGAGTGTAAAGCAAGGGGGATTAAAAGAATTTAGTGGGTTGGATTTTAAGATAGGTGGTGAAGGCATGACAGGCTTTTACGGCAATCCTGAAAAAAATAAATTAGGCATAGTAGGTAATGTAGCAAAGAGTTTGTTTAAGCAGGAACCGAAAACTGTTACTATTGAAACAGGTCCATATCAAGCAGCATCTATGTACACCGGAGAAGCTAATTATGTTGGAGGTACAGGAGTATATGACAGCAAAGGTGACATGATTGTTGAATTTGATACAAAAAAAGAAGCCGATGCTTATATTGAAGCACAAAAACAAGCGCAATCAACCCAACATTCAATAGGCATAACCCCTGAATTAAAAGCACAGGTAGAAGCAGGGTTGCCGATGTTTATGAAGTCACCTGATGGTAAGATTTTAGGATTTTCGTATGATGGTAAAGTTTATTTAAACGGTGAAGCTATTAATAGCAATACTCCGATACATGAATCTGGGCATATATGGCTACAATGGGTAAAACAAAATGACACAGAAGTATATGCAAGGGGTATGCAATTAACCGAAAATTCCAAATACCTTAAATCAGTAAAGGACAATAAGTTTTATAAAGAACAAGCATCAAAACTTGGTAGTGAAACCAGCAGGGAATATAACGATTACATGAAAGAAGAAGCCCTCGCAATGGCTATTGGAGATAAGGGAGCGCAGTTTGTAGGAGAAACAAGAAAAAAAGATTTTAAAGAGTGGTTGAATAACCTTTGGAATAAAATAAAAGCAGCAGCAGGATTTAAAGATATTACAGCAAGTGAATTACAGAACTTAACCTTTGATGAATTTACTAAACGTGCAGCAGCAGATATTTTAAGAGATGAAGAAGTAACACAGCAACAAGGAACCGGAACAGCACCAACACCGCAGCAAAAAGTAAAAAGCAAATTAACTGATGTTGAATTAGGGGTTATAAGGGATGTGCTGGAAACTACTATTGACGCAAGACAGTACCCTACATTCTTTGACATGAACCAAACAGGAGTTCAGCAGACAGCAAAGACACAGGGAGAAGGGCAGGAAAGAACACCGCTTGATGGCACTTACATACAGGCTCATTTGGCTGACCTAAGAAGCATAAGTTTAAACAATGCAAGGATATTGCAAGATGCTTTGGGTAAAGACTGGAAAGAAAAAATGGTTGACTTTTTTGAAGAAAATCCAAAGGCCGGAGATATAGCAGTAGTATCAGGTATTTTAAATGTAATGAATACCGATATTAATAATGAAATTGCAGCATCAAAGAACGGTACAGAGATTAGTAAATTAAAGGACTTACAGGCAAGGGCTGATAGAATTACTTATGATACTGCCAGAAGTGCTTCATTGGCTTTAAATCAACGCAGAATGTATCAGGACTTTGGACAGGGTAAAACCGTGGCTGATATTCTTTCATCAATAATACTTACTCCAGAACAGCAGGATATAAAAAGAAAAGTGGAAGAAGCATTAAAACAGAAGTTTACCGATGATGAACTGAATAAGCCAAAACCACCAAAACCGGCAAAGCCCAAAGCAGCACCAAAGCCAAAAGCACCGGCAAAGCCAAAAAATGATGATTCAGTAAAAAAAGACTTAATTTCAAAGGGTAAAAAAGCAGCACAACAAACAGATGCAGATGGTAAAGTAACCACAGTATCTTTGAAGGATAAAATTAACCAGGCTAATGATGCCTTAAACGGGTTTAAATGTTAAAGCTAAATTGTTTAATAAAGAATACGGTAGCAGTACAGCATATCAAAGATGCCATAGAAATATTGGTAGGTGAGCGTATGGAAACAAATGGCATAGCAACATTCCCAGAAGTGTTTAATGATTTACGTAGGGCCGGATTAGAAGTTGATGCTGAAAGTGCAGGATTTATATACGATGCACTTTATGGAGGCATAGATGATAAAGGCTTATCTACCACAGAAGAAGTTGCAGAATTTGCAGGGAAGGATTTTGAAAGGCAATTAAGTTCAGTTGTGGATGCTATTAATGGCGAAGAAAAACAGCCAAAGAAAGAACAGTTGGGAACACTTTCACCAGAGAAACACGCTGTAAATTCTATTTCAAAATTATTCCAAACAGCAACATTTGGTGCCACTCCAAAAATACAATCTGCATTACGACAAATGCAGGACTTAGTTACAAAAGCAGCTACTTCATTATTGCCTAAAACTGAAAAGCAACGTAAAGGTTTAACAGAAACATTAGATAACTTCTTTGATGTTGAAAGCAACCAGTTCAGAACATTGGATGGACAGCTTAATACCCTACGAACTTTACATAATGCAGTTAAAAAAGAAGTAGCAAATTATGTAGATCAGGCGGCAGAAAAATTAAGTGATGAAGATGCAGAAATATTAAGAGAGCAATGGGATGCCTATACCGAAGCATTTATGAACTCTGCTTATGACATAGTATTGAATAAGGGGAATGAAAACAGCTTAGTAAATGAAGCCTTAAAACAAATACAAATTGACGGTACGCATATCGTAGATATTAATGGCAACGTAAAGTGGAGTGCCTTAATTGAATATGGAAACCCCGATACAATTTCGGAAAAAGTAAAAGAACTTTTCAGGGAAGGATTTAAAAATCCAGATGGTACAATAACAACTTATAGCCCACAGAAAGCAGAAAGAATAGGAAATTATTTTCAAAGGTTGTATGAACAAAAATTAAATGATGCCAAAGAACGGGCACTACAAAACAACAGGGCAAAAAATAAAAGTGCAAAGAATATTATTTCTGACTTTATAAAAGACCGTGGCTTCTTTAATCTGGTAAAAGATAAAGACGGTAAACTAATGCTTTCCCAAACCGATTGGGACAATGCAATAAAGTACATAAAAAAGCAAATTGACAGAAGTGAAGTAGGTAAGGATAAATTAGGGGAAGAAATACGTGGGCTGGATTTGGTTCAAAATAAATTGCGTACATGGCTGAATGCCCAAACAAAGCCGGACGGTTCGCCAAAATTTACAGAGCAGCAAAAGCAAATGATTGAAAATGAATTTGTGAATACTGTTATTGCTAAATTGGATGCAGCCACCGGCGAGCCAGTTCCATTGGACAGATTGATTGCTTTAAATAATATCAACAATGGATCAGCATTTAACGCAGAAACACAACAGGCACTTAATAAAGTTGTGGGCTTATCCGGTATTGACCAAAACGCTTTAAATAAATTACAGCAATTAACCCAGTTGGCACAAACTGTAATCAATGGAAATAATGTAACTGGTTCAACAAATCCAAATCCAGGGATTAACAGGGCTGCTTATGCCTTTACTGCTTTAACTGAAATTGACAGAAAAATAAAAGAAGTTTTAAGGGAATATAAAATTGACAAATCACAGCAGCAAAGAGTAGCTAAATACTTAGCTGATACAATGGGTGGTGGTACGGTTTCATTGCTGTTAAACCCAAACAACATTATTGAAAACGTATTTACTCAATTCGCAACTAATTTAGCGGAAACGGTAAACCTTATGTTTACAAGCCCTAAATTATTTTGGAAGACATTTCGTAAGCTACAAGGTGATTTTTGGACACAATGGGTAAACTATGCACAGGGCGGTGCATCAAATGAAATTACAAATGAAAGTGATTTAAGTGCTGACCTGCAATCAAGCGAAAGGTTGAGAGTGAGAGGTTTTATAAATGAATTTGATGGTGGATTTTTAAATGGTATAGGTTCTGCAATTTTAAAAACACCTGCATACGTGGTAAGTCTTTTTTCACGCATGATAATGAATAGCTTTGATGCTGCCACCACCACTTCATTAATGCGCAAAAAAATGGTGCAATCTGTTTACAAAGGATTAATAGATCAGGGTAACACTCCACAACAGGCATTGCAGTTAATGGATAAGGCATACAATATACCACAAAGCATACAATCAGAAATAGAAGCAGAAAATAACCGCATAGGGGCAGTATTAAAAAGTGCAGGATTCCCAGTAAATTCTTCAATGATGAACCAGAACGCAAGAGATATGCGTTTATCACTTTACGAAGATATTTTACAAGGACAAGCCTTAATGTCAAAAGCAAGTTTAAAACAGGCAACAGAAGTAACAAAAGCACTTATTGAATCATCTCAAAGTCAGGCAAAAGAATTAGGTGGTAAAAAACAAATGCCGGTTAACGATATTCTTAGCCTTGTAATTTACAATACAGCAAATGCCATACTTGCACCACAAAAAGCATTATACAGCGCATCCAGAAGGGCAGAAGAAAATGGAAAGCTGGGAAGGGCTGCAAGGTTACAGTTAGCAGGAAGTATTTACCAAAACTTTATTGGAAAATTTGTAGGTGGCGTAGCAAATTTTATGAACTTAGGATTAACTGCAACACCATTAGGTTTTATTACAGCCTTTCAATTAAAAAGTCAAGCAAAACAATACGAAGTTCATAATCCTGGTTCATCCGATATTTTCAATGCTAATCCAGAAGATGTAAAAAGATACGCTGAATTTCACGGCTTAATGAAAAGTGTAGTTACAAGGGCTACAATGGGTAGCATTGCAATGGCGGCTTTTATTACAAAAGGATTAGCAGAAGGGCACGATGATGATGATGAAAGCTGGTTCTCAAATTTAATGCAAACAAAGTCAGGTCGTAGATTTATTCAAAAGCATTTACCAATGGGTATAGCCATGTCAGCTTCCGCAATTTATGGTAATGGTAAGGATAATAATTTGGATATGGTTTTTAATATGCTTGACACCTACACCGGAAAAGACTTTGATACTTATAAAAACTTACGGACAAGTTTAAAGTATGCAAAAACAGAAGACGAAAGAGCAGAAGTTTGGGGCAAGTTCTGGGGCAATTTATGGACAACATACAATGTTAATCAGCCAGAACAAATAATCAAACTGAAAGACGTTTTTCAAAGTGCATACGACAGCGACAAAATAAAAACAGTTGAAGAAAATGAAAAGATTTCAAAGGAAATTTACAAAAACATAGACGGTATTGTAGATGGATTTTTAGTCAATGGTGCAATTGATGCTTTCCGTAGGGGGATTGACCCTGAACAAAACGTAAATAGGTTCATAAAAAAAGATTGGTAACTTTAAAATTAAAACAATGCCATTTGTAAGTAAAAAACAGCAAGCAGCTTGCTATGCAACTAATGGGTTTGGGAAAAAAGTGAATTGCAAAGAATGGAGCAGTAAAACAACTCAAAAAGGGTTGCCTAAAAAAGCGGCAAAAAAGAAGTAATTTTAAACTTTAATCATAAAAACGAAATGAAATGACTACGACAGAAGACATTAACAAGTTAATTCAAAAAGAGTACATGGATTACAACAATGCCAAGTATTCGGGTAATCCAGCTTTGCCAAAAGACATAATGGAAACATTTAAAAAGGCAGTTTTCCATTCAAGCCCATCTGCCCATAAAATACCCACAGAGGTAATTAAAAAAATTATTGTTAAAAAGTTAAGGGACTTAACAAACATTGATGTGCCCATTATTTTAAACGTAATATCTGCGGTTAACTTTTGTGATTTGTATAAAAGCCTTGACGAAGCATTGGCAAAGAATCGGGAAATCGAAGAAATTAAGCTGGCTATAAACTTAACTGTTGCAGAAATAAACAGAGCAACAGAAATGAAAAGAAATAATTTGTTAAGCCTTTCTGGTTCCGGTACTGGAAAAATAATGGCAAAAGCCTAAAACAATAAAATATGCAAACCTCATTTATCCCTTCTTATCATTTAAACATCACTCCAACAGAAAAAGAAACTGTTGACTGGTGTTTATCCGTGGTGAACTATAACATTATGAACGCAAGTAATTATAATTTACTGCGAAATAAAAACATAAGAGATATTGAAGGGTATGCTTGCGGAGAATTTGACCTCACTCCGTTTAAAAAAATGTTTAAGTCAGAGGTAAAAAAAATAAATGAGATACAGCGTAATAACCCAAACTATGTTGATGTAAACAATAACACAGCGATAGGTATTGATTACACCTGCGTTGATTTGTTAAGCGAAAAAATAAACAGCGCAACAGCCATTATCCAAAAGATACCAGTAGAAGTATCCTGCGTTGCTATTGACCCATTGGCTATTGAGAAAAAACAGAGCGATGTGAATTTCCTTAAAAATAAACCGGCAGTAGAAGAAAAGTTACAGGAAGTAGCTGACAGGATGAATTTGGGTAAAGTTGATTTGGGTGGTACAAAAAACAGTTCGGTTGAATTTTCAGATAGCCCGTTTGGGCTTGATTTAACTAACCCAGAAGAACTGGATATTTTTGTTAACCTGATTTATTCACTGAAAGTTGAAACATCTTTTGAAACAATACTTCAATATTTTTATGAATTAAAAAAGATACTTAACATTAAATTACTGGAAATAAAAGACCAGTTTAAATACGGTATATCTGTACACGAAGCCTATCAAAATGATATGACAGGACTTCCGGATGCAGATTATGTTTATCCTGGCGAAATGGAAGTTCCGTTTAGCCGTATGCCTGATTTTTCAGATAATAGCCATAGGATAAGATACGCATCATTAACCCCATTGCAATTATTTGACAGGTTCGGAAGTGAGATAGGTAGCGAAGATGATTTATATGCTATCATTAACGCATCAAAAACAGAAGGTGGATATTGTGCCTGTAACGGCATTAATACAGTTCCTTATTCAAACTTTGATACGTTTAAATGCCAGCTAAAATACATTGAGGTAAAAACAGTTGATTGGGTTGGAATAAAAAAGGTGAACAAAAAAAGCAAATTCAGAACATTTACCACAGATCCGGCACAAGCCACTGAAAAAATATGGGTACAGAATAC
>Ga0181338_1000216_pt1 | contig 12542 bp, 1 predicted proteins | sample Sp13VDMM110SD_FD_122168 | JGI IMG/M metagenome (GOLD analysis project Ga0181338, IMG submission 122168) | Freshwater viral communities from Lake Michigan, USA - Sp13.VD.MM110.S.D | ecosystem: Environmental > Aquatic > Freshwater > Lake | place: USA: Michigan | collected 2013-04-23
GTTATTATACCAGCGATCTGCTGCCACGAGTCCAATGACGGAGCTACCCAACGACCGCTGCCAGATGCCCATGTCCCCATTGATGATCTTGTTCTCGTTTTCCCACCCGCCAAAGTCCAGACCCAGCAGGCCGGTCATGTTCGCGGACACGTTGTTCACTGCGGCGATGTTCGTCGCCACGGTGCCCACATCCGCGATGTTGACAGAGACCGTGTTGACGGCCGCGATGTTCGTCGCCACGGTGTTCAGCGCGGCGACCGCGCCCGCGACGATGTTGACATTGGCGATGTCAGTCGACACGGTGTTGACGCTGGCGATGTTCGTCGCCACGGTGTTGACCGCCGCGATGGCGGCAGACACGGTCAGGACCGAGGCCATGTTCGTGTTGACGTTGAGGATCGCGCCCATGTTCGTGTTGACGTTTTGCAGCACGGACAGGTTCGCCGTCAGCGCCACGATCTCGTCCTCGAGGGCGACCAGCGCCGTGACGTTTGCCAGCAGCTGATCGACGTCGCCCGGGTCGAAGGCCGACACGGTCACCGCGCGCAGCGACCGCTCGTACAGCTGGCGGCTCATGGCGGTGAGCTTGTCCAGCCCGTCCTCGATCTCCTGCAAGGTGATCGACGACTGCGAGCTGAACGGGCGATCCTGCGACCGCGTGATGTCGGGCAGAATGATCAGGCTGTTCCCGGTGACGGGGGCCACCGCCATGACGATGGTGCCCCCCGTCGCCGGAAACGCCCCGCCAGTCGGGGAGACCGAGTAATCGACGCCGAGCGTCAGCACGGTCTCGACCCCGGCGGGATCGCGGACGAACACCAGCAGCTCTTCCTCGCGGAAAATCCGAAATGCGTAGCTGAACACAGTCGTGACACTGTTGCCGTTGTACGGGCCAGCCAGAAGCGGTTCGGTTGCGGGTATCGTCATGTTCAACGCCTCACGGTTTTGTTCTACATCTGCCGGCCCATGATGAACTCGATGGGTGCCACGTCTTCGCCTTCTCCCATCCGCCAGATACCTTCCAGCAGACGGTTAGCCTGCGCCGACGGCAAACCGGTGACAGCGCCTATCGCACCAGATAGCGCTTTTAGCAGCGGTAGGTCAAGCTCCCCTTGCTCCAGCTGAGCGGCTGGCCGGATAAAGATGGTATCCATGGCACTACCGTACGCACCGCCGGCGGTGAACCCGCCCAGCGAAGACCCCACGTCGCGGATGATCGGCATGGTGGACATGATCGACAGTGCGGTCTCCGCCGCCAAGAACTTCGCCCATGCCACCTGCGCACTTTCATCGTCGTCATCGCCTCCCGGTAGGGTGCCTTTGATCGCATTGTACAGGATCGCCTCGAGGGTGAACAAGAGGGCGAGGTCGAAGGTCGTGCTGAACGCCGCCGTCAGCGACTTCAGGTTGAAGCCGTCGATCTCGGCACCGCCCTTGCGCAGCCGCTCGTAGGCGATGTTGCCCTTGGCGAACATGTACGAGCCCAGCGCCGTGAACAGGCGGACGAGCCCGCTCTGGCGCGAGTTGGACGACAGCGTACCGCGCTCGAACGCCGACCGGTCGGCCTGCAGACCAGAGGCCTGCGCCCGGGCGACCATGCGGTCGGCGGACTGCACGGCCTGCGCGTCGGTCTTGCCTTCGGCGATGGCGTTGTTGTAGCCCGCGATCCACGTCGGGACGTCGACCCCGTAGTATTGGACCTTCGTCATCAGCCAGAAGCCGAGGGTGCCGACCACGTGCTGCAGCTTCTTGATCGGGCTGTCCATCGGGCTCCCGATGGTGTCGCCCTGCATGTCGTAGATGTCGCGGTGGAATGTGGTCTCGCGCTCGCGCATGAAGACCGACCGGCTCTTGATCAGGGCCAGCCAGCGCTCGCGGTTCGAGGCGTACTCGACCACGGCCTTGCTGAACGGGACCTTGCCCACCACGACCATCGACTGCGCGACGCCGGTCATCTGGATCGCGACGGTCGACAGGTTGAAGGCCAGCTTCGACAGCGTGAAGGTGTTCTTCAGCTTGACAGCCAAGCTGCCCAGCACCCCGCCGGCGACCTGCGTCCCGGTGGCCACGTCTTGCACCCACAGCTCCAGCGCCTCGCGGTCAGGCGTGCGGCCCGTGCTCTCGAAGAACGCGACCATGTCCGGGTGCTGCAGCACGCGCCACGTGTTGTTCACCGCCTCGCTGTAGGCGAGGTCGTGGATCACGCTGGCGATGTGCTCGTGGTAGACGCTCATGCCCAGCTGCAGCACGCGGCCGCCCGACCCGCTGGACCGTTCCTTCGTGTGCCCGTTGCGGGTCTGGGCCTTGCCGAACTTGCCGAGCATCATGTTCATCTGCAGCTCGGCGATCTGCTCGCTCGACGTCACCGCCTTCAGGCGGCTGTCGTAGCGGATCGGGTAGTAGCCGCCGGCGATCTGGCGACCGCCCGGCAGCTCGAAGCCGACGGCCTCGACCTTCGCCGGGACGACGCCAGTCTGGCGCTTCTCGCGCTCGGCGATCTGCGGCCAGTATTCGTTGATGTGCGCCCAGACGCTCTCGACGAAGTCCCAGTCCTTGCCGCTCAGCTGCGCCTTGACGTAGTCGATCTGGGCGGGCGTGTAGCCATACCCGTTGTCCTTGTCCATCAGCCGCGCGAGGTTGTCCGCGTTGCCCATGTTCAGCGCCATGGAGACCAGCTCCCACTTCGAGAACTGGCCGGCCTTGTCGTTGCGCGTGCGCAGGGCGGGGTGCGCCTTGGTGACGGCCATGTCCTTGATCGTGGCCTTGTCGTACTGCGCCTCGTAGATCGCCGCGATCCGCTCGGCGGCGGCGGTGCGCATCTCCTGCGCCTCGCTGCCGGCCTCGTCGATTGGCGTCTTGATCAGCTCGTACGCCTTGCCCATGGACCAGCCGCCCATTTCACGCAGCAGCGTGTCGGCGTTCAGCAGCAGGTTCAGGTAGTGGCGGAAGGTCTTGCCGATGGTGCTCTCGCCCTCGCTCGTCCGCGACGGCGGGGTGCCCTTGATGTGCAGCGAGGCCTCGGCCACGACGTCGGCCACGGCGCTGTCCAGATCGCGCTGGCGCTTGGCGTCGAGCAGCGTCTTCTTCCGACGCCCGGTGTGCTCGATGTTAGCGAGGGTGTCCGCGATACCGCGCAGCTCGTTGTACGGCAGCGTCTTGTACGGCCGGCGCTGGCTCTCCTTCAGTACGCTCTCAGGGATCGACAGCTCGTTGCCGCGACCCGCCGCCGTCATCATGTCGACGTATGCCTTCAGCGCGCCACGGCGGCGCTCGCTCGAGGCGGTGATCCGCCGGAAGTCGTACCGGTCCAGCACCTCGTCGATGGCCGCCAGATACTCGCCCTCGATGTTCTTGCGGGTGCCGGGCTTCTTCAGCCGGGCGACCTTGCGCTCAAGCTTCTCGACCTCGCGGGCGGCGTCGCGCGCCTCCATGTACAGCGCGTGGTTCAGCATCTCCTTGCGCTTTTCCTCGTACGCGAGATCGAAGTCTCCCAGCGCCAGCGCCTGTTGCGCGCGGGTGGCGGCGCGGGCGGACGACTGACGATAGGCGTCAAACTGGATCGCCTGCCGGATCGGCAGCAGCGCGATCTTGCGGCGAGCTGCCTCGCGGGCGGCGGACATGGTCGTGCGCGGTATGCGCTTGTTGGCCCGGCGGCCCAGCACGCGCAGCTCGGCCGCGATCAGCTGGCCGCGCTTCTCGCCGTTCAGGGCGTCCAGCGCCTTGGCCGGCAGCGTGCCGTCCACCAGCGGATCGCCGACCTCTGCGCGCAGGCGCTCGTCGACGGTCGCCTTGACCTCGGCCTCCAGCGAGGGGGTCGCCTTCAGCGCTTGGATCATGGCGTCGCCCGACGGGAAGCCGAACCACATCGCGACCTCGTCCGGGGCTACGCCCGACCCCGCCTTCCACAGCGGGAAGCGGCCCTTCGGCAGCTCGGTGACAATGCCCGCGCCGTAGCGGTCGATCAGCATCTGGCGGTCGAGGCGCAGCTCAGCTGGCAGCTGGGCCGGGGTCTCGCTGCCCAGCCACCGGCCGTTGCCCAGCCACTGGACCACGCGGTGGACGGGCTTGCTCTCGAGCTCGGCCTGCACTTTGGCGGTCAGCTCCGTGCGGCGGGCGGCCTGATCGGCGCGCACCTGCGCCTGCATCGGGGCCATGATCTCGGCCAGCAGCTCGCGCCGGGCGTCGTCCTGCGCCTCGAGCGACAGCCTCACCAGCTCGGCGTACTCGGCGTCGGAGATGCCCAGCTCGGCGGCGGTTTTCGAGATCAGCTCACCGCGGTTCTCCACGGCCTTGGCCTTGGCGATCTCCTCGTCGGTGGCCAGCATCCGGTCGAACACGCCGCGCACGTCGTCGTTCATCGGCACGCCCCGCTGCGACACCTTGCGGTAGATCGACAGCAGCCACGAGCTGAAGGTATCGAACAGGCGCGTCAGCGCGGTCGACGGCGACTTGCCCTCGAACAGGTAGGCCTCATACGCCCGGGCGAACATCTCCTGCATCCCGACGTAGATGGCGGCGTCGAAAGTCTCGTCGCCGGTGGTGCCCTTGCGCAGATACAGCTGAACCATGTCGGCGGTGATCGGACCAGACCCCGCCTCGTTGGCGACCTGCTCGGCGTTCGCGCTCCACCAGCCCTTCAGGGCCTCGTAGTCCGCGATGATGTCGGCGGGTGCGGTGCCGTTTTGTATCATGCGCTGATACGTCCACAGGAAGTAGTGGCCGCTCTCGTGCAGGACGGTCGACAGGTCGGCGGTGCGGAACAGGTTGATCACCGGCGCGCGGCCGGAACCGGTCGGCGGCAGGATGATCGAGCCCCGCTTGTCTTGGTTGAAGATGTTGGGGTCGGTCGCGTCGAAGGTCTTCGCGTGCACCGACTTGATCTGCTCGGGCTTGAAGACGACGTACTCCGCCGGGTTGTAGTTGTCGCCCCGGAAGACCACGCCGTCGTGGACGCTACGGTCCAGCTCCTGCATGGCCGCGCGCTTGGCGTCGCCGAAGCTCAGGCCCTTCTTCTGCCCGCGCTTGATGGCCGCCGTGATGTCGAGCGGGTTCATGATCCGCAGGTAGGCCGGGTACACGGTCCCCCACTTCCCGTTCTTGCGCGAGTAGTTGAACGCGGTGCTCTGGTCGGAGCTGAAGAACGTGCCCGCGATGTCGCCGTTGCCGCGCGTGGTCACGCGGGTGGTGTCGAACACCTCGATGTCCCTTGCAGAACTTCCATGGTACACCACATCTGCAACCTTGCTACCGCGGAGGAACTCCTCGATCTCGGCGGAGGGGCGCTGTTGGAACAGCTCGGTCCCGCGCGGCAGGTTGGCCGCGGGGATCACCGCCGCCGGGGCGGGGTTGCCGTTGGCGTCGAGCGGCATGTCGTCGATCTGGCCCACCTCGCTCACCCATGCGGGCAGCAGGGTGGTCTTCTGGTCGGCGAAGACGGTCTCTTTCGGGTTGGCTTTGTTCTGCGCGCCGTACGGGCCGAAGTTGACCCAGCTGTTCTGGCCGCGGGTCTCCGCGGTCATGGCGCGCGCAGCCAGCGGGCTGAACATGCGCACGTGCGCCTGCCACGCGTTCTCCTCACCGCGCGCGCCGAAGCTCGCGCCCTCGGAGCCATGGCCGAACACGTCGTGGACGATGCGGAAGAGATCGTTGACCATGGTGTCGCGGCCGGCCACGTTGACGCCGGTCAGCTGCAGCAGCGGGTTCTGGTCAGAGGCGACCGTGAGGGTGCCGAAGCCCGACGTCGTCGGGAAAACCCACAGGTGCTTGTTCTCCTGCATGTCACGGATCGCGTCCGCCGGCGAGGCGTACGGATCGTCGCCCTCGATCCACTCGAAGGTGAACCCCAGCGCAGTCAGCGCCTCGTACTGGGCGATGGTCTCTTTGGCCAGCGCCTCGTAGGCCGCGCGGACCTCTGGGTCCTGCGGCGCGTCGACGGCCTCGTCGTACAGGCGCGCGATCTCCGTCGCGCGGGCGACGTCGACCGTGGCGTAGGCCGCCTGATGCCGGACCGGGAGCCCGGCGGCGATCATGTATTGGGTGGCCGTTTCACGCACGCCCTCGACCCGGCCGGGTGAGGCCTTCTCGAGGTCGGCCAGTGCGTAGTTGAGCGGAGCTTGGTTTAGCTCAACGCCGCTATCCGCCGATCCGCTTCCGCGCTTGCCTTTTTGAGGAACGCGACCTTTTCCGGGCTTCCGTCCGGCAGCATCTCGAGCCCCGTCACGTCCCCGCCAGTCATCTCCCGCAGCACCGCGCTGAACACCTCCGCGTCCCGCATCACTGCCTTCATATCGGTAGCCATCAAACTCTCCTTTTTCCTGCAGCGTCTGGAACACCCCGGCAGGCTTGTCCGCCGCGCTCTCCATGAACGCGGATGGGATCAGCCGCCCGGTCTCAGCGAACCGCCCGTACATCCGGCGGAAGGCCTCCTCGGGCGACACATCCATGACCTCGAGGTGAACCTCGTACCCGGCGTCTACGAGCTGCTTCCGCAGCTTCTCGATGCTGCTGGCGGTATCGCCAACCTTGGGCACAACGATATTAGTACCAGCTTCCACGGCGGACGCAAGAACTTTCTTTCCGATGTACGAACTTTCTTCGTGCACGGCGTTCGCGCCCAGCCCGTTGCTGTACCCGGGGATCACCTTCTTGGCTTCGTCGCTGTCGATGATCGCGCCCTTCATCGCCATGGCGCGGCGGTTGGCGACCGTAGACTTGCCGGCGGCGGGCGGGCCCATGACGATCAGGGCCTTGCGGTCGCGGGCGACCTCGTACGGAGCGATGCCCAGCTCCCGCGCGGCCAGCGTCTCGGCGTCAGCCAGCAGGCGCTCGGCGGCGGCGTCGACGCCGACCACGGCCTCGCCGTCGAAGTCGTAGACGCGCGAGGCGCGGAAGTCCGCGTCGCCCATCTGCGCTTCGGTGGCGGTGACCGGGATCGCCAGCATGGCGGCCTCAGCCGCGAGGACGTCCGGGTGGTTACGAATTTCCTCGTACGAGACACGTGCTCCGACCATGGCCTCGACCGAGGCCTTGACCGGGACCGCCTTGTACAGCACCGCGACGTTGCCGTTGGGCGTGCGCCCGGTGCCGTCGTCAGTGAAGTATGCGCCGAGGTAGCCCGCCTTCTGGATCGCCCGGCGGTAGCCGTCGTCCTTCTGGCCGGCGGTGCCCTCCGTCGGGCGCAGGCCGTCCGGGTCCTCGAACCACGGGTACAGCTGCTCGGGATCGACCAGCGCCATGTGCACGACCGGGCCGACGTTCTCCTTGACGTAGCCCGTCCCGGGCGTGCGCAGGCTGGCGCGGGGGTTGATGCCGAAGAACGACTGCTTCACGCCGCGGTCGACGGTGTTCTTGAGCGGGCCGGTGCCGGCCTTCTCAGGGTCGACCTCGGTCAGCTCGGTGGCCGACCAGTGGTACAGCGCGACCTTGCGGTCCTTGCTGCGCACGGGCAGCTGCGGGCGGGCTTCGGTCTCGGCGGTGCCGAACGGCATGACGGGTACGCCGGGACCTTTGTCCATGTCCATGCCGATGGCGAAGTAGCGCCCGCTGTCGTCGCGGCTGTAGAAGCCGCTGTCGATGGCGGCCTGCCCGGTCAGGAACTCGCCGGTGGGCGGCGTGTTCGGGCGGGGGGTCGTGGTGTAGACGAAGCCGTCGCGCGTCAGCACGCTGTCCTGCTCGTAGCGCTGGCCCAGCTTGCTGGCCGTCGCCTCGTCCGCGAGGATGACGTAGCTGTTCTCGGGCTCGGGCGTGCCGTAGAAGCCGGTCACCCGGCGGTACGGGATGCCGGCCGCCTCGAGATCGGCTACGAGGCGGGCTTCATTTTCGCGGTTGCGCGAGACCCGGATGCTGTCGGGGAGCTCGGACTTGTCGGCGGTGAGGATCGCCCAGCCGCTTTGTCCGAAGAACTCTTCGTCGAGGATGCCGAAGAGGCTATCTTCTGTTGCTTGGCGGTCGCTGCGCGCAATGACTGCAGCATTTCCTTGAACACCAAGTCCTGCGCCTGCCGCGTCGAGATCGTTTCCATTGAAGCCCCGTTTCTGGGCGGCGGTCTCCGCCCCCTGTTTGAAGTTTCGGCTGTCCGACTTCGCGCCATGCGCGCGCCACAGCTTCTGCTCATAGTACCACAAAAGCGCCTGAACGGAAGAGGGAGATTTTCCCAGCGCCTTGGCGATGTCCGTGACGATGATGTCGAGCACCTGCCGGTCAGACTTGGTCGGCTGGTCGTAGATGCCGCCCTCTGCCAGCAGCTTGGGCGCGGCGTCCAGCAGCGTGCCGCGGTGGCGGCCGAAGGTGCGCATCAGCCACAGGTCGACCGTCACCGCGTCGGGGTCCATGCCCGTGGCGTTGAGCATGAAGTCCGAGACCTTCGGACCGAAGGCAGACATGCCGCGGTCGTTCGGGCCGTTCGGCGCGACGTCGTTGGGCAGATACTCCTGCCACTTCCGGGTCTGGTCGCCGTTCTTGAAGATGCCGGTGGCGCGGCGGAACTCCGCCAGCTCGCGCGGGCTGTGCTCCGCCAGCAGCCACTCCAGCGCGCCGGCCTCGCCGCGCTGCTTGATCAGGAAGGTCATCATCGGCAGGGCCGTGCCCGAGCTGACGCCGTACTTGGCGTCGACCAGCTGGCGGCCCTCCGGCCCCAGCTGCACACCCTTGGCCAGCTCGTCCTTGGACACCTTGCGGCGGCCCGGGCGGCGGTCGGTCAGCTCGCCGGTGCGCAGGTATCCGCTGAACGCCTGCACGGCGTCTTCCCAGTTGTTGATCGGGTTGTTCTGCGGCGACAACAGGGCGGCCACCGCGAGGAACAGCATGCGCTTGGTCGGGTCGTTGGCCAGCTCGGGGATGTACTGGGTGGTCACGGCCATGGCGGCGGCGACGTCCTCGACATACCACTGGTCCCCGCTGTCGAGCGAGTTGTCCAGCTGGTGCTGCAGCTCTTCGGTCATGTCCGCGGTCATCTGCGCGCGGTCGGCCATGTTGTTCAGCGGATCGAGACGGCGGCCCTCGCGGGCGAGCACGTCATCGGTGTAGGCGCGGGCGATGTCCTGTACGGTCAGGGTCTCGCCCTTCTTCCCGCCGGTCGGGATCACGCGCAGCGGCGCGCCCATGATCGGCACAGACGACTGGTTCAGCGTGCGCGACACCGCCTCGCGCGCGGCCACGCGGCCGGGCGCGCCTTCGGCGTCTGCCACGTTCGTGCTGGTGTACGTACGCAGGGCGTCGGCCAGCTCTTCGTTGGTCGCGTCTTCGGTCAGGCCGGCGGCGTTGGCCGCGGCGTCGATGGCGGCGGCCTCAGCCCCGCCAGCTGCGCGCAGCGTGGTCAGGTCTTCCACGCGGACCTCGGTCACGGCGGTGTCGTTGGACGGCGCGAAGACGCGCGGCAGCGGGTTGTCCCGCAGGAAGTCCTCGACAGGCACGCCCAGACGGCGCGCGGTCACCTCAGCGAAGACCACCAGCTGGGTGGCCTCAGCCTCAGCCACAGCCGGCGCGCGGCCCGCGGCGGTCAGCTCCTCGACCAGCCCGGCGCGGGTGGTCTCGAGGGCCAGCCCCAGCGTCTTGGTGGACGCCTCGACTTCCTTGATGCGGTCCTGCAGACCCTTCATCAGGTCGCTCTCTTCGTCCTGCATCGCGGCGACTTCGGACGCGGTCAGCGATCCGTTGACGCGCATGTGGTCGCGCAGCACCTTGTCCATCGCGGTGCCCGCGATCTTGGCCGCGTAGTCCGCGGTCGAGATCGTCAGGTCCGTGCCCTCCTCGAGGGCCACGGCGAGTGCCCCGGGCGATATGCCCGCAGCGGCGGCGATCTCCTGCGGCGTGACGGTGCCGCTCTGGAACAGCTTGTCCAGCCCGGCGGTGTCGATCTGCACGCTCTCGACCGGGCCGTTCGCGGTCAGCGCGGCGACGGCCTCGCGGTATTTCTCGGGCAGTTTCTGTTTCAGTTGGCTGTTCTCGGCGTTCGCGCCCAGCGCCTCAAACAGAGACTGCGCATCTCTCATTGCCCGCACATCGCGGCGGCGCTGGCTCAGCGCCTGCCCGCCCACGCCGAAGACTTCGACCGGGACGGTGACCAGCTCGGCCAGACCTTCGATGGCGATCTCGAACGGGTCCAGCGCTTGGTCAGACGCCAGCCGTGCCAGCGCCTCGCCGCTCGAGCCCATGACGGCCTGTGTCAGGCCCTGCGCCAGCATCTCGCCCATCGGGCTGGCCATCATCTGCTTTCCGGCGATGCCGCCGGACAGGGTGTCCATCGCGCCGATCACAAGCCCGTAGGCCGCGGCGCGGTCGCGCACGACCTCACGCCCCTGCGGCGAGGATACGAAGGCCTTGATGCCGTCGCGCGTGGTGAGGTCGAAGCCGGCCTCCTTGGCGATCTGGTCGTACTGGGCGGCGTAGGAATACGCGCCCGACGCCGCGCCGGCAACGACTGCGCCGATGCGGGGGTTGCGGGTGATGGTGGTGGCGGACGCGCCGGCCACCATGGGCACGGCGCTCTCCAGCGTCACGGTGCCCAGCCATGCGGCGGCATCCAGCGGGTTGGCGGCCATGACGCCCATCTGCGCGCCGAAGCGCTCCCATGTGCCGAGGCTCGCGTCGGCGGCGATGTTGGAAAACTCTTTGTCGAGGCGCGTGACGCGCTGGCCGCGCGTGTACTCGCTCTCGGTCTCGGCCTTGTTCATCATATCGGTCACGAAGCCGTCGAACGCCTGCTCACGCAGCGTGGTCAGCTCGGCATCGGTGGGCGGGTTGAACGACCGCACGGTGCGGGCGACGATCTCGCGCAGGCGCGCGGTCGGATCGAACGCCGCGCCCAGCTGGTCCTTGGCGGTGTCGAAGAGGGTGGCGGCCTCGCTCTGCGCGGCGTCCTTCCCGCTCGTCGAGGTGTCCGTCGCGATCTCGAGGAAGCTGCGCGTGCTGTCCTCACGGGCCTGCTCGGCCCGGGCCAGCTTACGCGCGGCGGCCTCGCCCCCGAAGGTCATGCTGTACGCGGCGTCGCCAGTGCGGTTGACGCTGCTCTGCAGCGCCTCGAAGGTCTGGCCGAGGAAGCCCAGCTCCTCGCCGTACTCGCGCACCATGACGGCGTTGACCGGATCGCCAGAGGCCCACGAAGCCAGACGCGGGTTCAGCGCGGCGGTGCGGCGCTCGGCCTCCGCCCGGCGGAATGCGTTGGTCAGCTCGCCCTCGTGCAGGAACGCCGCCGGCGGGACCGGCTGGCCAAGCACCTCGGGCGCGCGGTCGCTGCGGTCCTGCGCCTCTGCGGCGGTGTCGGGCGAGGTGTCCCGGTATTTGTTGATGGTCAGGCGGGCGCGCTCTTTGGCCTCGCTCTGCAAGTTTTCGAGGTAGCTGGTCTTCGGCTCTGCGGGGGTGGTAACGACCGCAGTCGCCGGGTCAGCCGCAGGTGTGTTGCCTACGACTTTTTCAAGATAGCTACCAGCCATGTCAGCTCCTAGTTGTTAAGGTGTCCCTGAGGCGGGGACGAACGGCTCCGCGACTGGGTCGATGATACCGGCGGCCACTTGGTTCACATAGTTTTCCCAGTGTCCCCGCAGCTCTTCGTCGCTCATGCCCAGAAAGCCGACGCCGTAGGTGTACACATCCATCGGAATGTCCACGCTGTCAAGAGGCTCAGGCGAAAGTTTGCCTTTTATCAGCGTGCTGTTCACATATGCCGCCGAAACTTCCTCTGGCGTCGGGGTCCGCCCGAGCACCACGGCCAGCCGCCGCGTGGTTTCTTCGCGCGCGGCCGTCGGTATACTCTCGTACTCGATCTGCGGGTCTATCACCTCGCCGTCGGCCATGCTCTCGCTCTGGAACAGCATGACCGGGCTGGACGTCAGCCCGCCGGGCGCGACCTGCAGCGTCTGGGCGTACAGCATGTCGTCGACCTCGGCCTCGGTGGGCTCGCGCTTTTCCGCGCGGTAGAAGTCGATCATCTGCTGGCGCAGCCGCACCTCCATATCGTACTCGGCCTTCGCCCGCGTCTCCGCGGTCTTCTCGCCGCTCTTGACGCCCACGCGGTCGAGGTGCCGGCCGATGGTCGTGCGGTGCTCTGGCTTCACCGGCACAGCCATGGCGGGGTTGGCCAGCTTCTGCGCGTCGGTCAGGGCGACGCCCTCGAGCTCCGAACGCAGCAGCGCGCGCCGCTCGACCATCGTGCGGTAGTCGTCCTTGGACAGCTTGTTGATGTACGGCTCGATGGAGCCCGGCGCGGCGAAGTCCTTGCGGGTCTGCGGATTGCTCGAGGAAGACATTTCGGTCAGCAGGCCGTAGACCGTCACGTCGGTCGTCAGCTTGCCGGTCTCGTTCTTGGTCACCATGTCGCGGAACGCGCTGGTGCCGTCGATGCCCAGCGCGATCTGCTGGCCCATGGTCAGGTCGCTCTGGCCGGTCTCGAAGTAGCGCGTGCTGGCCTCGTCCACGATCTGCCCGCGCGCCGCGCGCTGCCGGGCGGCCTCAGTCGCCTCACGCGCCTCGACGGTCGACAGGAACGCCGCGCGATCCGCCGGGTCCTCGATGGTCTGGGCGAACGAGTACGCCCGGGCGAAGTCGAA
>Ga0181338_1000219_pt1 | contig 12434 bp, 13 predicted proteins | sample Sp13VDMM110SD_FD_122168 | JGI IMG/M metagenome (GOLD analysis project Ga0181338, IMG submission 122168) | Freshwater viral communities from Lake Michigan, USA - Sp13.VD.MM110.S.D | ecosystem: Environmental > Aquatic > Freshwater > Lake | place: USA: Michigan | collected 2013-04-23
ACCTCACGAGGCGGGCGGCGACCAGCAGCACGGGCTTGCGCCGCAATCCGGACGATACGCTCCAGATCATCGGCAGAGCCGAGACCCATCTGAACGATAGCGCCCCGCTCTTCGGCCGTCAGAGTGGCGCGTGCGCCGATGCGCTCGATAGTGCGCGCAAGACCGGCAGGAGAACCACGCAAGGCTTGAGCGCCGTCCGCAACCGCCCCGATGGCATTGGCGACGTTAAATGTCTCCTCATCAATCGACCGGCCATAGGTCTGGCTGTTCGTGTTCGGCGACAGGCGAGCCGCTCGCTGCGTTTGACCAACGCGAAGACGGATAGACTCGATATATCGCCCGGCCTCCTCAGGCCCCAGCAAGGCCTCAAGGTTCTGCCGAGTGTAGGGCGCTTCAGCGAGCGTTTGCAGCCCGCCGGTTCCAGCCTCGCGCTGGCGGCCAAGCGCGTCAAGAATCTCCTGACGAACGCCAACCGTCATTGCCTCACGCTGTGTAGGCGTGAGGTTCTGAACCGTGATCGCGAAGTCTTCCGGGGCGGTGTTGAAGATGGCCGCAGCGTTGTCGATGGAGTCGATAGCCCCCGAGAGGTCGCGATACGTTGCACGGGCAGGTGCCAGCGCCGGGACATTCTCAAGCGCCGTGTCAATGTCGCTGGCACGGCTGCGAAGTCCGCCTGCTACGTCTCTTGCCCCCGTGGCGTTGCGGCCAAGAGCTTCAGCGCGGTTGCCAAGAGCGATTCGGACACGGTCAAGGGTTCCCGCAGAAACCTGAAGCGCCTGATTTGCGACTTCCGGGGCTCGAAGATATTCACTCGCAAGTTCAGGTGCGGTCGCAACCCATGACGGCGCATCATCACGGAAAAGGCCGTTGTCGCGTGCATAATCTTGAGCGCGATAGCGATTCAGGAACCTGCCGCGATCCGTAACGTAGCCTCTATTATTACCGTCTAAAGCCGCGAGCCTTCTAGCTCGCTCATCGGGAATTTGTGCAAGGGCATCCATATGGGTCTGCCCTCGATAAACGCGCCCGTCATGTCGAACGGCCGAAAGCAAAGACGCTCCTGATCCCGCAGGCGTAGCCGGTGCGGCCTGTCCGCTTACTGCGTTCAACAACCCGTCAATTTCCGCGACCTGTGTCGCGTCACGGCGCGCCACCGCAGCTTGCCGCGCGCGGCGCAGAGCAGCACGGCCAGGCTCATCGCCGAGGGCAGACAACACATCCTCAGTGACCGCCACAGGCGTTTCATAGGCCGGGCGATACTGTTCCGTCGCCAGAGTCGAACGGGTTTCCTCAAGCCCTTGGCGGAAGGCCGTAGCCGAGCGCGGATCGCCCGTAAGGTTGCGCGTTACGCCCATGATCTCAGGCTTGAGATTGGCTTGACGGCGGATCAGGTTATCGACCGCAGCATCAGCACCGGGGCCAGCGGGACCAGCAGCAGAGCGAATCATGCGCTCACCCGTGTTGCCGAGCGTATCGACTACACTGAGATTGACGCCCAATGCGCGGGCTTGGTCACGAGCCGCGAACTGATCCGGTCCGATCTGATCGGCAAGACGAACCGCCGCGTTGGTTTCAGGACCGGCCACAGGGCCAGCCTGACGAGCCGCAGACCGTGCGCGCATCCCGGTTCCGCCAATGTTCGAGAAAGCATCTCCCGCAATGCCTGCGAGCTTTGCCGCATAAGGAGCCGCCGCCTCTACAGCGACGCCACCAACCCCGCCGACAACCCCACCGGTCACACCGCCAGTGAGGCGAGATGCGTAATTGTCCTCTCCTGCACCAGAGCCGTAGAGCGCGCCATATCCCGAACCGACAGCCGCACCACGAGCGAGACGCCCGGCCCCTGTAGCGCCACGGACAAAAGTCCCTCCGGGAGCCGCAAGACCGGCAGCGAAACCAGCAACCCCGCCCAGGTCACGGGCGAACGGCCGCGTTGCTCTGTCGTTAGCGGCAAGACCAGATTGAAGAGCGCGGGCTTCCGAGTAGGGAATGCCGTTGGTGACCGACAGCAGGCCAGCCGCAGCCTCATCAAGGAAGGGGATTTGTTCGGTAGCAGACTGAGCGAATGCACCGAATGCGCCAAGGCCAGACCGGTCACGAACAGGAGCATTGACGACAGGGACGCTATCCCACGGCGCTTGCCCCTGAGGCGTAACCTCAACCTGACCGACCGTGCGGGCATAGGAGCCGGTTGCGGGATCAAGCGTATAGCCTTGTGCAGCCAACTCTTCCGGCGTTTCGGTGGTATAGGCAGACCTAACCACGCCGTAACGCTGCCCGTTGACCGTCGCCGCCTGCCGCTGACGTGGAGGCGTTACGACCGGCACATTATCCCAAGGGTCTTGAGCCATTAGGGTTTCGGACCTCTAAGCTGACCATCAGGCGTGATGAAGTAAGACCCGCTAGGCACATTGCCAAAGCTTGTGCGAGGGTCGGCAGGATTGATCAGGATCGGGTTCAGACGCTCACCGCGCCGGGCCTGTGCATTGCCGCGCGCGGCCACAATGCCTTGTGAGGCCTGCGTTTGGGCTTGAGTCGGGGTGAACCGAAGGCGAGGCGTCTGCTGCTGTGTTCTTGCTGGCGTCTGAGGCGCGATGCGGTCTGCGTTCAAGCCATAGCTTTCGGCCAACCCGCGCTGACGCGTTACAACCTCGTTGTAGGAATCTTGATAGCCTTGCATCACTCCAGTCGCAGAGCGGAAGAACTCGTTTCGCTGATTGTCCGAAAGTCGCGTACCATCCCGGGCTCGGTTGTAAGCATTCAAAATACGCTCGGGGATGCCCGCCGTGTTTTGGGCATTGGCAAATTCGCCTTCACGAACCACGGAGCCGGGGTCCAACATCTTCATGTACGAGAAGATCAGGGCAAGGTCATCAGCCGCCGAAATAGGCTCACCGGCCGATGCGCGGCGCGCGATGTTGCCAATAATCTGAACCTGAGGCCGAACGGTTGCCAAAGTGCGAACGGCTGGATGATTGCCGAACTCAGTGCGAAGCTGGCGTTCTTGCGTAAACGTCTGGGCCGACTGGCTTGCCTGTTGCGCGGGCGTTAGAGCGCCACTTTGCTCACGCTGGAACCGCGCTTCTTCCCGATCATCAGAACGATTGGCGCGGGCCTCTGCCCTCGCGGCTCGCTCATCGGCGGCCGTCGTCATCGGCTGAAGCGTGTAACCCCCGCCAAGGTCTTGCAGTTCAGGGCCTTGGTCCGATCCTTGTGCGGTTTGGGCCTGAGAACCACTGTAGTTTCCGCCCGTGATGTTGCGGACGTAGTTGCGGGTTTCATTGAACGGGATAGCCGCTGCAAACTCTTCGGTAGTGATCTCTCCGGTTCGCGGGTCTCCGAAACGCTGAATCCACTCATCGACACGACCCGGGCCAGCATTGTAGGCTGCAAGCGCCAACACCTCGTTGCCGCCGTACTTCTCAAGCTGCTGATCCATATACATCTGACCAGCGCGACGGTTCAGGTTTGCATCAGTGCGAAGGGCTTCCGGAGACACACCCATCTGACGCGCCATTTCAGCAGCGGTTTCCGGCATGAGTTGAGCCACGCCGAATGCGCCAACCGGAGACACGGCGGATTGACGGCCGCCCGACTCCTGTTGCTCCTGACGGCTCCACAGAGGGCCGCCAGAAATAGCCGGTCCAGTCATGGCGGGAACAGCAGCAGGCGCGCCGGGGACAGCGTTCCTAGTCGGCGCAGACGATCCAGCAGGAGCGCCGCCCGGAGGCAGAAGGAAGCCAACGCCCGGAATGTAAGTCGGCCGGTCAGGGGCGTTATAAGCTAGCTCGGACTGGATCGTCCCCCCTGGACCCTGACGAACGGCCACCACGTCACCCGCACCGCCGTCACGGAATTCCCATTCGGCTTGCCCAATAGCGCCTCGCACAGTGCGAATTGCGCCCTCAGGGTCTTGTCGCAACATCCCCTCGTAAGCGTTCAGTTGCTCGGCGGTCGCCCCCGTCTGCTCAAGGACAGGGCGAATCCGAGCGAACGCAGCCGTAACAGCTTCGGGGCCGTTAGGAAGTTCACCCTCAAGGGCGTCCGTAACCTGCTTGTAGACGCCAAGGGCCGCCGCGCCTTCGGCTGTACGGCGAGCGCGCGCTGCCGTATCCAGAGCCGTGCCTCGATCCTGCAAGGCCGTACCAGCTGCTAGATTGCCGTTCGTGAATTGAGCATTAGCCGCTGCCGCGTAATCCCCACGCGACGCAGCCTGACCCGACCGCATATTGGCGCTACGGTCAAAGATGCCTTGCGTGAAATCGATGCCGCGCTGGACTGAGGCGAAAGGATCATAGGCCATTAGCGACGCTGCCCGAAGTATTGGGTCAGGCCGTTAGACAGCCCGCCCGCTAGACCGCCGTAAAGGTTGGCTCGCGTATCAGCCTGATTTTGGTAGCTGGACCCCAGAACCTGCGCGTTGTTCATGCCGATCTGCCCAACCGAATTGGCGAAGTTCTGTCCCAACTGAGCGTTTTGTCCCACCGCCGTCTGTCCGATCCCCGCCAGCGAGGCGAGGCGGTTGGCGTAGTTGTTGAACTCTCCGCTTGCGAGGTTGCCGCTGTATTGCATGGCCGACCGCTGAGCCGCGCCGGAGTCCTGAATGCCAAGGGCCGCGTTGCGAGCCGTCAGGGCGCGGGCCTGTTCGTTTTGGCGGAACTGGTAATCAGGCGAGGCGAAGAAGCCGCCCATATTGGATGAGCCGGTCGCGGGAGCGGTCCCGGCCGTCACGCCAGTTTGGCCGCCGCCAGCAGGATTGCCTTCAACGGTTCCTTGCATGATCTCACGACCACCTGAGACCGAAGACTGAGCCGGATTGGACGCGAAGCCGTATTGGTTCTGGTAGAAATTGGCGGCGCTGTTCAGGTCCGAGTTGCCGCCGAAATATCCTGCATCGATTGCCGATTGTGCGCTCGGATTTGCGCGGAGGAAATCATAGGTGCTGCGATTGGCTCCATTGCCCGTGGAGAGGCCGTAGAGGTTCGCCAACTCCGTCAGGGCGCTTCGTCCGGTCGCCGTGTATGGGGCGTTGTCAGAGCGGCTCAGATCGTACTGGCGACGCTGTTCAGCAGTTGCAGCGTCTGCCGCCTGCTGCGAAGCGTTGATGGTTTGCTGTTGTCCGCGATTGGAGGCGTTCGCGGCGACGACTGATCCAGCCGCGCCGACTCCAGCCGCGATAAGGGGAACGAACGGGGCTACTGGCATTGCATTTTCCTTCCAACCGGAGAGGCAATCCATGCCTCACGGGTCAAGAGCCACAGTCGGACCCGCTTCGACAAACCAACCTCCCTGAATCCCCCAGAAGGTTTCCACCCGTAAGACTTCGGAGGAGCAGACCTCCAATGTCCCTCTTGCTCATTCGTCGTGATGAGAGAGCAGACCTTGAAGGCTTCTTCTACGAACTGCTTTCCGAACAAGGCAACCTCTCTACCCCAACCCTCAGGCTTATACATGGTGTGCATCTCTCTTACCATACCAAGAGGGTCGATGCTTACAAACAGAACGCCTCCATTCTTTGAGGCAAGAGGAAGAACGCCTTCATGCTGAACTAACGGAGCAAGAGACGATGGCTCACGGTCCATGAACACATGAGGAGAGACCATAGGATGTGACGCGACATCATCCCAGAACGCCACGTCACGGTTAATCATGACCGCTTCACCAGCAAATAGTGTCTGACATCAACCATCTCGATTGGATTTACGTCCATAATGGTGTCCATGCGGTAGCTTACAGCACCAGTCGTGGTTCTGGCAGCAGTAAACGACGCAATCTCAGGCGGGTTAAGGAAAGCGGGAACGGAGTTTGGGTTTTCATCCCTGAACGTCTGAAACAACCAAGGGCCGCCGACTACCGTATCAACGCCACCAACAACCTCGACAATTCTCAACTGCCCGTCCTGAAGCTCTGTAGGCACTGAGAGTCGAGTTGTCGAAACGCCCTGAAGGCTTGTCCCCGTGATCGTCAGATCGCCAGCAACCACACCGGTCAAATCGACCTGAGGGCCTAGCGTCCAGCCGAGGGAGTCAATATTCTCAAGCGACTCTGCCGAGGTCCCGCCAACGGCAAGACCAGCCAGTTGCAGGGCCTGATTGATCAGTTCAAGCTGAGACGATTGCTGCGCCTGAATAAGGCGGATTTGCTCTAGGGCAAGCGCCTGTGCGGCCTCGTTGGCTTCAATCTTCGCGGCAAACTCGACATTGAAGAGTTGCAGAAACTCTCGCGTAGGCGTGCCATCAGGGTTTGCGATCCTGAGAGACTGAAGAAGGCGAGCGAGCCTAAGCATTAGCGAGACGGCGCGTTGAAGCTGGCAGCGGAATAGGTCACGACGACATTATCCGTAGTCTGGAACTTCACGATTCGGCCGGGGTATCTGGCATAACCAAGACGGTTAAGCCTCACGGGCTCTCCGTACTGACCCTGCTTTCTCAAGGTCACGTCTTCCCAGTCATCGTAATTCTGGCCCCCGTCGTCAGACCACGAAATCCGGCACTTCGGAAACAAGTTGGGGTCATCAATCGTACCGGTCACGGCGTACAGTTGAAGGTTATTCCAGCGAACCGGCTGGCCAACCACAGCAACGCCACCCGTCACGATGCGGGTCATGAAGTCCCCGTTGTCGTTCGGCACGTTTGGATCAAGCCTATATAGAAGGCCCAGCTCATCGTCTCCGCAGACAGTGTAGCTTTCTCCAATATCGCCAACGTGAGCGCGCCAAGTCGGGCGGTTATAGGATTCAAACTCTGACCATTGCTGCGTAGACACGTCATAAGCCCAAGTGCCAGCGTCCATGTTAAGAACATACATGGTGTGGCCGTCCTCAGCGTAGGACCATGCCGACAAACTCTCTACATCCGAGAGTCTCAATTGTTCTTCAACTGAGTTGTCAGAGAAGCGCACAGGTGCGTTATCACCGCGATACACGATGCCGTCGTTTCCGACCCAAGCAACGGAGTTGTCGAACCTGACGACCGTGTTCTTGTTCCGGCATCCCTTGTCATAGTTCCGGCCCGGCGTGCGCTGGAAAGGAAGGTCAGGATCGCCGGTCGGATACCAGACCTCAACGCCTTCGTCCTTGAAGAACCAAAGCTCATCCCCGACGCGCTCAACCTTCTCGTTATAGCCCGGTGTCGATTCGGTCGTGGCGAACGACAGGCCGTCAGGATCAACCTGACCCGGCTCAATCCAATAGAAGCGGGCCGAGGTAAGCTCAGTCAGGATGAAGTAGCCGTTCAGTTGAGCGACGGAGCTAACCAGCCGACCATCAGGCATGTTGACGATTACGACCGTAGAGCCGTCCGTGGAGTGTGCAACGCCATCAGAAACGACAATAGCCCGTGCGGCGGTTGCTGCTGTGTTGGTTCTTGTCAGGCCAGAGACGTTGCCAAGCTCAGTCTCTGTCCCTGCGCTGTTGACGCGATACCACTTGGCCCCCGACACGGTAAGGAAGTCGCCTCCGAACGTCCCTGCCTGCCGGAACAGCCCGCGAATAGGGCCGGTACCCACCGTAGCGAACTCCACAAGGCCCGGACGCTGGACGTGGTCGATCCCGTTGAACTGGTTCGTATCCGATTGCTCGGCAACCATGTTCACGATGCGGATAGACGGCGTCCAAGTGCTGCGCCGCTTTCGTGCTGTAATGCCTAGGGGCAGATCAGGCATGGTTTATCCAAAAGCCGAGAGGTGAACCCACTGGACGCCAACACTGGAAGGGATGGACAGAACCGTAAGCCCGATCAAGCTAACGACAGAGCGTTGCGTCCGTGTAATGCGAATCTGGCAAGAGGTGGCCGTTGGCGTGCCTTCGACTTGGGCATTCAGAACGTCCGTGACGCCCGGCGCGGTCTCGACAATGGCCTGAATCTGCGGGACGGTCCCAACATCAAACGGGGTCGGATAGGTCCACGTCAGCGTACCGTCAGCCGCGCATTGTAGGCGGTTGCGGCGCGTCTTGGAGGGGTGGACATGGTCCGCTGTCGCATACCGCTGCGTCGTGCTGCCAATGGCAGGCGTGACCGCGATGGGTGCGGGCTCTGTGTTGGCGACCACCGGCATGGAGCTTTGCACGCTGGCAATAGCCTCATAGACCGGAGCGAGATTTACAGGGGCAGAACCAATATCGGCCATTACGCGGCTCCTAGGGCTTGGATTTGGGCGTCACTGAGGGTTTGTTTGTAGATGGCAATAGACCTGATCGCGGCGCTCCACGGGCCATCGCCTGCCCCCGTGTTGCCGATGACAAAGCTCGCAGAGCCCTGAACTGCGATTGCCCCGCCTGTCGATACTGAACCATTGTCGAAAGAGGTTTTGACCACCCCGCCCGAACGTCCGTGAGCGATCTTTGTACAACTGAACGACGTGCCGCCGCTCGACGGGTTCTCAACATATTCACCGCTGCCATCGACACGGTCGATAGCGAACATGGAGCCTCCTGAATGCCGCCATAGTTCCCGAAGTATATCGGTGGCAGGCTGAACAAATTCGCTGAACACGATGAAGTCACCCGGCAACGCGACCGTACCCGTAAGTTTCTGATTTCCGGTCGGCGTATATCCGCTCGCGTTGAACGTCCCAGTTCCCGTGAACCCGGCCAGCGCCGCACTGGCGTATGTCGTGCCGTCCACGCGGTAAACGCCGTTGACGAAATCAAGCAGGATGTCAGCCACTAGCGCAGCCGCGCCGCCCCCAAACACAGGCAGTCGCGGCCGTCCGGTTAGCGGATTGATGCTGCCACCGATAACAGCCACGATCAGCCCTCGGTCATCGTAATGGCGGCAGTTCCCGATGCAGCAATGAACGTCACGGCATTTTGGGTCGAGATGGAGAAGCCCACGCCCGGAGCGACGGTATAAGTCCCCGCCGTGCCGATAGCCGCCGTGCCGTTGAACTCATTGAAGCCGATGTTCACGGCCGAAATGTTCTGCCCAACAAGGAAGCGTCGCGCCGTATTGGCGGCAACCGTCAGGCCACCCGAGGTCGTGGTAGCCGTGCCTGAGCGGTTGGTCCCGGTCGGAAGAGGAGCGGTCTGGACCACGGCAGGAGCAGCAGCAGTTCCCGCGCTTGCGGTGTACGCATCGCCGGTGGCAGCATCGACCAGAACGACGCCAGCGAGAGGCCCGCCCCCATTGTAGCGATTAGGCACAGCCATAATTGTAGTCCTCTCCGTTCCCGTAGTTGGTCACAAGCGCGAGCCTGTATCGGTTGGCCGCCTTCACAGACGCTGCCCCCAGAAGCTCTTCGCCAAATTGGTCCGTAAGTCGGATCGCCAAGACGCTGGCCAGCCCATCAAAGCCTCTTGCGCTCAGCGGGGCTTCATCGTCCAGGGTCAGCGTATCAACCCGCATCCACCGCTGAATCGTGCCGTCATAGACGTAGACAAGCCTCTGTGCGGCATCCGGGGCCGTGTCCTGATAGGTCACGATCACCACCGACTTGTCGCGCGGGACGTTATAGCCCGTGTCACCGCCGAAAGGCACATTGAGGCCCCAGCCGTAATCCCGGCAGGGCATCCACGTATACCAGTAGTCATAAGGGACGGTCGCCGGGGGCGTAATCGTCACCGCCTCATCAGTCAGCACGTTCACATGCTGATTGGGATATGGCGTCACAGAGCCCGTTCTGCTGACGGGGATATTCCAGACACGCCCGAACGTCCCCGCGTCGATGCACTCGGCATACCAGCTTTGCAGGGACACGCGAGCATCCTCGGCATCGGCGGCCTGAGGAACGCCCCCAGACCGCACGACTCCGAGTTTTCTGAACGCGGTCGTCATTACGTCGCGCACAGAGTGTGGCATCAGCCTTCCGACGCCTCAGCCTTCAGGGCCTCGTGTTCATCACGAAGCTTGCGGAGGTTCGTCAGGCTAGTTTTGTGATGGGGTACAATCCCATCCTCAGCCAAAGCAGCACGGATCGATTCGGCTTCAGCCTTCTCGCCCTCGGCCTTGCCTTCGTCCACCGCATCCTTGTCGCTGTCAGCCGTCTTGAAGAAACGGTTAGCAGAGAGCTTGGCGAGGTCGTGCTTGTCAGTCACGTTGACCGACTTGCCCTCAACGAAGGTGTAGCCTTGATGGACTATATAGCGGTCGCCGTTCTCGTCCTCTTGGCCTTCGGGATACGCACCGTGATAGGTTACGCCACTCATGCTTGCGGCTCCTCGACGGTGTATTCAATCGCCACCTCGACGTTGCCCGTGGTCGTGGTCGTGCCAGCGGCAAACGCTGCCGTGATCATGAGAGGAACGCGACCGTTACGGACGAACAGACCCGTCAGGGCCAGCGTGGACCATTGGCTAGCCGAGGTCATGGCCTGAGCGGCAACGTAGCGATCCGGGTCAGCCGCAACGGCAACGCCGTCTTGGCCGGTGTAGCCCGCATCACCGATGTTCAGCGTACCCGCACCAAGCGCATCGTTCTTGCCCAGCACGCGGAGAACGCGAGCATTCTGCGGCAGGCGGAAGACGTTGATCGAGTCGGTCGTGGTCGTGCCCGACGGAATGGAGATGGTCGTGTATTGAGTACGGACCTGACCGCCGCCAGCACCGAAGCCGGGAACCGGAGCGCCCGAGGCGATAGCGTTCGAATTGATGATAGCCAAAACAAATTCTCCTGTCGTTTCTCGCTCGACGGAATTGCCGAGAAAGGGAATGACCTTAGTGTATGGCCCTTGCCATGCGGCTAAAGCCTGTAGTATCTTCGCCCGTATGGAACAGATCGAAGAATGGCGAGAAATCCCGGATCGCCCCGGCTACTTCATTTCCGACCAAGGCCGGATAATCGGTAGACGAGGAAGGGTGATCCGAGGAAGTATCGACAAAGATGGATACAACATCCTCTGCGTCGATACCAGAACAACGAACGTGAAGACCTACAAGGTCCATCGGCTCGTTTACGAGATGTTCGTTGGCGCCATCCCCGGAAACCGAATCATCAACCATAAGAATGGGGTCAAGAATGACAACCGAGTCGATAACCTTGAAATCGTGACGCACAGCGAAAACACTCTGCACGCAGCTCGCGTCTTGGGCGCTCAGTTTGGCAAGCACGGAAAGAACCGCAGGGGTTCCGACTGCCCTCAGGCCAAGCTCACAGAGGAGCAAGTCAGAGAGATTCGTGAAAGATTCGCCCAAGGCGTCTCTGGAATGCAGCTCTCTAGAGAGTATCCGGTTTCCCAGTTCTCCATCCAGCAAATCATCCATCGACGCACTTGGGCTCATCTCACTTAGGCCTCGGGAACAGCAGACGTGAAGATCGCGTAGGCACCGTAAACGACTCCTTGGAACGAAGTCTTCTTGAAACCAATGCACTCTTCAATCGCCTTGGCCGGGCGGAATTGATAGTCCTGATCGTTGTCGGTGATCAGGCGAGGCATTTGGCCCCAAGCAACAGCAAGAGCCGACTGACCCACCAGCGTAGCCTGAGCCACGTCGATGCCGCCAGCACCAGCACCCGCGATCACCGGAAGGTCAGCAACCTCCTTGATGATCATGCCATTCCACAGCAGGTCGCCATTGCGGAAGAGCGGGTTGTCCTTGCCGCGCTCCATGGCGTCCCGGTTGGCTTGGAACATCGTCGGGTCGCGGCGCAGATCGCGCATCTGACGACGCTGGACGAACACCACGTACCATTCCTCACCATCTTCCGTCATGTACGGGTTGATGGCCGGGCCGGTCGAGTCGATGTCAGCCGTAGCGGCGGCGCGAGCGCGAGCCGTGTCCAGAACAGCAGTGCTCATCTTGTCGTCTGTGTTGTCCAGGGTAGCCAGAGCCGTAGCCATGACGTTGGACGAACCGTTGGAGACGAGAGCGCCGAACTGGACGCGATCCGCGTTGTTCACGAGGAAGGCGTTTCGCTGGGCCACAGTAGCATTCGCGTAGGTGACGACGGTGTCAGGGGCGTTGTAGCCATCCGCACCGACAGCGCCCGGAATGACGATGCCGTTCAGGTTGTCGATGATGCCCTTCTTCAGGACGATGCGTGCAGCCCAGTCGCGAAGCGAAGGACCGGCAAGACGAAGGATGTCCATGTTGGAGCGGTAGGACGAGGACTTGGGAACCTTGACGGCGTTACGACGCCAGCGGGTCGTGACCTTGTCCACGTATTGAGCCAGATCGACTTCGTTACCCTCAAGAACCTGAGAGTCCGAAACGCCCGCGTTCTTGATGACGCCAAGCAGCGGGACGATGATGTCCTTACCGCCATCGGTCTTGTTCTCGCGGAAGACACGGATAACCGCGTCCGAGCCCTCACCCATGAACCGGTCAAAGCCGGAAGCGCGGATGTAGGGCTTGTAGTAGTCGTTGATGAGCCAGCGAGTCTCGTTAAGACCCGAATTGACAATAACCTCAGCCAAGATTTACCCCAGTGCGAATTTTACCTCCGACCAATCCGCACCAGTGGGAGCCTGACCAACACCGCCCTTTCCGGGCGCGGAAG